>MDTA01038432.1_pt1 | contig 10549 bp, 9 predicted proteins | sample 811151 | NCBI WGS metagenome assembly MDTA01 (sample SAMN05326648, study PRJNA326480) | marine metagenome | isolation source: seawater | place: Indian Ocean: South | collected 2010 | reverse complement strand
GGGCTGGTTGAAATAAACGTATGTATACGAAATCTTTTTGCAAATTTTAGTGATTCATGACAAGCGTCAATATCTTTTTTTGTAGCTCTTGCTAATCCACATGGAATTGAATTTTTTACATTTTTACTTATTGCACTTACCGCCTCAAAATCTCCTGGAGAAGAAATCGGAAAACCTGCTTCTATTATATCTATTCCCATCTCATCAAATACTCTTGAAATCTGAATCTTTTCTTCTACGCTCATAGAGGCTCCTGGCGATTGTTCACCATCTCTCATTGTCGTATCGAAAATAAATACTCTGTCTTTATCTGGCATAAAATTTAATTATAAAATATACAACCTATCGTTTAGATTGCAAAATAAATTAACAATATTTAGCCCAATTTGACACTTATGAAAAGAATTTCGGTTTTTCGAAAGCGGAATTAACAAACTTTGAATTTTTTGACAACCTAAGGCTTATTTCTTTTAAATGCTCCCTTACATATTTATCTAAGCCTGTTGAATATTTAAGTTCTAATATACAAATATTTTTAAAGTTTTTAATGATGTCAATTTGGGACAAATTACTCAAAAAAATACTTTTTAGATTATAATCAACAGTCGCTCTTATTTTACCATTAGAAGATATAAAATACTCCCTTTCATAATGCGTTGTTAAGACTGGATAAATTATTTTTTTTTGTTTTAGTTTTAAATTTAATTTGTCCTGTATTGTTTTTAAATTTTTAATACTGATAAGTTTAAGATTATCAAGTTCTTTTATAGGGATACTCTCTTTTTTAGTTTCAAATCCTTTTTTACTTTTGATCTCAATAATTGGTTTAGTTAAAACGTCTTTTTCACCATACCATCTTATCCTAATTTTTCTTTTATTACTGACCCCATCTAAATTTTGCCTAATCGAAATATAATCATGAGTATCAAAATATATTGAGTTAACATTTCTAAGAGGATATTGGTTTCGAAAAAATAACTTTGATCTTGTAAGGGAGTTTATTAGGGTAAGATAATCATTATTTTTGAATAGCCATTTTCTCTCAAAGCGTTTTATCTTATTCTTCATAGTATATTACTCAATATTTGAAAAATTTTTTTCATACATTAAAGAAATGATATTATCTGAATTCATTTCAAGTGTTACATCATTCGTAATTAATTCAGCAGTTTTATCTTTGATTGATTTTGCTATGAAATTTTTTAAAGTATAATCTTTCACATCAAGTGATGGAAAATTGTATTCGTTTTTTTTTTGATACGCAGCAAATGGAATTTTAACTCCATCGAAATTTACATTCTCAGAATAAACTTTTGACCCATCTTTACTTACTATACCGGCATAAGAGTCGACTCCCTTGATTTGATTAATAATTATTCTAGAGTCTTCACCAGCACTTATGATTTTATCATTAACATTATCAAAATAAGCATTATTTACTTTCACTCTTGATCCAGAAAAATCAATGGCATCGTTAGAAATATTTTCGAAATTTGTCTTAACAATTTTACCATCACTAAAATCAATATCTATTGCATCAGAAAATATATTATTATAATTGGCATCATAAATTTTAAATTCAGATCTAAAAATGTTAATAGCATCTTCGGAAAAGATATTCTTAAAAACTACTTTTTCAATTTCTACTTTTGTCTGGTGAAAATTTATAGATCCTAGAATTATATGTTCAAAATTTTTTTCTAAGTCATATCCAGTCAAATATGAAAATTCTACATTTTCAATCTTGGATAATTCCTCAGTGTCGCTAATTAAAATACCTCCGCCTAAATTATTATTTTCACCAGTAATAATCACTGGTTTATCATCACCTCCTATTTGCCATGGCGAGTTTGAAATTATGAAGGCTTTATTTGTAAGTAATATTTTTTGACCTGGTTTTATTAAAACTTTATATCCCTTCGGTATATAAACATTTCTATCAATTTCAATAAAATCGCTTTTCAAAATTAAAAAATTATCTTCCTCATAAAAAAAATCTTTAAAGTTTTTACGGTATTTTTTATTAAAATTTACGTAGGAAAACTGTGAATTTAAATGATCAACTTTAAGAAATTTATTTTCCTTAGTAAAAGTGTCAATTAAAACTAGTGAAGCACATTTAAGTTCTTTAGCATTTAAACTTTCAAGACTGATAATTGTATCTTCAAAATTTTTGATATTTTGAGATAATTTTATATCTATTTCGTTATTTTTAAGTGAACAAATAAGCTTATCGGCAATTAATTGATTATAGTTTTTGTAATAGGGTTTAAATAAATACTCTTTATCATTAATTTTTAAAAGTTGAACTTGCTCTTTAAACTTTAATTTATCTCTAATATTTTGTGCTTGATGCTTAAAATCACTAACTAAAAAATAGTATAATCCGACACCATAATTCCTACTGTTATCATAAAAAAAGTAATCAGCATAAATATGTGAATTAATTTTTTCAATTTCATCTAAATTTTCAGATAAAAAATTTTCAATATATTCTTGAGAACTTATCTTGTTCAAATATGAAGAATATAAATCATAAAATTTTTGATTTAATTTCTTTTCTTTATAGAAAAATTTTTTAATCCAAGTAAATCCAGTAACTTCTGAACCAACTGGATTTTGAACTATATCAATTAAAATTCTATTATCATAATTTAAATTGTACTTATGATAATTGGGTTTTAACCTATGGCCGTCATATGGAATTGGTTCAAATAGTCCATTCAAAGGATTGTAATAAAGTTTCACACTTTTTAGAAAAGCGCCATGAAAATTTGCTGTTAGGTCTACGATTGCAAAATATGCTGCCCATTTTTCTAGATCAAAAACTTCTTCGACCTCAGATTTATTGTCAAAAAAATCATGCAATTTTTGAGATGCAATGTTTACAATTAAATTATTTTCAGGTTTCTGCCAATATTTTTTATTGTAAATTTCAAATACTGGATTGTCGTAAAGTCCGTAAACATCTTCATCAATACTAAATATTGGTCCATTTCTTCTTTTATTTCTTTCAATTAATTCTTTTCCAAAACCCTCTTCGAGTACATAAAGTCCTTTATCATCTCCATTTATTGAGAGATTAATAAAGTCGTATCTGATTTTAATTATTCCCTCTTTTTTCGACAACTCATGAAAAATCCATTCATGAATATAATTTCTAATTCTAGGTTTTTGTATTGAAAATTTTTTCATTCCAAAAATAAATTGATCTCTATCTAATTCAAGTTTGTAAGATGATTTTTCTTTATCAATAAAGTGTGCTTTTCTATCTCCTTTGAGCCTTATATCTGCGTAAAACTCTTTGCCATTATGAAGAATTTTTGTTTTAACTCTAGGCATCTTATTAGCTGGAGGCAAACTTCCATTAGATATAGATTCTTTTCTTAAATTTTCTATTATAATAGTTTTTTCAAAGGGAATTTCTAAATCTATATTCTCTAACTTGTAAAAATTGCTTTTAAATGCCTTAATTGCAATTACCGGCAAGTACAAATACTCATATCTTCCAGCTTTTGAAAAATAATCTAAAAATTTATTTTTTTTTTGAATAAATACTTGAGACTGAAAAACAGCAAGAGCTAGAATAGATACTCCTACTAAACTAGTAAAGAAGTAAAAATATAAAAAGGTCGTAAATTTAAAAAAACTTTTTTTTTTCTCTCTTTCCTCTTTTTTGATAATCATAGCGATAAATCATCATTATATGCTAGTATAACCTTAGAGTTTTTAAATTTCTTTTTAATTTGACCTGACAGCATTGAAAGTTTTTCAAATTTTTTTGGTTTTACGTCAAAGTTTATTGTTGTATTGCTTTCGGTTCTTGACATTGATATAAATTTTAACTCACTAGAAACTTTTTTTATTTCTGTAATTAAATTATTAATTTGCGTATCTGAAATATCTTGATCAATAATTATTCCAAGATTAATATTATCTTCAATATTTTTTCTTGAGTTTTTCATATATCCTGAATAAATGACAATCAAAATAAGAGCGAATATTATACCCACTGTAGTTATAGCTAGCTGATTTGCACCACAGCCTAATCCAATAGCGATAATAAGGAATAAATATACTAATTCTTCTGGCTCTTTAATTGCAGCTCTAAATCTAACAATTGAAAGAGCTCCCACTAATCCCAGTGACAATGCTAAAGAACTTTTAACTATCATAATAACAATACAGGTAGTGACAGCTAAAATAACGAAATTTTTTGAAAATTCTTTACGATTTGATAAAGACGATGAATATTTAATATAAAATAATTGCACAAAGAAACTCAAAATAACTGCGCAAATTAAACTTAAGACAAAGTTTGATATATCAATTTGAACGTTTTGATTTATAAAAAAGTTTAAATCTCCTCTCGTTAGATTTTGAATCTGTTCCATGAAGCCTTTATATTAATTTTTATCGCTATCCACCAGTTTTTTCTTCGCAATCCATGGCATCATTGCTCTTAAGTTTGCACCAACTTTTTCTACAGGATGTTCGGCTAATTTAGCACGTGTAGCTAGAAAGTTTTTTTGACCATTTTTACACTCGTCCATCCATTCTTTTGTAAATTTACCAGACTGAATATCAAGTAATACTTCTTTCATTCTTTTTTTTGTTTCCTCTTTGTTTATAATTCTTGGTCCAGATTGATATTCACCGTATTCTGCTGTGTTTGAAATAGAGTAGTTCATATTTGCTATTCCACCCTCATAAATTAAATCTACAATTAATTTTACTTCATGAACGGTTTCAAAATAAGCCATTTCAGGCTCATAACCTGCTTCAACTAAAGTTTCATATCCATTCTTAATCAACTCAACTAAACCTCCACATAAAACAGTTTGTTCACCAAATAAGTCTGTTTCAACTTCGTCTTTAAAAGTTGTTTCTATAATTCCTGATCTTCCACCTCCAACAGCTGATGCATAAGACATAGCAAGATCCCGAGCTTTACCTGAGCCATTTTGATGAACAGCAAATAAACATGGAACTCCCCCGCCTTTTTGGAATTCGCTTCTAACCAAATGGCCAGGACCTTTTGGTGCAACCATAAATACGTCCAAGTCTTTTCTGGCTTTAATAAGGTCATAATGAATATTCAAACCATGAGCAAAAGCGATTGATGTGCCTTGTCTCACTCTTTGTTCTATATGATTTTTATAAATTGAAGCTTGTAATTCATCAGGTGTCAAAATCATAACCACATCTGCCCATTCAGCAGCATCTGATAAATTCATTACTTTCAAACCTTTTGACTTTGCTTTAGGTATACTTGTAGAACCATCTCTTAAAGCAACAACTACTTCCTTGACCCCACTATCTTTTAAATTTAAGGCATGCGCATGACCTTGGCTACCATATCCAAAAATTGCGATTTTTTTATTTTTAATTAAGTTTACGTCCGTATCTTTTTCATAAAACATTTTCATAATTTTCTCCTTATTAATTAAATATGTTTTCTCCTCTTGTCATCGCTACAGCGCCAGTTCTTGACACACTCACAAGTCCAAATTTTTTTAGATTTTTTGACATTTTATCGATATCTCGTCGTAGAGCTGTTATTTGAATAACATTTGATTTTTTAGTTTTATCCAATATTACAGCGTTATATTTTTTACAAGCATTAAAAGCTTTTTTTATTTTGTTAGCATTTCCTACAACTTTAAATAATGCCATCTCCTTAAAAATAACACCTTTGTCATCTCTTTTAAAATCAGCAACTTTATGGACTGGAACTAATTTCTTCAATTGCAGTTTGATTTGATCAATTACCTGAAGTGTTCCAGTTGTTACAATCGTTATTCTGGATATATTTTTTTTGGCATCAACTTCTGCTACAGCTAAAGATTCAATATTATATCCCCTTCCAGAGAATAATCCAACGACTCTAGCTAAAACTCCTGCTTCATTGTCAACCCAAACAACAATAATATGTGTGTCTGATTTTTCCTTTTTTGTAGATACGCTATAAGCTGATTTTGGATTCGCCATAACTAAACTAAAGATTTACCTTTTCCAGTAATTTTGTTTTCCTTTTTTTCACTGGGCCCTAAGATCATTTGATTATGAGGTTTGCCTGATGGAATCATTGGAAAACAGTTTTCATTTGGATCTACTCTACAATCAAAAATTACTGGACCATCATATGAGACCATCTCTTTAATTTTTTGATCAAGTTCACTTGGTTTATCAGCTATTATCCCTTTACAACCATAAGCTTCAGCTAATTTTATAAAATCAGGAAGAGCTGCAGAATAGCTCTCTGAATAATTTTTTTCATGTAATAATTCTTGCCATTGTCTCACCATTCCCATGTATTGGTTATTCAAAATAAAAATCTTAATTGGTAAGTTATATTGAACTGCTGTTGACATCTCTTGCATTGTCATCAAAACTGAAGCCTCTCCCGCAATATCAATTACTAATTTTTTTGGATGGGCTATTTGAACACCTACAGCAGCTGGTAGACCATACCCCATCGTTCCTAAACCACCTGAGGTCATCCAACGATTTGGTTTATTAAATTTATAATGCTGAGCTGCCCACATCTGATGTTGCCCAACCTCTGTCGTAATGAATGTATCTCTATCTTTTGTCATCTCATAAAGTCTTTTAACAGCATGTTGGGGCTTTATTGTTTCATTACTGTTGTTAAAATTTAATGAATTTTTTGTTCGCCACTTTTGAATTTGCTCCCACCATTTAGATATTCTTTGTTTGTTTGATTTCTTTACGCCAGTGTTTTTTTTCTTTAAAGATTTATTTATATTCTTAATTACATCTTTCACATCTCCAACTAATGCTAAATCAACTTTTATTATCTTATTTATTGAGGATGGATCTATATCAATATGAACTTTTTTTGACTTTGGAGAAAACTCATCTATTTTTCCAGTTATTCTATCATCGAATCTTGCTCCTATATTTATTAGCAAATCACAATCATGCATTGCATTGTTAGCTTCATATGTGCCGTGCATTCCTAACATTCCTAAAAACAGATTATCATCACCAGGATACGCCCCCAATCCTTGCAGAGTTGAAGTAATTGGAAAACCTGTTAATTGAACAAGCTCCCTTAAATCTTCACTAGCCTCTGGACCAGAATTTATAACACCACCACCTGAATAAATAATTGGTTTTTTTGATTTACTCATCAATTCAATTAGGTGATCGATATCTTTTTGTGAAAAATAATTTAGATTTTTCCCATTAAGTTTTTTTTGTACTTTAGGTTTAGAATATTTTACTTTAGCGAATTGAATATCTTTTGGTATATCTACTAATACAGGACCTGGTCTGCCAGTAGTTGCAACTCTAAAAGCTTCATGTAAAATTTTTGATAAATCTTTTATATCTTTTACTAACCAATTATGTTTTGTGCATGGTCTTGTTATTCCTGTAGTATCACACTCTTGAAAGGCATCAGTTCCAATTAAATGAGTTGGAACCTGTCCTGAAATACAAACTAAAGGAACAGAGTCCATATACGCATCGGTTAATGCTGTTACAACATTCGTTGCACCAGGGCCAGAGGTAACTAAAACTACACCTGGTTTACCAGAAGATCTTGCGTACCCCTCTGCAGCATGACCTGCACCTTGCTCATGTCTTACTAAAATATGTTTAATGGAAGAGTGATTTTTTAATTCATCATAAATTGGTAATACCGCTCCACCTGGATATCCAAAAATAAACTCAACATCCTGATCTTCAAGACATTTAAATACAATTTCAGCACCTGAGTATAATTTAGACATTTATGCAATCTAGCTGAAGTTGTGCTAATTGGTCAAGGCTAACTACGTAATATCTAAATATTTTTTAAAAATTTTTCGATGCTATTTGGCCTTAACTTGTTCCACTCTAACATGTTTCCTCTGCTCCAAGTAACCTGTCTTTTAGCATATTGTCTAGTCTTTATTGATATTTTTTCAATAACTTCATGAATATCAATTTTTTTTACCAGATATGCCTTTATCTCAGCAATTCCTATAGCTTTATTGGCAGTTTTATTACCAGTAATCTTAAGTTTAGAAAATTTTTTTACTTCACGAACGGCCCCATTTTTGATCATTTCTCTTGCTCTGATTTCGATTTTTTTTAGAAGTTCATTTCTTGGATAATCGATATATATTTTATAAAAATCACCCTCATCATAATTTGATTTTGTTTTTTTAAACCACTCAAATATTGATTTTTTTGTGAATGACTTTATTTCATATGCGCGAATTGATCTTTGAGAGTCAGCTGGATTAATTTTATTTTTTATTAATGGATCGATATTTATTAATTTCAAAAAAAACTTTTTGGGACCAATCTTTTTATACAGCAATCTTACTTTTTCTCTATATTTGTTTGGTATTTTGGGAATATCTACCAATCCGTCAGTTAGTGCCTTAAAATATAGGCCAGTTCCACCTACTAATATGGGTGTTTTTTTTCTTTTTCTTAAATATATAATTTTTTTATTTACTAATTTTAGCCAATCACCTGTTGAAAAATTTTTTTTTACACTCTGAATACCATATAAATGGTGTTTTATATTTTGGAAATCTTTCTTAAATGGCCTTGCGGAAAGAATATTTAGCTCTTTATAAATTTGCATACTATCAGCATTAATAATTTCACCATTTATTTTTTTTGCTAATTTAATTGCGAATTTAGATTTTCCTGAGGCAGTTGGGCCATAGATTAAAATAATTTTGGATTTTAAATCCATCCTATCAATCTAGTTTTATTCCTATATATCTTCGTTGATTTTGACTATTATAGATTACAAGTAAAATTGTTTTTTGGTTACTATTTAACACTTGTTTAACCGATTGTTCTAAATCATTTACTGACCTAATTTTCTTCTTTTGAGCCTCAAGAATTATACTATTAACTTCAATTGAATTTAATAATGGGCTATCGTTTTCAATTTGAGTGATAATTAAACCAGATGTTTGATTGGGTAAGCTTCTTGACTTTATATCTTCTTTAGTCAGTTCTCTTACCGTAATTTTCAAACCTGTTACTTTTGTTTCCTTAGAGGAAGATTTCTTTTCTGTAACTTTAAAATCTTCTGAAGTTTCTAATCTTCCTAGAGTAATTATTTTTACAATCTCTTTTTTATTTCTCCAGATTTTAACTTTAACTTTTTTTCCTACCTCTGTTTTTGCAACAATAGTAGGTAGTTCCTTCATCTCTTGAATTTTTTCCCCATCAAACTCTAAAATTATATCACCTGCTTTTACTCCTGCTTTGTCGGATGGACTATTTACTGCAACACTTGCAACTAAAGCACCTCTAGGCTCATCTAATTTTTCAATTTCTGCAATTTCTTTTGTAACATCTTGAATTCTTACACCGAGCCAACCTCTTTTTGTTTCTCCAAATTTTATCAATTGATCAATTACAATTTTTGCACTATTTGAAGGTATTGAAAAACCTATACCGACATTTCCGCTTCTGCCCAAAATTGCAGTATTTATTCCAATAACATCTCCATTCATATCGAAAAGGGGACCTCCAGAATTTCCAGAATTTATTGATGCATCTGTTTGAATATAATCTTCATATCTTGATAAACCAATTGATCTATTTCTGGCCGATATAATTCCTGAAGTTACAGTTCCACCTAAACCAAATGGATTTCCAATTGCGATGACCCAATCACCTATCCTTGCTTTATCAGAATCTCCAAATTTGACTGGAATAAATTTTTCATTGGTCTCTATTTTTAAAATTGCAATATCTGAAAGTGGGTCGGCACCAATTACTTTTGCCTTAAACTCTTTATCCCCATTTATTTGTACAACTATATCTTCTGCGCCATCTATTACATGATTGTTTGTTACCACTATTCCATTTTTATCTATTATAAATCCAGAACCTAATGCAGCTGATTTTCTTTCTTGTGGAGTTCCAAATTCTTTAAACATGTCTTCAAATGGGGAACCAGGTGGAAATTGAAAATTTGGGAAGGGGTTGCTTCGAGTAATTACAGTTTGAGTTGTTGAAATATTTACAACAGATGGCATCAATTTTTCAGCTAAATCAGCAAAAGTATTAGGGATATTTTGTGCTATGGCATTTATTGTAAAAACTATGCTTAATAAAATACTAAACAACAATGTTTTTGTTTTTTGCATATTAATTTTTTACGTAATAAATTATTATAAATCCTAATATCGCAAAAAAAAGTCCGCCAATTCTTAACTGACTATTTTTAACAATTTCTAACTTTTTTAGCATATTTCTCATTTTTGATGGAAATAAGGCGTACAAAATGCCTTCAATAAATAAGAGTAGACCAAAAGCAATGATCAATTCTCTCATGGAGATTATTCAGTTTTTGGTTTTATATTTCCAAAAAATTTAAAAAATTCACTGTCAGGAGATAATATCAATGAGGTTTCACCACCAATTAAAGCCTTTTCATATGCCTGCATTGCCCTATAAAATGCAAAGAATTCTGGATCTTGCCCAAACGCTGCAGCAAAGATATTATTTCTTTTACCATCTCCTTCACCTTTCATAATTTCAGATTTTTTTTGAGCCTCAG
>MDTA01212965.1_pt1 | contig 10550 bp, 9 predicted proteins | sample 811151 | NCBI WGS metagenome assembly MDTA01 (sample SAMN05326648, study PRJNA326480) | marine metagenome | isolation source: seawater | place: Indian Ocean: South | collected 2010 | reverse complement strand
AGATCACCAGTCAAAAGAATTGATGCTGTTGGTGTTCCCGTTTTGACTCAACGCGAGGACATTGCTAATGCTAGAATTCGCTTCGAATCTGGATGTGTAGCCAATATTACAGCAAGTCGAATTTCACCTGAAAAAATGAGAAAGCTCAGAGTGTTTGAAGGTGATAGTTATTTGTCACTGGATTATCAGGCACAAGAGGGACAGTTTTACTGGAAGGAAGGCATGGAGATTAAAGCAGAGCCTGTTCAAGTTGAAAAAGATGAACCTCTAAAACTCGAATTAGAAGCTTTCGTAGAATGCTCAGAGGCTGGTCGTCGTCCTGCGGTTTCAGGACATGAGGCAACTGCTGCGCTCGATCTTGCGATTGAAATTACTGAACTTATCGATTCAGGAAACCGCAAAGATTAAATCTCATAATATGCGCACAAAAGCTTACATTGTTGCGGGTGAGGTTAGTGGTGATAATCACGGTGCTGGCCTGATGTCAGAGCTTATCAATACATGTAAGGATATTGAGTTTTACGGAATGGGTGGTCCTTCCATGATAAATTATTCTGACTGGGTTCAGAACTGGATTAATGAATCTGCTGTTGTTGGATTTTGGGAAGTCATCAAAAAATATCGTTACTTTAAAAAGGTCTTTGATGAAGTGGTTCAAGAAATTGAAAACTTGAAACCTGAAGTTGTCATTCTTGTAGATTATCCAGGCTTTAATCTGAGGCTTGCTGAGTCAATTAGGCAAAGAGGGATTGATACTAAAATTGTATATTATATAAGTCCTCAAGTTTGGGCTTGGAAGAGGGGGCGCGTTAAACGTATGGCCAAAATAATTGACCTCATGCTTTGTTTGTTTCCTTTTGAAGTATCATTTTATGAGGGGTCTTCATTAGATGCTAAATTTGTTGGTCATCCTATCTCAGAAACGTTGGGTTCATTGCGAAGTCAAAATCAACGAAATACCAACCTTGTTGCGCTTCTTCCAGGGAGTCGAGAAAGAGAAGTTGAGAAGATATTTCCTGTCATGCTTGATGCTGCTAAGCAGGTATTGAAGTTTGAACCTAATGTTCATTTTGAGGCTTCAGCCGCGAGCAAGAAGTGTGAAGAAAAAATGAAGACAATGGCTTTGGAGAAGGAAGTGCCTTGTAAAGTGAGCTTTGGAAATGCCAATGAGTTAATGTCTAAAGCCTCTTGCGGAGCCGTTGCCTCAGGCACTGCTACGCTTGAAGCTGCGTTTCTTGGTCTGCCATATTGTCTAGTCTATAAAGTTTCAACCCCGACCTATTTTTTAGCAAAAGGCCTCATAGCTGTTAATTTTCTAGGTATGGCAAATTTATTAGCTGAAAGAGAGCTTGTCAGAGAATTTATACAATATGACGCGAATCCCGAAAAAATTTCATCTGAACTTCTTCGTCTCATCGTTTCAGATGAAGAAAGATGTTGCCTTTCAGAAAATTTAAAAGAAGTAACTCAACCACTCGCCCAAGCTGGCGCGTATGCGACAGCAGCAAAGTCCTTAATCAATGCATTTGAGCTGCAATAATAGATAATTAAACCCAAGGCTTAATGAAGCAGTCCAATGTCATAAAGGTTTGTCTGGTTGCCGTACCTTTGGGAATCACCCTAATAGGAGTTTTTTCTTTAATTTATTCCTTCACGACACCAGCGTCAAAGTCCCGAGAAGGTGGACGTTCGGTTCTGAACAAAAATGTTTTATCTACTGCTGAGGAGCTTAGTTCTTGGGCTAAAAGGCAGACGAATGATATTGGTCCAAGACCCTGGAGTAATTCGGATAAAACTAGGGTAACCGCCAAATGGATTGAATCTGAGCTTAGCGAAGAAAATATTGGTTACAGACCCAAAATAACATTTCTTGGAGATAACAAAAACTATCGAATGATTGAGGCTGATTTGCCCGGTGAAAAATCACCTAACGAAGTGTTACTTGTTATTTCATCTTTTAGTTCCCCTGATTTAGGGTTGGGTGCACATACTGGGGCTTCACAAACTTCTATACTGCTTGGTCTAGCTAGGTATTTTGTTAATACAGAAAATTCGAGGTCGCTCAGGTTTGTGGCATTTCCATCCAGTTATTCAAATGTTGATGGAAAACAAATTCTAGGATCTTCCTATGTATGCAAAAAATCAAAAAGAACCTCTGAAAAAATTATTGGAGTTATTGAAATTGGTTCCCTTGGCTATTTTTCTGACGCGGAAAATAGCCAGACTTCTTGGGTGAATAATAACATTCAATTACCTAGTAAGGGTAATTTTGTTGCTATGATCGGAGACGAATTTTCTCATCAATCGTTGGGTTCTATCTTTTCAGGCTTTTCAAAGACATCCAAATTGCCTGTCCACAAAGTCCTACTGTCTAACAATCAGCTAGAAGCGTTTAGCGGGTTGTCTCAATTCCGTGCTGATGGCTACCCAATTATTAGAATATCTGATACCGGCAAGTTGAGATACCCTTTTCATGGAAAAGAGACTGATACCCATGATAAGATAGACTATCACAAGATGGCTGAGCTATTAAAGGTATTCAGTTCGGTAATAGCTGCTGAGTTAAATCCTTAGACGTCACCTCTGACGATGATTTTTATCTTACCTCCATTCTTCAGCTTGTTCGTACTGTAGAGAAGTTTTAGAGGCTCTTTCTTAAGGTTGGATTTTTTATAGACATTGATTTCAAGGTGAGAGCCATTTTTAACATTGCCGGGCCTTCTTTTGAGCTCTCTTGCATCCACAAACAATTGATTAACTCCTTTTTTTAGTCCGCCGAGTATCAGGCCTTTGTGGACGTTATCAATCACCATATGTGTTGATCTCTCTTCAACTTTAACTGTGGTTTCATATCCAATTGAAATGATTTCTATGTACCCAACCAATTCAGGAATAGGACAAATTTTCGGAATGGTTGGAGCTTTGCTGGGTGGCATAAATTGTGGGCTTTCCAAAAAAGAAAAGTCACCCGATTTAGCAGCTGCAGTAATTTCTTCCGTGTTGTTAAGGTTCATAAATCTGGAGGTACCAAATTTCCATTTTTCATTTTCCTTAACAAACATTAGAAAGAGAAGTCCATCAGGAACCTCTACTGCTTCATTTACTCCAAAGTTTGGTTGGCCATAGTAAACTAATTGAGCGGTAGGCCCATTAACCATAAGTTTAACCTTTTTCATCGCATCAATCTTAGGCGGTGATACTTGGGTATCGAATAATGACTCAGGCCATTTATTTTTTTGAGAAACAATCATGTTTCGTATTCCTACTTTACGAAAAGTTGCCGTTGATTCTTGCCATTTTTTTAGATCGCCCTCATTCATGGCATTGCTCCATTTTTGGAAAGCAGATAACATTTCTAGTTCCAGTAATTTATCCTGCGCTTCTGTGGCCTTTGAGCTAATGGCTAAAAAAATGACCGTTATCAGTGTTCGAGATAGGACATTTAAAAAATGATTTATTTTCATCTTTATTAATGAATGGAAATTTTCGGCACCGAATCTAAGAGTTGTTTTGTGTAATCGTGTTGAGGGTTCTCCATGATAGTTTCGGCCTCTCCAAGTTCCACAATTTTTCCGAAATACATTACTGCAACCTGATCAGCTATATAACGAACTACACTTAAATCATGAGAAATAAAAAGCATAGTTAGGTTAAGATTATCGACTAGCTCCTTTAAAAGATTTAGTATTTGAGATTGAATTGATACGTCCAGGGCTGACACAGGTTCGTCAGCTATGATTAATTTTGGTTCTGGTGCAAGAGCTCGCGCAATGGCTATCCTCTGCCTCTGTCCTCCTGAAAATTCATGTGGATATTTACGCACAAATCGATGGTCTAATCCAACCATCTCCATTAAAGATATAACCTTTTCTTCTAGCTCTGTTCTTTTAAGTCCTGGATTTCTAGTCAGTACAGCTTCGCTGATGGTTGACCAGACCGTCATTCTAGGGTTTAGAGAAGCATATGGGTCTTGAAAAATCATTTGGAAGTCGAGCCTTTTTGATCGAATTGCATTAGAGTTAAGGCCTGTGAGATCTTCACCTTTTAAGGCAATTTTGCCTTCAGTTGGTTCAATTAACTGCATGATGAGTCTAGATAGTGTGGACTTACCGCACCCTGACTCACCGACTAGTCCTAAAATTTCCCCCTCTTCGATACTTAAACTGACCCCATCAACAGCTTTAACGATTTCCTTTGTGGAAGAAAAAAGACCGCTACTTTTGCTGGTAAAATACTTTTTTATATCAGTTATCTCGAGATATGACATTTGGTAAGCTGGATTAATTTAGCAGAGGCAGCCGGGGCAATCTTGAACCCAATGATTTGACTCGATTTCTTTAAACTCTGGGATTTCATTGGTTAGGCATTTTTCTCTATCACCGATCTCATTCCTCGGACCGAATGCGCATCCCATAATACGCTCGGCTAGGTTAGGAGGAAGCCCAGAAATTGTGTGAAGTTTTTCACCCTTTAGTTGTGTGGCTGGTATAGATTGTAAAAGAGAGCGGGTGTATGCGTGAAGTGGGTTTGAGAAGAGCTCTTTGGAGGTTGCTCGTTCCACGATTTTTCCAGCATACATAACATTGACCTCATCGCAGATTTCAGAAATGACAGCAAGGTCATGAGTGATGAAAATCACAGACGTTCCGAGTTCACGTTGTCTCGATTTGATTAGTTCAAGTATTTGTTTTTGAACTGTTACATCAAGGGCTGTTGTGGGTTCATCAGCTATGAGAATTTCAGGCTTAGTAATAAGAGCCATTGCGATCATTGCTCTTTGTCTCATTCCGCCAGAAAATTCATGGGGATACATATCAACTCTTTTTTCAGGCTCGGGGATGCCGACCTCTCTCAATGCATTTACTGCCTCCTTTTTTGCAGTCTTCTTATCCATTCCCATATGAATTCGTAGAGGTTCTGTGATCTGCGTAGAAATTCGAAGATAAGGATTGAGACATGTCATTGGATCCTGAAAAATCATGCTGATGCGTTTTCCTCTGATATTACAAAGATCATCCTCGGTGCATTTGAGTAGATCTGTGCCATCAAAAATGGCCGATCCGTCTTCAACTTTGCCTGGTGGCGTAGGAATAAGACCGAGTAAGGAGTAGCATGTTACGGATTTACCAGAGCCTGACTCACCAACTATTCCAACTGTCTGTCCTTTTTCGACAGGAAAAGAAACACCGTCTACGGCACGCACAATTCCATCTCGAGTATGAAAGTATGTTTTTAGATTATTGACTTCTAGTATTGGCATTAGGTGGTTTTTTTAGTCCTTTGACGCCCTTACGTCGAGTGCATCTCTTAGCCCATCGCCAAGAAAATTAAATGCAAATAATGTTAATGAGAAAAAGATCCCAGGAATGATCAGAAGATAAAGTTGAGTTTCTAAAAAATCAGCTCCTTCTTTGATTAAAATTCCCCAAGAACTATTTGGTGCCTCAATGCCGACACCTAGGTAAGATAGTGAAGCCTCAAAAAGAATAAAGCTTGGTATGGTGAGTGTTGCATAGACAATGGCAGGTCCAAGTGTATTAGGGACAATATGTTTAAAAAGAATCCGCAGTTTTGATAAGCCTAATGATTTTGCGGCTTCGACGAATTCCTGTTCTTTGATCGCCATGACCTGTGTTCTTGTAATTCTAGCTAAGGTCAACCAACCGAGGGCTCCAATCGCGAAAAATAGAGGAACGATGTTTGCAAAGCGTCCCAACCAACTGAGATACTCTTCCATCGGTCCAGCAATAACAACCTTTAGAACAATCACTAAGACGAGAAATGGAATCGCATACAGTGTATCGACGATCCTCATCATTACTGCGTCGGTTCTCCCTCCAGCATAACCTGAAATGGCTCCATATGTTATTCCAATTATTAAGGCAACTCCAGTTGCCACAAATCCGACTAGCATGGAAATTTGTCCACCAAAAAGAATTCTAGAAAAAAGGTCCCTCCCTAATTGATCGGTGCCCATAATATGATCCAATGATGGGGAGGCGAATCGATTCGCAAGATTTTGTTCATTTGGGTCATCAACAAAGGGTAAAGGTGCTACAACAAAGCAAATAAAGAGCATAAAGCCGATGAAGCACATGCTGATCATAGCCAGTTTATTTTTGCACAACCTACTCCAGGCATCCTTTCCTAATGATGAGCCTTTCTCTAGTTCACTTTCTGTTGGTAAAGAAATTCGCATTTTAGGTTTTCTCTAATCTAATTCTTGGGTTTAGAGAGGCTGCAATTAAATCTGCAGCTAAGTTCATTATGACTATCAGAAGACCATAGAAAAGAACGACTCCCCTTAGCACAAAAGGATCTCTTTTGATGGCTGCATTCACAAAGTGCTGACCCATTCCAGGAACTTGGAAAATTGTTTCTACTATGAAAGAACCGCTAATTAATGCTGCAAATGCAGGTCCTATGAATGCGACTGAAGGTAAAAGACCTCCACGTAAAGCATGTTTAATCACTACTGAGAATGTTTTGAGTCCTTTAGCTTTTGCAGTCCTAATATAGTCCTGGTTGAGAACTTCCAGCATTGACCCTCTGGTTAACCTTGCAAGGTAGGCAGCGGTTCCAAGTCCAAGTGTTATCGAAGGCAAAATGATATCCAAAGGATGCCCCCAACCAGCTATTTTTAGCGCAGGAATTTTTGCTGCAAGGGTCAATTGTAAGACTGGTCCTATAATGAAGCTAGGAATACATATTCCTATCATGGCGATTGCCATACCTCCATAGTCATATGCGGTATTTTTTTTTGTCGCCGAGAGTATTCCGATGGGGACTCCAATACCTACAGCAATGAATAATGCAGAAATTCCTAATATTAAAGATGCTGGAAACGATTGAATAATAATATCCCAGACCGGACGATTTTTTTCGGTTGATACCCCAAGAGAACCTTCGGTGATTAAATTTTTAGGATAGATAAGATATTGTTTCCATAGAGGTTGATCAAGGCCCCAAGCCTTCTTCATGTTTTCTCTGACTTCGGGCGAAATGTTTTTTTCATTTGAAGAGAATGGGTCTCCCGGCATCCAGCCAACTAAGAAAAATACAATTGTATAGAGAGCAAGCATGACCAATAGCCCTTGAAGAAGTCTCTGTAGTATGTATTTAAACATTTTTAGGATGATTGTGAGATGATTTATTAGTCCGCCACGAGATCAAGAAATTTATATGGGTGATTATCAAGAATTAACGGATCCCAGCCTTTTACATGATTGTGAATTAAATAATTTCTTGTGTACCAATAGATGGGTAAAATGGGTCTCTCATCGAGAAAGAGTTTTTCTGCTTTTTCTAGGATTTTATATCTTTCTTTTTGCCCTGCAGTCCGTTCTGCTTCTCCTAAGAGATTTTCAAATTCTTCGCTCGACCAATTGGTCCTATTGTTGCCGCCATCCTTGATCCACATGTCCAGAAAGGTTAGAGGGTCCATATAATCACCTATCCACCCACCTGCCGCTAAATCATACTCCTTACTCATCATAGTATTTAAGTATGATGTCCATTCCATTTGTTGAATGCTAATATCAACACCAAGATATTTTTTCCACATCGCTTGCAGTGCTTCGGCAAGTCGTTTTGATGACTCTCGATCAGTGGTTAAGAAATTAATTTTTGGAAAGCCCTCTCCGCCTGGATAACCCGCTTCTTCTAATAGTTTCTTGGCTTTATCTGGGTCAAATTTAATATCTCCTGGTGAATTGTAACCAACGAATGGTGGGACGATTCCAGCAGCTGGAGATTGATTGCCCATTGTTACGTAGTCAATGATATCCTGTTGATTAATGGTAATTGAAAATGCCTCTCTGATTCTGACGTCCTGAAGGGGGCTCTTCTTGACATTGCACCTAATAAAGTAAGTGCCGAAATAAAATTCATTTCGGGTCATATCCTTAAAGTTTTTTCTGGAGTATTCAATGAGGTCTGGAGCAATGGTATAAGTGATGTGCATTTGCTCGTTAAAAAACATTCTATCTTCTGTAAAAGAATTGCTAATTGGAAGAAAGCGAATGCCGTTTAACGCTACATTTTTGGAATCCCAATAAACTGGATTCTTTCTTATTTCGATATGATCATTGAGCTTCCATGACTTTAAAGTAAATGCACCGTTAGATTGGATGTTCTCAGGTTTTGTCCAAGGATTAAATCTATCCTCAGCTTTACCATGTTTGAGGATAATATGTTTTGGAACCGGAAACCATGTATAATGCTTAGTGATTTCTGGAAGGAATGGAATTGGTGAGCGGAGATTTACTTTCAGTGTGTGTGGATCTGGAGCAGACACTTTCACTGTGGAAAAGTCTTTTGTCTTTCCCTTGTGAAAGTCTTCAGCGCCAATGATGTAGTAAAGCATAAAAGAGTATTCTGAACCCAGTGCAGGAGTTAGAATTCTTTGAAATGAAAAAAGGAAATCTTCAGCAGTTAGGGGAGTGCCATCAGACCATTTGGCATCTTTCCTAATGTTAAATATCCACTCGATTGGATTTTCAGGATCTGTAGGTCCCCAAGATTCAGCCACTCCAGGCAATGCAACCCCGTCCTTTGAGGGGTGCTCAATAACTAAACCCTCGAACAAGCCTCTAATGATATTATTTTCTAGGACTCCGCTGACAATATGAGGATCAAGTCCTCGAGGTTCAGCAGTATTGCCCATGAGTAAGATTTTTTCTTTAGTGGCTCGGTTGACGGGTGAATCTTGAGCACAACTGACCAAGAAGAGCGTAGTAATTGTAATGATTGGGGCCAGTACGATTCGCATTAAGGGTAATTTGAACTCACTTTGGTCCAAGGTCACGACATTTTTCTAACTTAAGATGTTAAATAAAAAAGAGTTGATCCTTCTAATACGCCCGATAGGATCATATTTCTAAGCACTGATGAGAGATTACTTTATTAGACGTTTTCTTCTTATTTTTCCAACTCTACTAGGTATTAGTTTGTTGGTTTTCATGCTTATACGTCTTGCCCCAGGGGGACCTGTGCAGAGAGATCTTCAGCAGATGATGGGAGCCTCAGCCAGTGAGGGAGGTGGTGCGTCAGGAATGCGTGAATCAGAGGGCTTGGCGGTTACCCCGCCTCAATTATTTGAAATCGAGGAGAAGCATAGGCGAGACAAGGGAGTTTTTAGATCCTATTTTGAGTGGTTAGGGGTATTGCCAAGAGATTTGGAGAGGTCTTCCCAAAGTTTTGAGAAGGATAAAACAACGGTTGCCGTGCAAGTGCCAGGAATGAACTTAAGAGTAAATTTGGTCAAAGATGGTGAGGGAGGAGCCTCAATTGAAATTCCAGAGGAGATGAAAGAGGATCAAAAGAAAATTCTTAATGAACGAATTTCTAATGGTTCTTGGAATGCACGATTAGTTTCAATAAAAGAATTATCAAGAAGATGGCAGAAGAACGCGAAGGGGCTTGACGTTCCTGAAGATCTTCAAGAACGAGCGATACTTTATCGCTCCGGTTATGAGGGGTTGCTTCAAGGCAGTTTAGGGCGTTCTGACAAATATGGAGAATCCATCATTAGTTTAATTCAACAGCGAATTCCAATTTCACTTTTTTTTGGATTAATTTCTATGGTGCTTATTTATAGCATTTGTATTCCCTTGGGTATCCTTAAAGCTATTAAGCATCGAACATGGATTGATAACTTTTCATCTATTCTGGTTTTTTCTGGCTATGCGATTCCTGGCTATGTTTTGGGTTCTTTTCTTTTGGTTTTTTTGGGTGCAAATCTAGACCTCTTTCCTCTGTCGGGGTTTGTATCTGAAAATTTTGATGAGCTTTCATCAGGAGAAAAAATATTAGATCTTTTTCATCATGCTGCGATGCCATTGGCCTGTTACCTAGTAGGTAGTTTTGCCTTTATGACCTTCATGATGAAAAATAACCTAATGGATAATTTGGCAGCAGATTACGTCAGGACTGCAATTTCTAAAGGTGCCTCATATCGTACTGCGGTTTTTCGCCACGCCTTCCGAAACTCTATCATTCCAATTGCCACTACAATCGGACAGAATATTACTTTGATTGTAGGTGGTAGTTTCCTAATAGAAACTATTTTTGATATTAACGGGTTTGGTTTGCTTCAATACAACGCCATCCTCGAAAAAGATGAACCTGTTGTTTTGGGCGTTTTAATAATCTCAGCGGCTCTCATGCTTCTTGGTAATATTATATCCGATTTGTGTGTGGCTTTTGTAGACCCCCGAATTCGATTTAGATAAATGATTTACCGCACGATTGGCATTATTCTTATCTTTACTAGTTTGGCTGCAGCGGTCGCGCACTTCTCTGGGCTAGCACTGCCTACCTTGGACTGGTTTTTCTCTTTTGAATCAAAGGATAAAAATCTTGTCGAAGGTACCTGGTGGCAGAAGTATCAGGGCTTGGTTATTGGAATTTTTCTATGTAGTATAACCTTAGTTGGAGGAGTGATTTCATTTCGTAAAAGTTTTACCAAAACACAGTGGAATCCTCAGACAGTTCGTAAAATAAAACGCTTTAAGTCAATCACTAGAGGATATATTTCACTATGGATCCTT
>MDTA01197045.1_pt1 | contig 10550 bp, 11 predicted proteins | sample 811151 | NCBI WGS metagenome assembly MDTA01 (sample SAMN05326648, study PRJNA326480) | marine metagenome | isolation source: seawater | place: Indian Ocean: South | collected 2010 | reverse complement strand
TTTCTTTATTTTCTGCTATCCAATTTGTTGTTCCATCTGTAGATCCATCATCAATAACAATTATTTCATATGAAGCAATCCTTTTATTTAATAACTGATTTTCTAAAGCAAATAAACATTTCTCTAATATAAATTTCCTATTATAGGTTGGAATAACAACGCTTATATTCATAATGAATGGGAATATTGGGATACTAGGCAATTAAATACTTATAGATCTTTATTCAATTTAATCAGCTGCGCCACCATTGTTTATACTTCCAGTAACATTACTAGCACCATCTGATCGTACATCACCGCGCAATTTTCTTTTCTTAAACTTTCTTGCATAAGCACGATTTCGCTCTTGCTTTTCTTTTTTTAAATTTCTTCTCTTAGCCATAAATAAAAATTTTTTTTTATTTTAACTTACTATGGGGGCTAAAAATCTTCCCATCTTCCATATTTAATATCCTGTCTGCCATATCTGAGATTCTCGGATCATGAGTAACCATTAAAACAGAGCAATTTTGATCTTTTGATAATCTCTTCAACAAAGATACAATTTCTCTGCCAGTAACACTATCTAAGGCAGAGGTTGGTTCATCAGCAAGTAATAATTTAGGATTTGCAGACAAAGCTCTAGCTATAGCAACTCTTTGCTTTTGACCTCCAGATAAAGCATTTGGTAATTTTCTATGATGTTCCTCCAATCCAACCTCTGATAACCACTTTCTAGCGATTTCTCTTCTTTGTAGATAGCTCAATCCATTTATAAGATCTGCACCCATTTGAACATTTTGTTCAGCAGTTAGACATCTTAATAAATTATGTCCTTGAAATATCATTCCAATATTTCTTCTTAGTTTTTGTCTGGTGCTTCTAGATGCACCATTTAATTCTTTGCTGAGAACATTAAGGCTTCCTTCCTGACATGTTCTTAAAGCTCCTATCAAAGTTAAAAGTGTTGTTTTACCGCATCCTGAAGGTCCCTTTAAAAGGACTAGTTCTTTCCTTTTTATATTAATGTTAACTCCATCTAAAACTTTTTTTCTATTTTCACCCGAACCGTAAAAATGACTAAGATTATTAATAGTAACAGTATTTTGTATATTTTCTTTTTTCAAAATTTTCTTGCCCATAATAATTTAAAAGATTTCTGCTGGATCTGCATCAACTAATTTTCTCATAGCAATTCCTGCAGATCCCATACACATAACTAATATCAATATAAAAATTGTAATTGATTTATTTAAATCCATTATGATTGGTAACTTTGTAGAATTCCGTATGACGGCATAAAGTATTTGACCAGAAAAATATGCTGGTAGATAACCAAATAAAGCAAGTAAAAAACCTTCCCTTGCAACAACCAAAAATAAAGATTTCAGTCGATATCCCATCGCTAATAAAGTTGCATATTCAGGAAGATGATCCGTAACATCACTGTATAGAATCTGATATACGACTACACAACCAACAACAAATCCCATAAAAGCTCCAAGACTAAATATAAAACCAATAGCAGTACTTGTTTTCCAATAATTCTTTTCAAACTCAATAAATTCAGCCTTAGTTAAAACCCTTACGTCATTTGGAAGGGATTTATTCAATATTTGCGAGACTCTCTCAGGATTGGAATTATTTACTAATTTAACTAATCCAATCTCAATACTACCTTTTGGATTAGAAGGGAATAGTCTTAAATATGTTTCTCTACTAGTAATTAAATTTCCATCTGCGCCAAATGAGGGACCTAATTCTACTAAACCTTCAACAATTACCCTCTTACCTGCTACCTCTGTTTCAACTTTTTTACCGGAGATGAACCATTTTTTTACTGGCCCAAATTCTGGTCTAGATAAGCTATCGAATAAAACTCTTCCAGGAGTTTTTAGTAAATTAGCTTTCTCCGAGAATTTTTCATCCAGCAAAATAGAATCCTCTGGGTTAAATCCCAAAGCTAAAATTGATCTTGTTTTAAGATTCTCTGGATTTCTCCACAATAAATAATTCAAATTAACAGGTGAAACTTTATTAACTTGTTCCTGTGCAAGAGCTTGAATTAATCTTCTCTTTGGAAAGCCGCTCATACTTATAGAACTTTTGGACCTTGGACTAATTAAAACCAAATCAGTATCTAATAGGTTATGTATAGTCACACTGGTATCAAATAAACCATCGCGAAATCCAATTTGCATAAACATCAAAATCCCTGCAAAACTAATCCCAGCAATAGCGACTAGTAATCTTAAAGGTTGTCTGCTCAGTAACAACCAAGCCAAGGGAATCTTTCTAAATTTTATAAAATTCATTTTGGTATAAAACTCGCTATGACTTTCATACCTGCGAAACTTTTTACCAATCCTGCAGAATTATCATCTAAATCTACAAGAACTTTTATAATTCTTGCATCTGCATCACCAGTTGGGTCTGTGGATAAAACTTTTCTCTGTTTTACTTGAGGATTAATTCTGATAACTTTTCCATATAAAGTTTCATCAAATCCTCCATTTTCACTAATTAGTTCGACTTTCTGATCAGTAAAGACTCTATCAATATCTGATTCATAAACTTCTATTAGAGCCTGCATTTCTTGGCTTGCTCCTATTTCAAGAATTCCATCAGAATTTGACCGTTCTCCGGCTCTAATATTAATAGAAAGAATGTAGCCATTAATTGGACTTCTAAGCTTTGAATTGAATAAATCTATTTTTATAGTTTTTATTTCAGCCTCACTAATTATTTTTTGTTTTTCTAATTTTAATAATTCATCCTCTTTTTCCCTAAGTAAAACTTTTGAATAGGCATTTATGTCAGTAGCCATTTTATATCTATTTATTTGATCTTTTTTTAAGGAAATTTCTTTAATATTTGTTTTTAGTAATTTACTATTTTTATCTAAATCCACACTTAATCTTTCATGATTTTCAAAAATGGCAAGTATTGTATTTTTCTTAACAAAATCTCCCTCATTAACAAGAATTTCACGAACTCTTGGAAAACTTCCAAATTGACTATTCGGGGAAGCAAGTTTTCTAACTTCGCCAGCTGGAATAAGTTGTCCTAGAGCCGCTACCCCTTTTATACGAGGAATAACTTCTAATTTATCTTCAGATATAACTTCTTTTGATTTTTTATTAGAGCATGAAAAATTTCCAAATAATATTGGAATCATTATCAAAGAAATTGAAAATAAACTTTTTAATTTAGTTGAGAACATTAGAAATCGAATAAAATTTCTTTTATATACCTATCGACCCAATTTTTACTAAAGTAATTTAATAAAACTATACTTGTTTTTTGATTTTTCATTTGTTGAATACAATAATTTCTTTGAAATTTTGTTCTTTCCTTAATTGAGTGAGTATTTAAATCTGGTTTTAAATCTTTACTTACGTTAATCAATATTGATAAATATTGGTCAACTATATTATAAAATGAATTTTGCTCTTCTAGATTCATAAGGGAAGCGAAAAACACGTTTTCTGAAAAGATATTTCCCCAGTTTGGTATTTCTCTTTTCATAGTAAAACCATCTTTTTTTACATTATTCAGTAGGGAATCAATATCTTTATTTGATTTTGAGATTGGAGACAAATCAACAATTGCTGCAGATACAATATTCTTTGTTTTTACTAAGTCAAGACCAAATATTGGTATATTGAAGAGAGGATCTGGGAAAAATACACAATGTAGTATTTTTAAATTATTCGAAAATTCAGCAATTTCAACGTGTAGTTTTCTGAATCCTTTAGCCTTATGAAATTCATTTTCAATGTAAAATTCTTTCCCTTTTTCATTACTTTGAATATTAGAAAATTCTTGGTTAATATTTATGGATTCTAAATTATCTAATAAAGATCTCTTGGCTCCTATATTTGACACTAAAGACAAAATAAAGGGATCTATAGATTTAGTTTTAATTGATGAATCTGTCAACACAAAAGTTACCTTACATTAATAATATTAAATTTTAATTTAAATGGATATTGGAAAAATTAATTATTGGCAACATCCTAGTAAAACAAACTGTGTTTTTGTTGATAAAAGGGATTCTCCTTTGATTTCAATTGATATTTGGTGTAAAGCAGGAATTTCTTTTGAAGAAGATAATAAAGCTGGTACTGCTCATTTTTTAGAGCATATGATTTTTAAAGGAAGTAATTTATTAGAACCGGGTGAATTTGATTTAAGAATTGAATCCTTAGGAGGCTTAAGTAATGCCTCAACCGGATATGATGATGTTCACTACTACGTTGACATCCCTACAAGCAATCTGAAAGAAGCCTTACATCTTTTAACTAATTTAGTATTTCTACCAAGTTTTGAGAGAAATGCATTTGATTTAGAAAAAGAAGTGATTATTGAGGAGATAATGCAAAGTTATGATCAAAAAGATGAAAGGATATTCAATTATTTTTTAAAAAGAGTTTGGTTGGATAATGCATATGGAAAAACAATCTTAGGGGAAGAGGAAAATATCAACAAACTAACACTGATTGATTTAGAAAATTTTCACAAGAATTACTATATTTCTTCAAAAACTTGTATTGCCGTAGCAGGTAAACTTCCAAATAATTATTTAGAGATATTTAATGAATGTAACTTAAATTATATTGAAAGCACTAAAGTTGGAATTAAAGAGAATATAAGCAAATTTAAAGAAATAAGAGTAGGAAGAGAAATTACTTACTTTGAAGAAATTGAATTTTCTAGAATTTTCATGGCTTGGTTAATACCAAGCTCAAAAGAACAAAAATCTATTTTGGGACTAGAAATATTATCTTCAATTTTATCCGATGGTAGGAATAGTCTACTAAATAGAAATTTAAAAGAGAATGAACAACTAGTTGAATCAGTTTACTCAGGAATATACCCAGGGGAGTATGGGGGGTTATTTATTATTGAAGCTAGTTGTCAAGATAACAAAATAAAAAAAGTTGAAAATACAATAAATAATATTATAGATAACTTGTTAGGAACTAATGATTTTAAAGATAGGCTCAGAAAATCTATAAGAATAATTAAAAGTAATTATATTTTTAATCTAGAAACTTCTTCACAATTATCATGTTATTTAGGGAGTCATCTTCTCTGGGGAAGGTTGAATCCTCATATTGAATTAATGAAGAATCTGGAATATTGGGAAAATACAAATGATCTAAATAAAATAACAAGTTTTCTTAGCAAAAATAAATTCACCCTAATAGCTAGACGTAGTTAATTATGGATTCTTTTTATATACATTTAGATAATAATATTTCGATAGCAAATATTTGGGTTGAAGGTGGTACTCGTTTAGATAAAAATAAAAAAGGAATCAACCAAATTTTATGCAACCTTTTAACTCGTGGATGTAAAAATTTTGATAATTTTGCTTTTTCAGACTACCTAGACTCATATGGTGCTGAATTAAATTTTGAAGCGGTTGAGGATGGAATTTCAATATGTCTTAAATCATTTAAGCAATATTTTGATGAATTATACCCATTAATTAATTTATTAATTGAAGAACCAAATTTATATGAAAAAGAATTTTTAATTTGCAAAGAAAAAGCATTAAATATTATTTTAAAGGCTCAAGAAAATCCATTTTATACAACTTTTGATAATTTAAAGAAAACTATATATAAAGAACATCCATATTCATATAGCTGCAATGGTTATCTCAAGAATATAAAGGTAATAGATTATGAAGAAATCTTAGATGAATATAAATCTTTTAGTTATAGAAAAAAATTCTTACTTACAAATAGTTTTAAAGATAATTTAATTAATATTAAAGAAATAAAAGGAAATACTTATAAAAATAAAGATATTAATTTACTTACAAAAAAAGTTATTAATAATAAAAGTCATTTCATAAATTATTATACAAATTCAAAACAGATGATAATAATTTTGGGTTCACAAACATGTCCTCATAAGCATATTGATAGTTTGTCTCTAAAAATAATAGAGTCTTACCTTTCTTATGGAATGAGTTCATTATTATTTAAATCATTTCGGGAGAAGAATGGTCTTACATATGATTCTGGAGTTTTTTACCCTACGAGAACTTATAATGCGCCTTTTTTTGTGTATTTATCCGCAGCGGAAAGAAATGCTGTTTTAGCTTATCAATTGATTACTTCAATATGGGAAGACTTAACTACAAAGTTAATAGATGATGATGAACTATCTCTCGCAAAGTTAAAACTTAAAACCTTTTTCCTTCACAATTATCAAACTGTTGAAGAAATCACTTCTCGAAAAGTTAGGTTATTGAGTTTAGGAATGGACCCTTATTATGACGAAAAAGCTATTGATGTGATTGAAAAAATTTCCTCTACAGAGATACTTAATGTAACAAGAAAATATTTAATTAAACCAAGCATAAGTATAAGTGGAACTAAAAATACCTGTAAAATTTTAAGAGAGCTTTGGGAAAAAAAATACTAATTTTGAGCTATTTCCAATTTTTCTACATCAATTAAGAAGCTTCCTCTTCTAAATTTTACTTCAACGGTTTCAGGAGACCTAATAGATTTAATTTCTCCAATTTCATCAATAGCAACCAAATCCGGAGGTCTAAGCATAGGCATATTATCGGCTGTTTTAAGATATGGGAGTGGAGCTTTTAATTTCACTTTTTGTCTTACTTTGAGATCCATTATTTGAAGATGCGATAAGTTTATATATTTAAAAATTTTACATGAATAGTTACTTTGTCGACTGTAATAAAAAAATCAACGAAATGACTACCGACATCTTAGAATGTAAATTAATTTGAAAATTATTCAAAATGAATCCAAAATTAAAGACTATAATTTTATGGTTATTACCTATAATCTTAGTTATAGGGCTTTCATGGCAATTATTATCAAGCAATAATGTTGACAATTTAAATTCTAACGGTGTTACAGTTGCACCAAAAAATACAGCTGTAGCAAGGATGAGTTATGGAAGATTTCTTGATTATATCGAAGCAGGAAGGGTTACTTCAGTAGATATTTATGATGGAGGACGCAATGCGGTAGTTGAAACAGTTGATTCTGACTTAGATAATAAGGTTCAAAGATTAAGAGTAGACTTACCCGGACTCACACCTGAGTTGATCAATAATTTAAAATCAGAGGGTATTAGTTTTGATGTTCACCCTGTCAAAACTGCACCACCGGCTTTAGGTATACTCGGTAATTTATTTTTCCCTATTTTACTAATTGGAGGTTTAATATTATTGGCAAGAAGATCTAACGGTATGCCAGGGGGTCCAGGTCAAGCAATGCAATTTGGCAAAACAAAAGCAAGATTTGCTATGGAAGCCGACACTGGTGTTGTTTTCGACGATGTAGCAGGGGTTAATGAAGCAAAAGAAGATTTAGAGGAAGTAGTTACTTTTTTAAAGAAACCTGAGAAATTTACCTCAGTTGGAGCAAAAATTCCTAAAGGTGTACTCTTAGTAGGACCTCCTGGGACTGGTAAAACATTACTTGCCAAAGCTATTGCAGGAGAAGCTGGTGTACCGTTTTTTTCACTCTCAGGCTCAGAGTTTGTTGAGATGTTTGTTGGTGTTGGAGCTAGTAGAGTTAGAGACTTATTTAAAAGGGCAAAAGAAAATAGTCCATGTTTAATTTTTATTGATGAAATTGATGCAGTTGGAAGACAAAGGGGGGCTGGAATAGGTGGTGGAAATGATGAAAGAGAACAAACTCTTAATCAATTACTTACTGAGATGGATGGTTTCGAGGGAAATAGCGGGATAATCATAATAGCTGCTACTAATAGACCTGATGTATTAGATTCAGCATTAATGAGGCCTGGAAGATTCGATAGACAAGTTACTGTTGATGCACCCGATATTAAGGGTAGGCTTTCTATTCTTCAAGTTCATGCAAGGAATAAAAAACTCAATAAAGATCTAACACTTGAGAGTATTGCAAGAAGGACCCCAGGTTTTACTGGAGCTGATCTTGCTAATTTACTTAATGAAGCTGCTATTTTAACCGCCAGAAGGAGAAAAGATAATATAAGTATTTTAGAAATAGACGATTCTGTTGACAGGATCATAGCAGGAATGGAAGGTTCACCTCTTACAGACGGAAGAAGCAAGAGATTAATTGCTTATCATGAGGTTGGTCACGCTATCATAGGATCACTAGTAAAAGCTCACGATCCAGTTCAAAAAGTCACTGTTATACCTAGGGGCCAAGCTAAAGGATTAACTTGGTTTACTCCTGATGATGAACAAACATTAATAAGTAGAGCTCAACTTAAAGCCAGGATAATGGGTGCTCTTGGTGGTAGAGCAGCAGAGGATGTCGTTTTTGGGAGAGGAGAAATCACCACTGGAGCCGGAGGTGATTTCCAGCAAGTAGCATCAATGGCAAGACAAATGGTAACTAGATTTGGAATGAGCAATCTTGGTCCTATTGCTTTGGAAGGTGGAAATCAAGAAGTTTTCGTAGGAAGAGATTTAATGACAAGAAGTGAAGTTTCAGATTCTATATCTAAACAAATAGATGAAAGTATAAGAGTTATGGTTAAAGCTTGCTATAAAGAAACCTATGAAATAATAAATAAGAATAGAGAAGCAATGGATAAATTAGTAGAGTTACTTATAGAAAGGGAAACAATGGATGGAGATGAATTCATTAAAATCCTATCTGAATACACTTCTATCCCAGAAAAAAATAGAACTCCTCAACTACTAAACTAATTTAATCACTTGGAACAGGTTTTTTATCTAAAACTGAGTCAATCAAACCATATTGAACTGCTTCTGTAGGAGACATATAAAAATCTCTATCTGTGTCCTCTTTAACTTTGTTAAGATCTTGACCTGTTCTTTCCGAAATTTCTACATTTAATCTTTCTTTTAAAAATAAAATTTCATCTGCTTGTATTCTTATGTCACTAGCTTGGCCTCTAGCTCCTCCAAGAGGCTGATGAATCATAATTCTTGAATGTCTAAGGCTACTCCTTTTTCCTTTGGTACCTGCTGCCAATAAAAAAGCTCCCATACTTGCTGCTAGTCCAACACAAACTGTGTGAATATCTGGTTTAACATGCTGCATAGTATCAAATATACCCAGTCCATCATAAACTGATCCACCTGGAGAATTTATATACATATATATATCCTTTTCAGGATCCTCCGCCTCTAGAAAAAGCAACTGTGCAACTATCCTATTTGCAGTATCACTGGTTACGGGTTCACCCAGAAATATTATCCTTTCTCTTAATAACCTGGAGTAAATATCAAATACCCTTTCGGTTCCGCCGGACTCTTCAAGAACTAGAGGGATCATAATAATGTTTATTAGTTTATTAGATCTTAACGATATTGAGGCAACTTACGCTAAGGTTATTAAGGTTTACATATAAAAAATTGAAAGAAAATTTAACTGTCTCTGATAGCAAGACCTTATTTCATGATCAATTCCCATTCGTAATTCCAGGCTTGTACAAACGTATTGTTGATGAAATGCTGGTAGAACTGAACCTTTTAAATCATCAAAGTGAATTTGCTTTAGATCCTTATTTCTGTGTAGGTTTAACAGAAATTTTTAATGAGTTAACTGAAGGTTATGAACCTCATGAACACGTAAAAAATCTTTTCATAGCTCTTTGTAAGTCAACAAATTTTAAAGATGATGAAATAATTGAAATTTCAGAAAAGATAATTAACGAGCACCAAAATAAAAGTTTAGAAGAGATTTCTAATTTAATCATTGAAAAAATTTCTAAAAAGCCCTATTACTCGAGAATTTTAATGCTGGGTATCTACAAGATTTTATCTAAAGCAAATGATTTCAAAGATAATGAAGATATTACAAAAATTAAAATAATATCTGAACTAGCTGAAAAACTAGAATTACCCCTTATGAGAGCAGAAAAAGATATAAGTATTTATAAAAATGGTATTAATAGATTAAAACAGGCAAGGGAACTTTTGAAAGAAACCGTATTAGCTGATAGAAAGAAAAGAGAAGATAAAAATAAAAAGAATTAATTATTTTTCAATTCTTCTTTTATCTTTCCAAGATACAAAAGATATATATATTACCGCAATAGTAATAAAAAAAAGCAATGTAAAAGAACCTATAATAAGAAATCTATTCAAGCTTTCTATATTTAAATAATTTAAATTTGTACTAAATATCGATTGAACCATCACCATTTCTACCCCATACAACCATTGCGATAGAGAATGTAAATATAGCTGCTAATGCAGCCCAACCTAACTCAAAAATCATTTTTAACTTATATTTAAATTTAATATACAAGAAGTAACTTTCTAAAATACTAATACTTCAGATTTGTTAACAGAAGAGAACTATTAATTTTTCATGAAAACTTTTTATTTCATTTAGTATGTTGAAAAATAGTTGTAAAGTTGGGAAGAGTTGTCATTACGCATAGCACTTATATTGAAGGGCTAATACCAATTTTAAAGAAATTAGCATCTAATGAGAGAATAAAGACAGTTACGCCTGCAACAATAACAAAAGTTAGAGGTAGATCTTCAAAATTAATTATTAGGGTTTCAGTTATAACAATTGGCGGTTATAAAGCCATTGCAAGAA
>MDTA01153662.1_pt1 | contig 10550 bp, 13 predicted proteins | sample 811151 | NCBI WGS metagenome assembly MDTA01 (sample SAMN05326648, study PRJNA326480) | marine metagenome | isolation source: seawater | place: Indian Ocean: South | collected 2010 | reverse complement strand
TAGTCTTAATGACGGATATTTGCCTGTAATCATATTAATATTATATATTTAATTATGCGACAAAAGTTATATATACTATATTTATTTTTGAGCTATTAAAATTTTATGCCATTAAACTTTGACGATTTCAAAAAGCAAGATATTAAATTTGATATTTTTAAGTTAAGAACTGCCTGTAAGCAAGTTTTAGATATTAAAGGTTTCGATACTGCTTTAGGAGTACCTCATTTTGCTGGTATTTCTTTAAATCAAATTCCTGGAGATCCCGACTCTATTAAAGGTAATAATATAAGAGGTGTATATTGGACAAAACCAGATTCAACAGGTAAAGAAGTTGTTAGAGACTCTAAGATTGATGAAAGCAAATATACTCAATTTGTTGACGAATTCAAATCAACCTATTTCAAAGAGGTTTATGATCAACTTTCAAAAATTTATAAACTTGGAAGAGTAAGATTATTATTAAAAGAACCTCGATCTACACTGAGTTGGCATCGAGACCCAGAACCAAGATTGCATATCCCCATATATACTAATCCAGGGGCAATAATGGTAATAGATAGTATTGCCAAACATATGCCAGCAGATGGTTCTGTATGGATTACAAATAATAGAAAATATCACAACGCTTTCAATGGTGGTGAAGAAAACAGAGTCCATCTTGTTGCTTGTGTTTTAGATTATAAGTTTAATTAATTGAAAAAAATATTTTTAGCATCTGATCACGCAGGTTACTCACTAAAAGAACATATTAAAAAAAATCTCTTGAAAAAAAATTATTTTTTAAAGGATATAGGAACTAATTCAAATAGTAAGGTTGATTATCCAGATTATGCTCATAAATTATCTAATATTATTAAAAAAAAATCAAATTTTGTAGGAGTATTAATTTGTGGATCAGGTCAAGGAATGATAATGACAGCAAATAAGCATAAGAATATTAGAGCTGCATTATGTTATGATGTTAAATCTACTAAATTATCAAGATTGCATAATGATGCAAATATTATTACATTAGGATCTAGACTCGTTTCAAAAAAAAATGCTATTAAATACATAAACATTTTTTTGAAAACTGAGTTTGAGGGTGGTAGACACAAAAAAAGAATAAGGAAAATTTAAATGTCAAAAGAGAGTAATTATATAAATAAAGAATATCAAAGTTTTTTTGAAAATAGCCTTTCAACAATCGATCCCGATATTCATAAAGCAATAACAGATGAATTGAATAGGCAGCAAAGTCATATTGAGTTAATTGCTTCAGAGAATATTGTTTCACAGGCTGTATTAGAAGCTCAAGGCTCTGTTTTAACTAATAAATATGCCGAAGGTTATTCAGGAAAAAGATATTATAATGGATGTGCCTATGTAGATGTTGCTGAGAACCTGGCCAATGAAAGATTAAAAAAATTATTTAATTGTAAATTTGCTAATTCGCAACCTCATTCAGGCGCTCAAGCTAATGGAGCAGTGTTTTTAGCTCTGCTAAATCCTGGTGATACGTTTATGGGAATGAGTTTAAATTCCGGTGGTCATATAACTCACGGATTAAAGATTGCTATGTCGGGTAAATGGTTTAATGCCATTGGATATGATGTTGATAAAAAATCTGAATTAATCGATTATGATAATGTTGAAAAACTTGCTTTGGAACATAAACCAAAATTAATAATTGCGGGTGGAAGTGCTTACTCTCGAGTAATAGACTTTAAAAGATTTAGAGAAATAGCAGACAAAATTGGAGCATATTTTATGGTGGACATGGCACACTTTTCTGGTTTGGTTGCTGGAAAAGGTTATCCAAACCCTGTTGATTATGCCCATGTTGTTACATCAACAACTCATAAAGTTTTTAGAAGTGCTAGAGGTGGAATAATATTAACTAATCACGAAGATCTTGCAAAAAAAATTAATACTGCTGTTTTTCCTGGATATCAAGGAGGACCATTGATGCACATTATAGCAGCTAAAGCTGTTGGTTTTCTTGAGGCTTTAAAACCAGAATTTCAAACGTATATAAAAACAGTTTTATCAAATGCTAAAATTTTGAGTGAAACTTTAATAACAAATGGTTTTAAAATATATTCAGGCGGAACTGATACTCACTTAATGTTAGTAGATTTAAGACCATTTAATGTTAAAGGAAATATTGCTGCGGAAAGTTTAGATAGGGCAAACATAACATGTAATAAAAATGGTATTCCGTTTGACACTGAAAGTCCAATGGTAACTTCAGGAATAAGATTAGGTACTCAGGCTGCTACTACACGAGGTTTCGGACCAGATGAATTTAAAAAAGTAGGAAATTTAATTACAAAAACTATCAAAGGTCTTTCAGATAATCCTGATGATAATTCAAAAATTGAAAAAGAAGTCAAAAATGAGGTTATTGATTTGTGTTCAAATTTTCCAATTTATAAAAATTTAAGGAAGTAAATGATTTGTCCATTTTGTAAAAAGGGAGAAACCTCAGTTGTTGACTCTCGCCCAACAGAAGATGGAACATCAATCAGAAGAAGAAGATTATGTGGTTGCGGAGAGAGATTTACAACATTCGAAAGAGTTCAATATCGAGAAATTATTGTTGTAAAAAAAAATGGACGTAAATCTCCTTTTGATAGGGATAAATTGTCAAAATCTATTTATATTGCATTAAAAAAAAGACCTATAGATACTGATACAATAGAAAAATTTATAACTAAAATATCAAGATCTTTAGAGGAGCTTGGACAAAATGAAATTTCCTCAAACACAATTGGTACAATGGTAATGGATGCTTTAAAAAACTTAGATCCAGTAGCCTATGTACGATTTGCATCAGTTTATAGAAATTTTAGAGAAGAAAAAGATTTTGTAACTTTCGTAGACAGAATAGATGTCTATAAAAAAAGATAAATACTTTATCAATCTTGCTAATAATTTAGCACAAAATAATTTAGGCTATAGCGGTCCTAATCCATCCGTTGGTGCCGTAATTGTTAAAAATAATAGAGTTATTGCTTATGGATCAACAAGCGATACTGGAAGACCACATGCTGAAATAAATGCATTAAAAAAATTATCAAAAAAAGATAAAAAAAATTCAACTATTTATATTTCTCTTGAACCATGTAATCATTATGGAAAAACACCACCATGTGTAAAAAAAATTATTGACTCAAATATTAAAAGAGTTGTCTATGCAATAAATGATAAAGACATCAGGACTTCAGGTAAATCTTATAAAATTTTAAGATCTAAAAATATAAAAGTAAAGAAAAATATTTGTCAAAGAGAAGCAAAACTAATTTACAAAAATTATTTTTTTTCAAAAATACATAATAAGCCATATATTTATGGAAAATTAGCTATCTCTAAAGATTTTTACTTAAAAGACAAAAAAAAATTTTATATTACTAATACTCAATCATTACAGACAACACACATTTTAAGAAGTAGAGTTGGATGTATATTAACATCATCAAAAACAATTAATGATGATAATCCTAAATTGAATTGCAGATTAAAAGGCCTCGAAAAATTTTCTCCAAAAGTTGCTATCTTAGATAAAGATTTAAATATTAAAAAAAATTCATTTATTGTAAAAAATGCCAAAAAAAATAAAACATATTTATTTTTCAATTCATCTAAGAAAAAAAAGATAACATACCTTAAACAAAAAAAAATAAAATTAGTTCAAACTCCAATATATAAAAATAAATTAGATTTTAACTATGTCTTAAAAAAATTATATAAATATGAAATTTCTAGTGTCCTAATAGAGGGCGGTAAATCTTTAATAACATCATTATTAAATAATGATAGTTTTAATGAATTTTATTTATTTATTTCTTCTGAAAAGCTAAAAAATAGAGGTTTTTTGAAAATTAAAAATATAAAAACAATCCTTTCTAGTAAATTTAAAAATATTAAAATTGACGAAACTTTTCTGGATAATGATAATTTAATACATTATTACTAAAAAATGTTTAATGGAATTATATATAACCAGGGTGTTGTAAAAAAAATTTTAGATAATAAAAAGGGTAAGTCAATCTTTATTTATTCTAATATTTCTTTAACCAAAAAAAAAGTTGGAATGTCCATTTCATGTGATGGTGTTTGTTTAACTTTAGTTTCTATTAAAAATAAAGTTTTTGAATTTTATCTTCTGCACGAAACAATAAAAAGATCTAAATTTAAGTACTTAAAGCTTGGTGATTTGATAAATTTAGAACTTCCTCTGAAATATGGTCAAGATATTTCAGGTCATGTATGTCAAGGCCATGTAGATACTACATCTAAAGTCATTAAAATTTCAAAAAAAGGTGCTTCAAAAATTCTAGAATTTAGCATAGATAGAAAATATAAAAAAATACTTATAGAAAAAGCGTCAATATTAATTAATGGTGTTTCTTTAACAATTTCAAAAATTACAAAAAAAGGATTTGAAATATGGCTTATTCCACATACTTTAAAGTTAACAAATTTATCAAATATTAAAATTAATAGTATTGTAAATATAGAATTTGATATTTTATCAAAATACGTAAAAAATTATATTTCATGAAAAAATTAAAATTTAATACAATTGATACTATTATTTCAGACGCAAAAAAAGGTAAAATGTATATCCTTGTAGACGATGAAAACAGAGAAAATGAAGGTGATTTAATATTTTCAGCTAAAGATGTTAATTCAGAAAAAATAAATTTTATGGCTAAATATGGCAGAGGATTAATTTGTTTAGCTTTGGATACTTCTCAGGCAAAAAAACTTAATCTTAATTATATGTCTCCCAAAAATGAGTCTAGAAACCAAACTGCATTTACTGTTTCGATTGAAGCAAAAAAAGGAATTTCAACAGGAATTTCAGCTAAAGATAGAGCTAGAACAATAAGAGTCGCAACAAAACTAAATGTTTCAAAAAAAGAAATTGTTTCGCCAGGCCATGTTTTTCCAATTGTTGCAAGAGATGGTGGAGTATTAATTAGAGCTGGACACACAGAGGCCTCAGTAGATATATCAAAGCTAGCAAAAAAAAATCCCTCAGCCGTTATATGTGAAATAATGAATGAGGATGGAACGATGGCTAAACGTGATGATTTAATTACGTTTGCAAAAAAACATAAATTATCAATTGGCAAGATTGAAGATTTAATTTCTTATAGATTAAAAAAGGAAAATCTTATTAAACTAAGAAAAACATCTGATATCTTTTTAGGAAAACAAAATTTTACAATTAAAATTTTTGAAAACACACTAGATGGTTCAGAACATTTTGCATTAATTAAGGGTAAAATTAATAATAAAATAATTCCAAGAGTTAGGGTTATATCTTCAAATATTGTTCAAAATTATTTATTAGGTGATAAAATACCAAATTCATTTAATCAAACTGTAGCCTACTTTAAAAAATTTAAGAACTGTATTCTTGTATTTATAAAAGATCCTAATTTAAAATCTGTTTCAGCAACATTAAAAGATTATCAAAATATTAAGTATTACAAAAAAGGTAAAGATAAACTGATAAGAAACTATGGCCTAGGAGCTCAAATATTGAAAAACCTTAATGTTAAAAAGATGATTTTAGTTACAAAATCCAGAAAGAAGGTTATAGGTTTAGAAGGTTATAATTTATCAATTACTAAACAAGAGATAATATGAAAATACTAGTTGTTGTTTCTGATTATTATAAGGATATTTCTAGCAGTTTATTGAAAGGTTCAGTAAATGAACTTAAAAGAAACGGATATAAAAATATAAAAATTAAATTTGTTTCAGGAGCTTTTGAGATACCTAATATTATTTCAAGTAATATAACCAAATATAAAGCTTTTATTGCCTTAGGATGCATTATTAAAGGTGAGACCGATCATTATTATTTTATTTCCCAAGCTGTTACACTTGGTTTAATGAATTTATCTATTAAATCAAAAAAACCGATTGGTTTTGGAGTGCTTACCTGCAATAATTTAAAACAAGCAAAAAAAAGGTCTTCTATTTTTAAAAAGAATAAAGGTAAAGAAGTTGCATCTGGAATTATTTCACTTCTTAAAAATCAATGAAATATAAATTTACACCAGCAAAAAACCCAAGGGTTTTAATTATCCAAAAAGTTTATGGAAAACTTGTAAATAAAGACCAAAATATAAATTTTGAAAAGCACAGATTTAAAAAATTTATTAAAGATGTTGTACTTGGAACAATAGAAAGATTAGAAATAATAAACGACGAAATTAAAAACATAGAAAATAACTTTAACCTTAAAAATTTGGATATAATTTTCAAAGTTATAATTCAATGTGCTGTCTTTGAATTTATGTACAAGCCCACTTTATCAAGAAAAATAATAATAAAAGAATATTTAGATGTATCAAATTTTTTTCTAAATAATTCTCAAACGAAATACTTAAATGCTATATTAGATAATTTATCTAAAAAGCTTATAAAATGAATGAGCATCAAATAATAGATAATTTAAGAAAAATTATTAAAGATCCAAAAGCTTTAAATTTAAATGATGATGTTGTTTTTGATAAAAAAAAATCCTTAGTTGTTTCAATTGATACTTATAATGAAGGTGTTCATTTCGTTAACTTCAAAAACCCTAACTTAATAATTATGAAAGCTATTAGATCATCAATTTCAGATATAATTTCCAAAGGCGTTGATCCTAAATATATGCTTATAACTTTTTCAGGTTCTAAAAAACATTTTAAAAAAGAAAATATAAAATTAATGCTGAATACAATTAAGAAAGAGCAAAAAAAATATAACTTTTTATTAGTTGGCGGTGATACAACTCAATCAATTAAAACATCTTTTACTATATGTGTATTTAGTTATTCAAAAAAAATTATTAAAAGAAACACATGTTATAATAATGATGACATTTATATAACAGGAAATATTGGAGATTCTTCTATTGGTCTAAATATTTTAAAAAATAAAATCAAATGTTCTTCTAAATTAAAAAAATATTTTGTTGAAAAATATTTTAAACCCAATTTAGCATATGGATTTCACCGTGAACTTTTCAAATTTGCTACATCTTCAATGGATATTTCAGATGGTTTATTAATTGATTTAAAAAAACTTATTGGTAATAAAAAATTAAACTTTGTAATAAATTATAACTTATTACCAAAATCAAATAACTTTAAAATTTTGTCTAAACAAAAGCGTTTATCTTTAAAGAAACATTTATTTGCAGGGGATGATTATCAAATTCTTTTTACTGCAAAAAACAGACTGAGAAACGTTATTCTTAAATCATCAATAAAATGGAATCAAAAAGTTACAAGAATAGGCACTATTGTAAATACTGGGTATAATTCCTTAATATTTGATAATAAATTAAAAAAAATAATCGATTATCAAGGATATATACACAATTTTGGATAAGATTATTTATTGCGTTTTAGAGTTTTTTTTGTAATGTCCGGATTTTAAAAACTAACAATATACAAGCAAACAAGGTTAAACAAATATATGAATGCAGAGACAATTTTAGGTTACACAATTTTAGCAGGGTTATTATCAATAGTTTATGGATTTATTACTGGAAAAAATATTTTAAACTCAAGTCCAGGAAACTCGAAAATGCAAGATATCGCTTCTGCAATACAAGTGGGTGCTAAAGCTTATTTAAATAGACAATATAAGACAATAGCAATCGTAGGCGTTGTTGTGTTAATTATTATAAGTTATGCGTTCAGTTTATTAGTTGGTTTAGGATATTTAATAGGAGCAACTTTATCTGGAATAGCTGGTTATGTTGGTATGCTTGTTTCTGTTCAAGCAAATGTTAGAACCGCTGAAGCTTCAAGAAAAGGTTTAAATGCAGGCTTAGACGTTGCATTTAAATCCGGTGCCGTTACTGGAATGCTCGTTGCAGGTTTAGCATTACTATCTATTGCAGTATATTATTACTTATTATTATCATTTGAAGTTGATGAAAGAGAAATCGTAAACGCATTGGTTGCTCTCGGATTTGGTGCTTCTTTAATATCGATTTTTGCTAGATTAGGTGGAGGTATTTTTACAAAAGGTGCTGATGTAGGAGCTGATCTTGTTGGAAAAGTTGAAGCAGGAATACCAGAGGACGATCCAAGAAATCCAGCCGTTATAGCAGATAATGTAGGTGATAATGTCGGTGACTGCGCAGGAATGGCTGCCGATTTATTTGAAACCTATGCTGTAACTATTGTAGCAACAATGGTTCTGTCGTCGATATTTTTTGTAGGCGATTTAAACATGATGATCTACCCATTAACAATAGGTGGTGCATGCATTTTAACTTCAATACTAGGTACTTATTTTGTTAAATTAGGAAAATCTAAAAATATAATGATAGCTTTATATAAAGGATTTGTTGTAACAGCCATAACATCTTTAATTATTTTATATCCAATCACAGACTACGTATTAGGTTTAAATAGCTCATACAATATTGGATCAAAAGAATTTTCTGGATTAAGCTTATATTACTGTGGAGTTGTAGGTTTAATTATTACTGGATTAATTATATGGGTTACTGAATATTATACAGGAACTGGTTATAGACCTGTTAAAAGCGTAGCTTTATCATCAACGACAGGTCACGGTACAAATGTAATTCAAGGATTAGCGGTTTCACTAGAGGCAACCGCAATTCCAGCTATTATAATAGTTACTGGAATTTTATTAACAAACTATATTGCTGGTTTATATGGAATAGCTATAGCCGTAACCTCAATGTTGGCTTTGGCAGGAATGGTTGTTGCTTTAGATGCCTATGGCCCTGTAACAGATAACGCAGGTGGTATCGCCGAAATGTCAAAACTTCCTAATAATGTTAGAAAAACAACTGATGCACTTGATGCAGTTGGAAATACAACTAAAGCTGTAACAAAAGGATACGCTATTGGTTCTGCAGGTTTAGGAGCTTTGGTACTCTTCGCTGCATACACAGAAGATATAAAACATTTTTCAAAAATAGCAGGTTCAAATTTAGAAGGAATTGTTGTGACTTTTGATTTGTCGAATCCGTTTGTTGTTGTCGGTTTGTTAGTAGGTGGAATGTTACCTTACTTATTTGGATCAATGGGAATGCAAGCAGTTGGAAGGGCAGGAGGTGCAGTAGTAATTGAAGTAAGAAGGCAGTTTAAAAAATTTCCAGGTATAATGAAAAGAAAACAAAAACCTGACTATGCAAAATTAGTTGATCTTTTAACTATAGCAGCTATCAAAGAAATGATTATACCATCATTATTACCGGTTCTATCACCTATTGTTCTATATTTTATAATTTTTGCAATTGGTGGACAGGTTGCGGCGCTAGCATCTGTAGGTGCAATGTTGCTTGGAGTAATAATAACTGGATTATTTGTTGCAATTTCTATGACTGCTGGTGGTGGAGCTTGGGATAATGCAAAAAAATACATTGAAGACGGTAATTTTGGAGGAAAAGGCTCTGAGGCTCATAAAGCCGCCGTCACTGGTGACACTGTCGGTGATCCTTATAAAGATACTGCAGGACCAGCTGTTAATCCAATGATTAAAATTACAAATATAGTTGCTTTATTACTTTTAGCTGTAATTGCAGGATAAGTTATCTTCTATTTCTGTTAATTTTTGGAGAGTCAATCTTTTGTTTAACACTGCTTAAAACTCTTTGAATATAAGACTCATCACCATAGTCTTTTGATGTTATATCTTTAGCTATTTTTATATCGTTCATATCTTCCAATGTATAAAGTTTTTTTGATTCAACAATGCCATATTTATCAAAAGCAATTTCTAATATATAATTTTTATCAATTTTTTGTTTACCTAGTTTAAATACAGACTGATTTACTTTTTTTCTCTCTATATAAAACCATTTATTTTTATCGAATAAACTTTCAGAAGAAGGTTTGCCAAATTCTTTGAGAATATCATTTTTATTAGTTTTAGATATTTCGATTTTATTAGATTTAATGTCTAGTGCTGATGTACCGTGATTATTAATAACTTTATTATTTGAACAACTTATTGTAAATAAAAAAAGGATAAATATAAGTTTTTTCATATGAACCAGCATTATTTAAATATTTACAATAATTTAATAAAATTAACTAGGAATAAATCTCTATATATTAATCTAAAAAATGAGGAAACTTATTCAGATAGAATAATATTTCTACTTTTACACTTATCCTTTTTTTTTAAGTGTTATAAGGAAAATAACACTAAAGATGCTTTGCAAGATATACATGATTTCATTTTTCATCAAATTGAATTATCAATAAGAGAAATTGGTTACGGCGATGTTTCAATTAATAAAAATATGAAAAAATATATAAATTATTTTTATGATATAATATCAAAAATTGACAGTTGGGAGTCTCACGATATTAGAAAAAAAGGAGAAATTTTAAATAACTTTATAAATAATCCTAAAAATGTTTCATTTTATGCTATTTATTTTGACAAATTAGTAGCTTTTTATAAAAATAACACTTTAAATTATTTTACAAAAGATATAGAAGAATTCAAAATTTAATTATGGCTGTACCTAAACGTAAAACAACCCCGTCTAGAGCTGG
>MDTA01108620.1_pt1 | contig 10550 bp, 9 predicted proteins | sample 811151 | NCBI WGS metagenome assembly MDTA01 (sample SAMN05326648, study PRJNA326480) | marine metagenome | isolation source: seawater | place: Indian Ocean: South | collected 2010 | reverse complement strand
GTTTAGATGGTTATAACTGGTTGAAAATAAATCAAAAAGTTTATTTTTGTTGAATTGTTTTTTTTTTAATAGCTATATTAAAAAATGGATACTAATCAATAAATGAATAGAGATAAAATCCTACCTGTAATACTTTCTGGAGGAAGTGGATCAAGATTATGGCCTTTATCTAGATCCAGCTACCCTAAGCAATATTTGCCAATTGAAAACAAAAATTCATTAACCTTTTTCCAGGAAACTATTAAAAGAATTTCCGATAATCAAAAATTTGATTCTCCATTAGTAATTTGTAATGAAGAAGATAGATTTGTTGTCGCTGAACAACTTAGAAACATAGATATAAAAGCTAAATCAATACTACTTGAACCAATTGGCAGAAATACTGCCCCTGCGATTACTCTAGCTGCAATAAAATCAATTGAGAATGGAGAAGACCCATTATTGCTTGTTTTGCCATCTGATCATTTGATTAATGATTTGAAAAAATTCCAATATGTTTTAAAAAAGGCTAAAACATATTGTGAAGAAGGAAAATTAGTAACTTTTGGCATAACCCCTAATAAAGCAGAAACTGGATATGGATATATTAAAGCGCAAAATTTTCTTGATAAAGATAAACTAAATTGTGAAAAAATTGAAACGTTCATTGAAAAGCCAAATAAAGAGTTGGCTAAAAAATTATTAATGGATAAGAAGTTTTCTTGGAATAGTGGTATGTATTTTTTTAAAGCAAGTAATTTTATAAAAGAGCTAAAAAGAAAAAATCAGGAAATTTATGATTTATGTAAGAAATCCCTTGATAAAGAAAATTTAGATCTTGATTTTCAAAGAGTTGAGAAGAAATATTTTTCTATTTGTAAAAATATATCTATAGATAATGCAATAATGGAAGGAACAAATAATGGGTTTGTTATACCTTTAGAAGTAGGTTGGGTTGATATTGGAAGCTGGCAATCTATGTGGGAGATCTCAGATAAAGATAAAAATGGTAATGTAACTTTAGGAAATGTTTTTTTAAAAGATATTTCTAATTCTTATTTAAGAAGTGAAGAAAGGTTATTGATAGCAATTGGATTGGAGGATGTTGTAATTGTTGAAACTTTAGATGCAATACTAGTAGCAAATAAAAATAAAACACAAGAGGTGAAAAATATAGTTAAGGAATTAGAAAAAAAAGGTAGAATCGAAGCGAAAATCCATAAAAAAATATATAGGCCTTGGGGAAATTATACTTCTATTAAAGATGGAAATAATTGGCAAGTAAAAAAAATTACGGTTAATGCAGGCGAATCTTTATCTCTTCAGATGCATAAACATAGAGCAGAAAACTGGATTGTAGTTAGCGGAAAAGCTTTAGTTGAAATTAATGGGGAAGAGAAAATTATAAAACAAAATGAAAGTGTCTTTATTCCTCCTTATACCAAACATAGATTATCCAATCCTTTTGTTAATCAACTTAATTTAATAGAAGTACAATGCGGAACTTATTTAGGTGAGGATGATATTATTAGATTTGAAGATAAATATGGCAGATTAAAATAAAATAACTTTGTTTTTCATATAAAAATTTTCAATATATGAATATTAAAAAAAAGAAAATTTTAATAAAGGTAACAAGTTCTATTGGTACTTCGATGATAAGTAATGCTGAATATCATACCCTTTTTTATTTTTGTAAATGGCTCTCAAAAGATTTCGATATTGTAGTCAGTGGAATTGAAAACCATTCCCAAATTATTGAGGATCTTAAGAAATTTAATGTAAGAATAAAAAAACCATTTTTAAAATATCTTTTTTTAAAAAAATTTAAGTATTTTTTTCATATTCCAATTTCTATTGTTAATACTTTTATTGATGCTAATTTTGTTAGACCAAATCTCTTGGTTTGTCTAGGAGGTGTCTTTTATAATGGTCTAGGGATAGTCATTTCGGGAAAGTTATTAGGATTTAAGACCTTTGTTCGTAGTGCGGAAGATCATGATGGTCTTGCAAACTTTGATTCTATTCTTAGTTTTAACGGACTATATGCAAGATTTAGGGCATTAATTTCAAAATTTGTTATTAAAAATGCAGATTATTTTTTAACAGTTGGAGAGTGGTCAATAACTTATTTTAGAAAAAAATATAATTTATCTTCGCTTAGTTCTTTTATGATTCCTGGACCAGTAGACAATTCGATATGCATCCAAAAATCTTTCTATAAAACAGCACTAGAATCTAAAAGAAAATTAACAGAAAATTATAAATTAGAATCAAAATATAAGACTATTTTATTTATAGGATCCCGTCCTTATAAAGGGACAAAAAATCTTTTTGATTTATTAATTAAATTAAAAACATCAAATATAAAAATAAAAGTATTATGGATATCTATCTCTGATGAGATAAATATAAAGAGAAGTTCTTTAAATCTTAATAGTTATGTGAAGATTATTAAACCTGTTAATAGAGATGATTTAGTGGCTTTATTAAAAGGTGTAGATTTTTTATTTTGGTCAACTCATCTTGGAGTTGGCTACGGACAAATAATGCTAGAAAGTATTTTGTGTGGAACCGAAATTATTTGTTTTAAACCAATTGGAGATGCAAAGTATTTAGTTCAAGATAATTTCTATTCGAATCTGGATGAGGTAATAGATCGCATAAAGGGTAAAACAGCTGCGAAAAAAATAAATATACCTAAATTTATGAATGAAAAAAAATTGTGCAATCAACATTTAGATTTATTTAAAAAAATTTTAGAAAGCTAAATGTAAAGCTTTTTATTTATTTAAATTCATTATTCAATATTTCGTTAGCTATTTTTAATGGGTGAGTTTTAATCAATTTTTCATCAAAATCTTCTCCCCAAAATTTAATCCTATGCTTTAATGCTTTTGGCTTTCCTAAAGTAATTGTGTTTTTATAGCTGTAATAATTTATTGGTGAGAAATCAGAATAACTTACATACGAATTTATCCAAGGGAATGATCCTGCAACGTGATTTAAAAGACCTTCATCAGATAATACTAAGTCTGATAAATAAATAATATCTACTAGAAAATCCAAACTCCTACCCCTTAAATCTAAATGTAGATATTTAAGTTTCTTATCTTCTTGTTTACCAACTTGTATCCATAATATTTTAGATTTAGTAAAATTTATGATTTTTTGATAATTATCAAAACCATATATTTTAACTTTTGTATAACTATTCTTACCGATGGGATTAATAATTCCTATTTTATGATTATTGTATCTTTTTCTTATATCGTTAATTATTAAAAAAGCATCTTTTTTGCTTGATTTTTCAAGACCCCCAGAAAAATCTTTAAATATTTCTTTATCAAACCTGTCAGCTACATGGGCATGCCAAATTGGTGGTTTTTTGAGTATTTCATAAAATCCAGATTGATAAGCATTTAAGTGGGAGCTAAATCCATATTTTTTATAAGGAAAATTATATTCAATTATTCTTTCACCTTCAGAAATTTTTAAAAAATAATAAATAATTCTCCAAAAAATGATTTTATTAATTGCAATTGTTTTAAATACCCAAGGAGATAAAGATAAAACTTCTGGATAGTTCGTTAATATGATTATAGGAATTTTATATTTTAAATAAAGTGATTTAGCAAATCCTGCCATTAAAACTTGATCTCCAATTGCTTTTCCTGATCTCCAAATTAAAAAAAAATTTGATTTTTTAATTATTTTATTTATAAGTAAATTAAGAGGTTTGAAAATAAATTTAAGAAAAAGTATCTTCGTTATTTTAGGTTTAAGCATATTTTTTAATTATTATTTTTTAGAAATTCTGAACAATCTAACAGGGATTTAAATGACGCATCAAAGATATCATTTTTTTCATAAATCATATCTTTTGATATAAGATATCTTTTATTTATTCCTGCTAACTTAGAAGCTACAAGATCTCTTTCATTATCTCCAACTGATATTGATTCTTTAGTATTAATTTTATATTTATTTATTGCTCTTTTGAATAATCCAGGCTTTGGTTTTCTGCAATCACAATTTTTAAAAGGTAATTCTGAATATTCTGGATGATGGGGACAATGATAGATATCAATAATTTGAATATCATTTTTTTCAAAAAAATCTAACATAATATTCGTTAGTTCAAAATACTGAAATTTTGAGAAGATCCCCCTATCTATGCCAGATTGATTTGTGATAATAATAATTCCAAAATCTAAATCAATAAGGTTATGTATACCCTGGATAGCACCATTACAAAATTTAAAATTTTCCCATTTGTGAACATATCCATAATCTTCATTAATAACTCCATCTCTATCAAGAAATGCTATTTTTTTTGTCTTCATATTTTTAAATCTTTCTATTCAAGTTAATTCTCTTTCTACTAATCCGCATATAATATGAATTACTAAAGCATGCATCTCTTGAATTCTAGCTGTCCTTTGTGAATTAATACATATTGATAAATCTACCTCTTTAATAGCCTCTCCACCTCCATTCCCTAAAAGACCTACAGTGGTGATATCTTTATTCTTTGCTTTTCTTATGGCTTTTAAGATATTCTTTGATCTTCCACTTGTAGATATTGCAATTAATATATCTCCACTATTACCTATCCCCTCGATTTGACGGGAGAAAATATCTTCAAATTTAAAATCATTTGCTATGGCAGTTATAGCTGCAGTATCAGTTGATAAAGAAATTGCAGGTAGTGATTTTCTTTTTTTTTCGAATCTCCCAATTAATTCAGAAGAAAAATGTTGAGAGTCAGAAGATGAACCTCCATTACCACAAATCATTATTTTCTTGTTTTGGTTAAGGGTATTTATTAAATTCTCAACAACTTTTTTTATTTTGGGAATTAGATCGTAAATAGATTTTGTAGTTTCAATATTTTCGCTTATTTCTTCTTCAATAATATTATCAATAGTTTGTAAAGATAAATCAGATCGCATAGAAGTTAATTTTCTTTGATCATATATTATTTATTATAATAAAAAATAGGTCTTAATATTGGAATTAAATTCAATTGAAAAGGTTGTTGGTCTTTTTGGTGATGTAATTATTGATAAGTATAAGTATTACCATGCTTTAAAATTATCTCCAGAGGGTCCAGCACCTATTGTTAGATTAAGTTCTGAATCTTTGTCTTTAGGTGGCGCAGGAAATGTCGCAATATCAATAGCTAATCTTGGTTTGAAAATTGAATTAAACTATGCACAATCCCGAAAAGAGCAACTACGAAATATTGAATTTATTGAAAATATAGCAAAGAGGAATAATATCAAGTTGAATAAAATTTATTCTAATGTTGAAAATTCAATCCCAACAAAAATTAGATATTACGTTGATGGGAAACAATTTATGAGAGAAGATTTAGAAGAGATTGATAAAATTGATTCCAGTTTAATATCAGATAAAGATTTGAAAGCATACATAAAAAAATTTGATGTTTTTGTTGTTTCTGACTATCAAAAAGGTTTGATTTCAAAAGAGGTAATGAAAAAAATAATATTTAATTGCAATCAAAATAACGTTCCTCTTTTTATAGATACAAAAAGTGTTGATATAAATTCAATTAGAGATGCTTTTTGTTTGAAAATAAATGAATCTGAATATAATAATTTATTCAAACAATATAAATTAGCATTCAACGAACCTATAGAAGATATTAATAAAAAAATTGACCTTGCTCGCAAGTCAGTAGATATTAAAAATTTAATTCTAACTTTGGGTTCTAGAGGTTCAGTAATTTCAAATTCATCTGAGATTAGACATGTAGAATCAGATACTGTTGATGTTGTTGATATAACTGGTGCAGGAGATGCTTTTTTGGCAGGTATAACTTATTCTTTCTTAAAAAGAAATAATTCGAATTTTTTTGATCTTAAAAAGAATCTTATTAATAAAGAAGACTTAGAATTTGCAAATAAGGCTGCTTCATCAGTTGTGGTATCAAAAGGTACTGTTCCCATATCTAAAAATTTTCTTAGTTTTAGTAAGAGAAAAGCTCAAGAAAAAAGTATTGTTGGTTTTACAAATGGATGTTTTGATATTCTTCACCTAGGTCACTTATCTCTTTTTAAAAAAGCGAAAGAAAAATGTGATTATTTAATTGTAGGGCTTAATAGTGATAGCTCAATTAAAAATCTTAAAGGTGATGGAAGACCAATTAATGAACAATTAACAAGAATAGAGATTTTAAAATCTATAGTCTATATTGACGAAGTTAGAATTTTTGATGAAGAAACCCCTTTAAGACTTATAAAAGAAATTTCTCCAAATATACTTTTTAAGGGTGCAGATTATAATGAAGAGGATATTATTGGAGCTGAGTTTGTTAAAAGTTACGGTGGTAGAGTAGTTAGAGTGGAATTAATATCTGGAAAAAGTACATCGCAAACTATAAAAAAAATAAAAAATATAACTGAAAATTCTTAAATTAATTTAATCATTTAAAAAGTTTAAATATCTGTTGATACCATTCTGTAATGATTTGAATTCCTTTTTATAACCTATATTTCTTAATTTCTTAATCTCTGCTTTAGTAAAATATTGATAGTGACCTTTTAAATGAGAAGGGAAAGGTATATAGCTTATAGACCCTTGAATAGATTTTTTATTATCTTTGTACCATTCAATTATTGAATTAGCTACTGAATTAAAAGTTTCAGCTTGGCCAGTGCCAACATTAAATATTCCAGATTTGCTTGGATTTTCCATGAACCATAAATTTACTAAGGCGCAATCTTCAACATATATGAAATCCCTCATTTGTTCACCGTTTTTATACCCATTTGTTCCTTCAAATAAATTACATTTATTATCTTTATTAAACTGATTATTAAAATGATAAATTGTAGATGCCATTTCTCCTTTATGCATTTCTCTTGGACCATAAACGTTAAAATATCTCAGTGAAACTATTTGAGATTCTGAAGTTTTAAGATTTTTTCTGATGTATTGGTCAAATAAAAATTTCGAAAATGCATATGGGTTTATAGGTTTTTCTGATTTAATATTTTCTTCAAATCCATTTTCACCAAGACCATAAACTGATGCTGAAGAAGCGTTTATAAATTGATATTTGTTTTTTATACACCAATTTAAAAGAATTTTAGAATACTCATAATTATTTGACATCAAATATTTACCATTCCATTCAGTAGTTGCACTACACGCACCTTGATGAAAAACTACTTTTATTTTCCCAATTTTATTATTATTTTTTATCAATTCTAAAAAATCATCTTTATCAATATAATCCTGAAAATCTAAATCATTTAAATTAAAAATTTTCCTACCATCTTTTAAATTATCAACAATGATGATCTCGTTAACACCAACTTTATTAAGAGCTTTAACTATATTGCTTCCAATCATTCCAGCCCCGCCAGTTACAATTATCAAGATAACCTCTATATATTTATTTAATATTAATACTTCTTTATATATTTTTAGATTTTGATTGTTTTTTTCTTTAATAAATATTTATTTAAATTAAACCTTTAAGTTAATAATTAGTATTTATTTACTTTTATTTAATTTTATTCTATTTAAATAATTTTTGCTAGTTTATATTTATTAAAGAGCATGTAGATGGATTACAAAAAAAAGATTATTTCCTTTTTAAAAAGACAGTATTTCATTCTATCAAAGCCTAAATTTGGATATACAACTTCCAATAAATCTTCAGATTTAAAATACAATATTTTAGATATTGGTTGTGGTGGGAATAGTCCTTTAGAAACTAAATTGGTTTTCCCAAAATCAAAATATATTGGTATTGATAGGGATTTTAGTTATCATAATAATAAATTATCAGAGAGCCTTATAGATAAAAAAATTAAATTTGATTTAAATGAGAATTTAGAATATTTAGAAAATCAAATTACTAAGGAAAATTTTGATATTATTATTTTTAACCATACTATAGAACATACTTTTAATGGAATAGAGGTTTTAAACTTGGTTTCATCAAAATTAAATAAAAATGGTTGTATATATATAGAGTTTCCTTCAATAAGATCCTTATATTTACCATCAATGCGTGGAACATTGAATTTTTGTGATGATAATACTCATCTTAGAATTTATTCAATCAGGGAAATAGTTAATATCTTGCTTTTAAATAATTGTAAAATAATAAGTGCAGGGAGACGACTTAATATATTTTCTTTATTTCTTATTCCAATAAGAATTTTGAACTGTATTATTTATAAAAAAAGTCCAGCAGGTTTATTTTGGGATTTATTGGGTTTCGCCGATTATATCTATGCTTATAAGTATTAATTTTCTTAAGAAACAAATTTAGCAAATTGAGAGAATTGTCTTTTCCTGAATTTTTCAGGACCTTGAAAAATTAAAGTACAATTTACACCTAGCATTTGGGCAACATTGGCTAATCCATTATTTGCTCCAATATAGTAAGAGGATTGTGAAATTATTTCTAATGAATTTTGAATAGTTAATTTCCCAGTAAAGTTATATATTTTTGTTTTTTTAAATTTTTCTTTTAAATTTTTTTCTAGGTTCGTATTATAAATTATTTCTTTTTTAGATTTATATCCAAGAATTATAATATTTTCAAGTTTATTTATTTCTTGATATTTTTTTATCTCAATTAGTATACTCAAGAGACTAGGTCTAAATTTTGAGTAAAAGTTATATGTACTAATTACTAAGAAATGTTCTGTTTTTTTTGATAATTTATTTATTGAAAAATAAGATCTTTTTAACTTTAAATTGTCGTGATTTTTTTTTGTCCAAATTATAGGCTTAATTCCTTTTTTATATTTAAAAAAATCTTTAAAAGGTTTTAATCTATAGTAATAAGGGTCATTAAAACTATAGAGATAATTTTTTTCTATTTGTAAATTAGTTTTATTATTGTTGCCAATATATCCTATACAATTCTCTTTACCTAAAATTAAAGTAATAATATTATTTAAAAAACTTGGAGAAGGTAATATGAATTTTTCAAATCTTATAAGTTCTTGTACATTATTTAAATTTACTAACTTAATAGATGGATGAATTATTTGCAGATAAGGAGCTGAATGGCCAATATTGATGTACTTGTACTTTTTAGAATCTCTTATTATATCGATGATTCTTGATAATATTATTAAATCACCTAAACCTAAAGAAGGCGGAAATAATATTAAACATGACCCTTTTTTAGTAGGTAATCTTTTTATTGTTTTATTTATTTTGTAATAAATTAATAAAAAAATAAATTTACCATAAACTGATAAAGAGACATCCTGTTTCCTTTCCTTGAATATTTTATTTATTAAATTAAATATCATTTGTAAATTAATTTTCATATTCAAATATCTTTCCATTTTTGGAGCCAAGATTGCCACATCAGTAAAGTCCAAATTAATTCTGTATTCTCAGAGTTTCCTTTAAGATGAGATTCCCAAATTATTTTGATATTATCTGATGATAAAAAATCTTGTCTATTTATTAAATCATAACTTAGTAAATCATTAGCCCAATCTTTCAAAGGACCTCTTAGCCAAGATGCTATTGGTATAGAAAAACCAGTTTTTGGCCTATTGAAATACTCTCTTGGAATATATTTGAAAAGAATTTTTTTTAAAATAAACTTACTATTATATCCAATGCTTTTGTTATAGATTTTATTATTTAAATTAGTATTCCAAGCAATTTCAGCTACTCTATCATCAAGAAAGGGAGATCTTGTCTCTAATCCATAATACATAGCTGCTCTATCTAGTTTTACTAAAATGTTATAAGGTAAGTAAGATATAGTATCTGCCATCATGACTTTTTCAGAGATTGTGGGCGCCTTTAAACTATTAAAAAATGAGATTTCGGAAAGCTCCTTTTCAGGATATTTATGAAATAATTTAATATTATTATTATTGCTAATAATTGCATCATATATGGTTTGAATATCATTACTTTTTAAAATACTATTTAAAAGTTTACGTTTTTTTTCTTGGCTAAGATCCCTATTTTTGGTTGGATAAAGATTAATTAGTTTTGTCAAGAATTTCTTCAGTAACAAAGGATAATTTTTAAAATTTTTATTTATTAATGGTGCATAAAAATGCCTATTATATCCACCAAATAATTCATCTGCACCGTCTCCTGTAAGAGCAACTTTAACATTTAAGTTGCTAATTTCTTGGCAGATAATAGTAGTCGCTAATTGCGAGGCATCAGAAAAAGGTTCAGTATATATATATGGTATTTGAGGTATTATTTTTTTTATCTCTTTTGGGGTAAGTGGAATCTCGGTATGTTCTGTATCAAGATAATTTGCAATTTTTTTTGCATAGGGGCCTTCATCAAATAAACCTTCATCATTCCCAGATTCTTTAAATGAGATGTTATAAGTTTTAATTTTTTTTGTAGATTGACTTTGTAATAAGGCTGCAATTAATGAGGAATCTATACCTCCAGATAAAAAAGAAGTGGTAGTGACATCAGCTAAGCTTTGTTCTTTTATTACCTTTTTCAAGGTATCTTCAAGTAAAGAAATATTTTCCTTATCATTTTGAGTGGAAAAACTTTGAAAGGATATTTTATCAATGTCC
>MDTA01184911.1_pt1 | contig 10551 bp, 7 predicted proteins | sample 811151 | NCBI WGS metagenome assembly MDTA01 (sample SAMN05326648, study PRJNA326480) | marine metagenome | isolation source: seawater | place: Indian Ocean: South | collected 2010 | reverse complement strand
CTCATCAAGCCGAAATCAGATCAGTCGGAAACCTACCTGAAGAATCCATGCAAAAGCATTGGATTCCAGGCATGCTGAGCGGTTCGTCACATCGAAGCTCCTCTTCAGTCCTTGTTGGGCTGGTCAAGGGAGCTCAAGCTGCGTTTCGCATCGTGTCGGAAGACCATCAGGCTCAGGGGTGGCAGGCAGAGGTCGAGGGAGTTCTCGTAGCCATGAATCCCCCATTCATCTGTGGGCTTTCCTCCCATGTTCCCGAGATTGCTGCCCCCGTACTTGGCTGCATCGGTGTTGAAGATCTCTTCGTAGAAACCAGCCAGCGGCACACCCACTCTGTAGTGGGAATGGCTCTGAGGGGTGAAATTGGCGACCACCACCAGCCATGTTCCACTGGCGCTTTCCCTGCGCATGAAACTGATCACTGAGTGGCGATTGTCGTTGCAGTCGATCCACTGGAAGCCGAACTGATCGAAGTCATCCCTCCATAAAGCCGGTTCTTGCTTGTAGAGAGCATTGAGATCACCCACCAGTCGCTGCAGCCCCTGGTGAGGCTCGTGATTCAGCAGGTCCCACTGCAGATCACCCCAGACATTCCATTCGGCCCTCTGCCCGAATTCCATGCCCATGAAAATGGTTTTCTTGCCTGGATGAGTCCACATGTAGGCCAGAAGTGCGCGTGTGTTCGCATATTTCTGCCAGTCATCCCCTGGCATTTTGTGCAGGAGATTGCTCTTGCCATGAACCACTTCATCGTGGCTCAGAGCAAGCATGAAATTCTCGGTGTAGTTGTACCAAATCGAGAATGTGATGTTGTTCTGGTGAAACTGACGGAACCAGGGGTCAAGCTCGAAGTAATCGAGCATGTCGTGCATCCAGCCCATGTTCCACTTCAGATTGAAGCCAAGGCCTCCGATGTCGGTGGGCTGAGTCACCATCGGCCAGGTTGTGGATTCCTCCGCAATCGACAGTGCCCCAGGGAAGTTCTGGAAAAGTACATGGTTGGCCTGTTGAAGAAAACGCACAGCCTCCGTGTTCTCACGGCCACCGTTTTCATTCGGTAGCCACTCGCCATCGGGTCGCAGATAGTCGCGGTAAAGCATGGACGCCACTGCATCCACCCGAATGCCATCGATGTGGAACTGGTCGAACCAGAACACAAGATTGGCCACAAGGAAGTTGCGAACTTCATTGCGGCTGTAGTTGAAGATCAGGGTGCCCCATTCCTTGTGCTCTCCGATGCGTGGATCGGCATGCTCGTAGAGATGGCAGCCATCAAAGAAGGCAAGACCATGACTGTCACGTGGGAAATGCCCTGGGACCCAGTCGATGATCACGCCGATGCCCTCGGCGTGACAGCGATCGACGAATGCACGGAATTCATCCGGCGTTCCATACCGGCTTGTGGGGGCATACCAGCCAGTGACCTGATAACCCCATGAACCGTCGAAGGGATGCTCGGTGATCGGCATCAGCTCGATGTGCGTGAAGCCCCGCTCCTTCACGTAGGGGATCAGTCGATCAGCCAGTTCCGCATAGGTGAGCAGGCGAGCACCGGGTTTGAGGTCCGCTGCAGGCACCGGTGGCCGCGTGCTGCCATCGGCCTCAATGAAGGGCTCCTCCGCTGAGGCATGGATCCAGCTGCCGAGGTGCATCTCGTACACCGAGATCGGCTGATCCAGCGCATTGCTGCTGTCCCGTTTCTGCATCCAACTGCTGTCGGTCCAGTGGAAACCATCGAGATGGCTGACCAGCGAGCTTGTGGCTGGACGAACTTCGTGCTGGAAGCCATAGGGATCGGCCTTCTGGTAGCAGTGACCGTCCTGGGTGCGGATTTCGTATTTGTAGAGCTCACCTTCCTGCAGCCCAGGGATGAACAGTTCCCAGATCCCCCCAAGGCGCTGTTGCATGGGGTGCTGGCGACCGTCCCACGCATTGAGGTTGCCGATCACGCTCACGCTGCGGGCATTGGGGGCCCACAGGCAGAACATCACCCCGTGAACTCCCCCCTGCTCACAGGGGTGGGCCCCCATCCGCCTCCAGATGTGGTGGTGGTTGCCTTCAGCAAACAGATGGCGATCCATTTCACCCATCCATTCCTGTCGGAACGACCAGGGATCGTGCTGCTCGTGGGTGATTCCGCCGCGGTTGACACGCACCCGGTAGTTGCAACCGAGATCACTGCTGAGACTCGCTTCGAAAATCCAGGGATGGTGGGGAGTGGCCATGGCAACTTCCCTGTCTTCGACCAGCAGCGTCACCTCCTCGGCTTCGGGCATCCAGACCCGGGTGACCCAGCCTCCGTCCTGCAGCGGCTGGGGGCCAAGAATCGAGAATGGGTGGTCATGACGGCATTCCGCCAGGCGCTGTGCGTCCTCAACCATCCAGTCCTGCACAGTGATGGTCATGCAAACGCAGTCTTGATAGGCCGGGAGCTTAAGCGGAAAGTCCCCTCAAACTCCGTTCGTGCCAGGGATTCAGACCAGATCAGGTGAGAAGTCGACGTTGATGATCCGTCCCTCGCTGTTGAAGATCACGAAGAGGTTGTCGGTCACAGCACCGAATTCGATCGTGACCAGCACCAGCTGCTGTTCGCTGCTGCTGCTCGCCACCAGCGCGTTCTCGATGCCCTTCACACCACCGAGAACCCTCGCCAGCTTCGACCACTTGCGCTCGAGATCAGCAGGAGAAATCTCCCTCTGAAAGTCGAGGTCGAGGTAATAACGCGCCGCCACCCAGCGACCTGCCACCAGATCCTTCACGAAGTCGAGTGCGGTCTGCTCGATCGGCAGGACCGTGTCAACCCATTTCCAGGCCAGCAGTTTGCCGTCATCATCAAGCACGAGGATGAGCGGTAGTTCACGGGTGCCGCTGTTGGTCATCGCCACGGTTTCCACCGTGGTGTCGTCCAGGCCGGGGTTGATCTCGACCACCCGGAAGGATTCGATCACCGGAGCGCTCTGCAATCGCTTACTGATGGCGTCCACGCTGGTCGCCGACTTCAGGGGAGAGGCCAACAGGTTGTAAATCCCTTGCGCATTCCTCGTCTGGATGGCTTGAAGCAATGCGCTTGCGGATGCATTGGCTTTGGCAGGGGTGAGGCTGGTCCTCGCCGCATCCTGCACCTGTGCGAGTTGAACGTCCGCTTTGACGCCTGCCGCGGGGATCATCTCCACACTGCAGGTGGCCATGGCAGCGGCCAGAAGACAGGAGGTGAACTTCACGGCAATCGTCAAAACAATCGCGGTCAGTCTGCCGGAGTTCTCAGGCTCTGGGGCGTTAGCAGCGGCAGCATGCTCAACTGCGCCATGACGAGATGCAACTCGATGCTGACCACGCGGCACTCCGGGCCTGGTGCGGTGCAGGCAACGGCCGTGTGTCCGGGATTGATTCCGATGGCTGGCCAGGCGGCACCAGCGATCGACACGCGCATCCTGTCGCCGGGCTGGAGGGTGGCTTGCAGAGCCTGAAGTTCAACCTCCCGTTCGCAAAGCCTGAGGGCTTCCTGTCCGCGGATTCTCAAGATGCCTGTCGACAGCTGCTCCACAGTTGCCGCGCCAGCCGGCAGTCGCGACAGTGCCACGCACAGGTCGAACCCCGGTTGATCGGCGCAGACCTTCAGTCGCAGCCTCGGCTTGCCGCTGAGGTTGAGTTCGTCTGACAGGGGCGAGCCGGTGAACACCGCCACATCACTGCGTCGATCCAGGGAAGTCCGATCGCAGGGACCGGCGCTGGGACTGAGATGCCCACCGATGGCCGGCACCGGTCGCCAGGGGTCATGCACGATCACCACCCTGCCGGGATGCTCAGTTGCGGCGGTGAGAATCTGACCTTCTTCGGGGTCCAGGCAGGCGAGGCCACCACTGCAGAGATGCCAGGGTTCCCCTGCTGTCGTGGTGGTCGAGGGGTGATCCAGCTCTTCAGGACCGCACCATTTTTCGCTGACCTGATCCCACAGCCGCAGATCGATGCCTTTGAGAGCGGCATCATGCTGAGCCTGTGCCGCCTGCACGCGTGGGGAGATCAGATTCCTCTGGAAGAACTTCAGCAGCAGGGCGCTGCTTTCAGGCCACCACTGCAGATGGGTGGCAGGACCGATATGAAGTTCCGGTCGACCGCCCGCCGCTTGCGCACGTTCCGCCAGATCGATCAGACCGCGGAGGTGGGGATCCCACCATCCACCGAGTAACAGCATGGGTTGTTGAAGCCAGCGCGCCGGTACGGAATGGCGTGTCCAGCCGCTGTCCTGTTCCGTCGCTTTGGTCAGCCAGCGCAGGGCCATGCCCTCCGGGTCATGGCGTTTGAGCAGTGAGAGGCCCTCACGCAGATAGCTGCCGTTTTCAAGGCTGCTGCGCATCTCTTGCCAGCCGGCATGATCTCGTCGCCGTTTCGCCTGGAGACAGGCAAGCTGCAACCCCCAGCCCAGCCCAAGGTGCCACCAGTGGGCATTGCCTTCGCAGCTCCAGTGATCCCGTTCGTTGAGGCCGCACATTGCCGGTGCAAGACAGTCGGGTGGCGGGCAGTCCATCGGGGCCAGCAGTTGTGTCAGCCCCTGATAAGAGAAGCCGTACATGCCAATACGACCATTGACATCTCGCCTTTGCCTCAGCCAGGTCAGGGTGTCGGCTGTGTCCTGCGCCTCCTGCGTGAATCCCCGGAAAACGCCTTCCGATCCCCCTTGTCCGCGCACATCCTGAACAACCACCAGAAAGCCGTGACTGCACCACCACTCGGGGTGAGGAAGAGTGACGGTTGACGCGATCGCCCTTCCGTAGGGCTGTCTCATCAACAGCGCCGGCCAGGGACCATCTCCAGGGGGGTGCCACACCCGCGAGACGAGCTCAACCCCGTCGCGGGTGATCAGTGACGCATCAGCGAACATCCGGACAGTTCAGTCCGATCACGTAGGTCGCCACGATTTCGGCTTCCGTTTTGTTCAGATTGCGCTGGCCCGCAATCACTGCAATCGATGCGCTCGACAATGCAGATTCACCTCGGGCGTTGATCGATTTGAATTGCTGGCAGAGAGCCCGGGCCTCAGCAGGATTGCGTTTGACGCTCTCCAGCAGGGACGACTGGGCTTGGCTCGCAGGGGTTGCCGCCATCAGGGTTGAGACAGCAGCAACGGCCACGAATGTGAGGTTGTGGTGGAATCGCATCGGAACCTCTGTCCGAATCTCACCTCATTTGAAACGGGTGAGACGGCCCTGGCTGGTCGGGACGGTCAGTTCGTGTTTTGCCTCTCCCTGGCCAGGAGGATCCAGCGTCGAGCCAGGGCCAGATCCACCACCGGAGGTCGGCCGCTGCGCAACTGCCGTTCCAGTCGTCCGGTTCGTGTGACCAGTTCCTGGGGAGACGATCCGGCGATCGCTGCCACGGTGGCTAGTCCGGCATGCATCAGCAGGGCGGCATCCTGAGGGGCCAGATCCAGTGCACAGCCAAGTTCGGCCATGCCCTTCAGGCGCCTCAGATTGCGTGCTGAGGCACGTCCGCTGCCTGCCAGCCGACTGATCTGCAGCTCGTCGAGAGCCTTCACTTTTCCCCAGGTGGTGATGCCGGAGGCAAGCAGCTGGGTCTGTTCATCACGCAGGCCCTGGGGAAGATCCTGCAGGGGGGCATCGGGTCTCATTCAGCGCGGAAGTCGCGTACGGTCTCGCCGAGAATCACGGGTCTTGATCCCCCCTCACCGGCGGGTTGCAACTGACGCAGCCGAACCGTTACCTCAGGACTGATGCGGCCACCGGGACGCACGTTTCCTGCGAGTTGCTTCAGGGTGGGTTCAATGGCTTCCTCTGGAAAATCAGCCTCAGCCTGGGCAACAAGAAGGTCATCACCGTTGTCAAACACCACCGGTGCATGCAGCGCTCCTTCCACCTTGATCGTGGGTGTGTAGCTGAGCCCAAAGGCCCAGCAGCTGACCGACAACAGCAGCGTGAAGCTGCTGACTCCCACCAGCCGGAAACGAATTCCCCAGCGGGCGATGAAGGCAATCAGGGTCAGCACGAACAGCGCCACGCCGCCCTTGGCCAGCCAGATGGTGGCGGTGGAGAGCAATTCCTCTAGCGGCATGGGCTGGTGTCCTCGGAAGGTGGTCCTTATATTGCGTCGACTTCCGGCGTATTGACGGGCATCGATGCGTGGAGGTCTTCCCAGCATGCGGCGTAACAGGCTTGTCCTGTCAGTTCTTGGTGGGTCACTTGTCGGTGGGTTGGCTCTCTGGATTGCCGCAGATCGCTGGGTGGGTTCGCAGTTTGAACGTCTTCGCCCGGATCTTGAGGCTCAGATTTCCACCCCCCTCGGCCATCCCGTCAGCGTGGGCCGCTATCGCGGTCTGGGTCTGCAGGGAATTGCACTGGGACCTGTTCACCTCAGCAAAGGACCCCTTGATCAGTCGAGTGCCCGGATTGAGCGCCTCAGCATTGGTCTCGACCCTCTGGCCAGCCTGCAGCGGCTGAGGCCGGTGCTCACGGTGCGGATTAGGGGAGCCGATCTTGATCTGCGCCGGAATGCCGATGGCGCTTACTGGGTGCCAGGTCCGTTCCCAGAGGGCAATGCCCCTCCCCGCCTGGATGTCAATGTGCGTTTCACCGATCCGGCCAGGATTCGGATCGCTCCAGCAGGACTCAGCCTGACCGCCTCTGGCTGGAGCGATCTCCGTCTGGATGAGCACAAGGCGAAGGTCGCCGTGCAGCTCGCTCTTCCGGAAAGGGGCCGCATCAGCATTCAGGGTCGGGGCCGATGGGTGCGCCCTGAGTTTGAGCTCACCACAAGGCTGGAGCGCCTTCAGCTCGCTCGCTATCAGGGCCTCCTGCCTCTGACGCTCCCACTTGAGATGCAGGGGCAACTGGGTGGCAACCTACGCCTGGGGTGGCGTCAGGGCCGAGCGACCTGCAGCGGTGGTTTGTCACTGCAGAGAGCGGCTTTCAGTGGCCAAGCACTGGAGCACACGCTCGAGTCACCGCAGCTGCAGGTCAGTTGTCGGGGCGACATGCTCAGGGTCCCGAAAAGTCGATGGATTTACGGGCCTTACCGGGCCTCCCTTGGGGGAAGCGTGCGTCTCAACCGCTCCCTGGATCTCAAAGGTGCTCTGAAGCACCTCAAGCAGGAGCGCACCCTGGCCTTTGAGCTGGATGGAGACTGGCATCAACCGAACTTGCGCGTTCAGGGGCTCTGGGCCTTGCCTGATTCCGCTCCTCTGGGTGGACCGCTTCGTCTGGCCGCTCAGTTCAGTGCCGATTGGCGAGACAGCAAGGCATGGTCGGCCAACCTCGATCGGCTGGCTCTGAAATCCCCCGGCCTGGATGTGAAGGCCCAAGGTGCCCTGCACCCTCAGCTGGAGATTGCGACCCAGCAGCTGGAGCTTTCGGGGGCTGCCTGGAAGCAACTTCCGCTTGTTTCGTCGCTGCTCGGTACGGCATCTCCTCTGAAGGGAAAGCTGCAATTGAGTGGTGCGTCACGCAAGCCGGAGTTGTCACTGGACATGGCTCAGGCCAGCAATCCCTTGCTGCAGTCGTGGTCGCTTCGGGCCGGCTGGACTGCGCAATCAGGACTGCTGAAGCTTGAGCGGTTCCAAAGTCCTGATTTCAATGCCACAGGGCAGTTGCCGCTCAGTCTTGGTGCAGGCGGTCTGAAGAGTGGGCAACTGGAGGCCGATCTGAGCCTGGAGTCTTACCCCCTCAAGCGACTGGGGCCACTTCTGGGCACCGAGATGGATGGAACAATCGCTGCGTCGGGGCGGGTTTTCGGTCCCCTCGATGCGCTGCAGCCCGATCTGCGCCTTGCGCTGAATCATCCGCGGGCGGGGGCTTTGCGCCTGATGGAGGATTGGAGTGGAACGTTCGAAGGGCGTTCCGGCGGTGGTGGCGTGCTGTCGATGACCTCCCTCGGAGCTGTCATTGCAGGCTCCCTTGAGGCTCGCCTCGGTGCCAACTGGCTTCCCACTGATGTGCTGCTGAGACGACACAGGGGAAACCTGCAGCTGACGGGAACGCCGGCTGCCTATCGATGGACAGCCAGTGATCTCACGGTCGACGGACTGGAGCTGGCAATGCCACCACGGCAGCGCTGGGAAGGCATCTACGGCCGTTTGAGCGGAAACGGCACACTTGGACTGCAACCTCTCGCCATGACGGCGGATCTGAGCATCAGTCGTCCTGGACTGATGGGTTTGCAGCTTCGGCAGATCCTTCTCAGAGGCAGATATGCGGATCGTCGTTATGCGATGACCGGAGAACTGTTGCCACCTGATACCGGCCAGATCACCTTGGAGGCTGAAGGCCGGCTGGATGGTCCGTTCAAGGGCCAGGCCGTGGCAAGAGGGCTCAGCGCACGCTGGCTCAGCAACAGTGCCCTCAGCCTGCCCCAGCTCAATCAGGATGCTCCGGAGCAGCCGGGTTCGTCATCCGATCTGGGCACCCTGCTGATGAACACCTTCGGCGGCAACCTTGATGGGCAACTGCAGGCCCTTCGAAACGCCAGGAATGCCTTGCTGCAGGCGCGGCTTCAGAACCGCGACAGAGAAACCTTCCACCTTGAGGATCTCCGCGGACAGGTGGATGCGGTGATTGATCTGAACGGCCCCCGGTTCAATCGTCTCAATCTCGATCTCAATGCCCGAGGTCATCTCTGGATTGAGGGTGATGATGCGGATTACGCCCTGCAGGTGAAACCCTTCACCGCCCGGATTGAAGGTCCGATTCAGGGTGGTGAGGGGCAGTTCTCCCTGGCGCATCTTCCCTTCAGCCTGTTGGCTCTGGTTGCGCCTGTGCCGAGGTCCCTTTCGGGGGCCATCGGCATGAGCGGTACCTATCGACTCAGTGGTGCCAAGGCACAAATCAGCAGTGAGCTTGTGCTTGAGGATGCGCGGGTTGGCCCCAATCCGATCGCGTTCCAACGCGGCGAGGTGCTGCTCAGTGATCAGGCGCTCAAGCTTGACCTGGCGCTTGTCTCAGAGACCTCGAGCGAGCCGGTGACCGTCACCGGCCGGATTCCCTTCGCTCCTGATCAACCGCTCGATGTTCGCGTCGTGAGTCTTGGAGATGGCCTGAAGTTTCTGACCGGGCTGACCAACGACACCGTGGCCTGGAACAAGGGTGAGGTTGACCTGCGCCTCCTGCTCGGCGGCACGCTTCTGACACCGAAGGCCAATGGCTACATCGTGATCAAAGACGCTGCTTTCAAGACACAGGGTCAGACCTTGGCCAAGGTCAATGGGTCGATGCTCTTCGACTTCGACCGCCTTGAAGTGCAGTCGCTCAAAGGTCGTTTTGCATCTGGTGGTCAGCTGAATGGAAGTGGTGCGCTCGCGCTGCTGCGTCCCGAACCCGAGCCCAAACCCCTGCGTCTTCAGCTTGAGAAGGTCCGCCTGAAGCTCCCCAACGCCGATGTGGAGGTCGGTGCTGACCTGATGATCACAGGCGCTGTGGTCAAACCTGACTTCGGCGGGATTGTTCAGCTCAGCAACGGATCGATTCGGCCCAATCGCTCCGTTCTCTCTCGGGCTCGAAACAAGCAATCGCAGAAAGCTGACTCATCGGTGGCCGTTTCTGCTGAAGAACTGCTGGAGGAAAAGTGGGACTTCAAGGAGCCGTTGATTCTTCGTGGTGCGGATGTGGAGGCCGCGACCAGTCGCTCGATCAAGTCATCGCTCCCGAAGCTGCCTTTTATCGGATTCCGCGATCTGCGCCTCACGCTCGGTCCCAAGCTCAAGGTCGAGGTGCAGCCGCTGGCAGCTTTCACCACGGCAGGCCTTCTCAATGTCAACGGTGCGCTTGATCCAAGCCTTGAACTGAGAGGCGTTGTGCAGTTGCTGTCCGGTCGTGTGTCGCTGTTCACCACGACCTTCAGCCTCGATCGCCAATCGCCGAACGTCGCAGTGTTCACACCTGCCCTCGGATTGATTCCCTACGTGGATGTGGCCATGGTCACAAGGGTCTCCGACAACGTGACCATCAGCAGCGACAACAACGCATTCACAACTTCGATCTTTGATTCCAATGGCCTGGGCAATCTCGGCGCTGGAGGTCAGCTGCGGCTGATCAAAGTGATGCTCTCTGCCAGCGGCCCGGCCGATCGGCTTGCCCAGAACCTCACTCTGCGCAGCACACCTGCCCTCCCTGAGCCGCAGTTGTTGGCACTGATCGGTGGAAATTCGCTTGCCGGCCTCTCGGGAGCTGGTGCCGGCGCTGCGTTGGCAGCGGTGTTGGGCCAGTCTCTCCTGTCCCCTGTTCTGGGCACGTTGACCGACGCCTTCAATCAGCGACTGCAGTTCGCCCTTTATCCGACCTACGTCACACCGATTGTTCAGAATGACGAGGAGCGTGTTTCGGGTCAGGTTCCACCTCGTCTTGCCCTCGTGACCGATGTGGGCGTTTCTCTTACGGATCGCTTCGACTTCTCTGTGTTGGCTGCTCCCGACCGCAATGACATCCCCGCACAGGGAACGGTCTCTTATCAGATCAACCCGAACATGAGTCTGTCTGGATCGCTCGACTCCCAGGGCACCTGGCAGAGCCAGCTTCAGTTGTTCATGCGGTTCTGATCCATGGCCGATCCATG
>MDTA01176485.1_pt1 | contig 10552 bp, 9 predicted proteins | sample 811151 | NCBI WGS metagenome assembly MDTA01 (sample SAMN05326648, study PRJNA326480) | marine metagenome | isolation source: seawater | place: Indian Ocean: South | collected 2010 | reverse complement strand
TACGTATTGTAACGATACTATTGTAGAGTATATTGAAGTAACTCAACCCTATGGAACTTATCCTTACGCTGAAGATTTTGAAACCGGCACTTTCCCCCCTAACAACCTTACCTTAATTAATTCTGACAACGACATTACCTGGCAACAAACAGGTGTAACTGGAGCTGATGGTAGTCCCACCAACGCAGTTTATGTTAACAACTTTGCATACAATGCTGCTGGACAAGAAGATATCATGCAAATTTTAACCATGGACTTAACTAATGGTGATTCAGCCAATTTAACTTTTGATTACGCTTATGTCTTGTATAGTGCAACCTACTCTGATGACCTTAGAATTGACATTTCAACTGATTGTGGATTAACATACAGTCAATTGTTTTTCAAAAACGGAGCAACATTATCTGGAGGCCAAACTTCAACAGGAAGTTGGGAACCATCTTCTGCTGGTGATTGGCAAAACGAAACTATAGACTTAAACAATTATTTAGGAAATAACATTACGCTTCGATTTGTTAACATAACTGGGTATGGCAACAACCTCTACATTGACAATATTAATGTAAATGTTTCTGGTCTTCCTCCATACGCAGACTTTCAATCTAATTTAAATTACTCCTGCGAGGGAGCAATTGATTTTATTGATCTTTCAGGAAACTATCCAACACAATGGCTTTGGGAATTTGGAGATGGACAATCATCTTCGCTTCAAAATCCTTCTCATAATTACACTAGTGATGGAATTTATAATGTTAGCCTAACGGCTACTAATTCCTTGGGTTCAGATTCCGTAACTAAAAATGCCTTTGTTGTTATTGAATACCCAAATGTTGCAACTATAATCAATGGTGAAAGTTGCATAAATAATCCTGTTGAATTGGTAGCCACAAATGGAAATGGAGAGCTATATTGGTATGATGAAAATAATGTTCTAGTTTATATTGGAGACACACTAATTACCCCACCTATTGATAGCACTCAAATCTATTTTGTAAAAGACGTAATTGAAAAACCTACTATAAGTGCTGGTCCATTAGATAATAATTTTGGAACTGGAGGATATCATGGATCTACTTTTTATGGAGCAATTAATTTCACTGCAGATACTAATTTTACTTTGATATCTACTTGGATTGATGCTGATGGCAATGGAAATAGAACCATCTACCTTTGGGAAGGAGACGTGCAAAATGGAGGGAATTTTCCTACCAACAACATAATCGACCAAATTACTCTTCCTATTGTTGACGGCACACAACGAATAAATCTTAATTTTGAAATACCTGGATCAGGTGATTATGCTATTGGAGGTAACCAAATGGACTTATATAGAAACAATTCCGGACCAACATATCCCTACGTAACTCCTGGTGTGGTAACGTTAAATAGCTCATCTGCAGGATCATCAGCAGATTATTACTACTACTTCTACGATTGGGAAATAAAAACTATGCCTTGTGAAAGTCCTCTACAAGAAGTAATTGCAAATGTAGTAGAAACTAATTTCACCCAACAAATACAGAATAACATAGTTTATTTTACAGACACTTCAGAAGGTGCATCAAGTTGGTTATGGGATTTTGGAGATGGTTATACATCAACACAACAACACCCAATTCATGTATATGGCTCACCTGGCACCTACAACGTAACTTTAACAATTAATGGTGGATCCTGTGCAAGTAACAATTCAGTAACTATTACAGAAGTTAATAGTGAATTTGATGTTATAATTATTCCCAATCCAACAACTGATCAAGCAAATATTATCTTCTCCAACCCTATTACAGAGGAATTAATTGTAGAATTTTTCTCTGTTGAAGGTAAATTAATTTGGCAACGAAAACTAGAAAATGGAGCAGATCAAATTAATATTGACTTAACAAATTTCTCATCAGCTGTATACTTAGTTCGTTTAAAATCTGACAGCTATAATGAGACTAAAAGAATATTGAAAAACTAAAATTTACCAAATCAGACCTTTAATATTTTAAGCACAATAAACATTACTATTGTGTATATATAATTGATTTCAGATATTTGAAAAAAATTAAATAATAACCTATTAATTAATTCATCTTTACATAACAAAAAAATTAGTCGGAATACTTTTGCAAAAAATTTGCAAAATGACTATAAAAACAACACTATTTATCCTTTTGTTAACGACTTTTTTAAGCTACAAAGGACAAACAACATCAAACGCAAAATCGCTACTTTCTGGAGCTACAATAAACTACTCTACCTTCCATTCAAATAAAGAAAATTTAACTTTGGAACAAGAAAACTTTCAAACTTTAACAGCTAAAAATGTTGATTATCAACAAGAAACCATTGAATTAAAAGATCAAATTAAAAACTTTTTTTCAGGTTCAGCAAGCAGCAGAATTAAAAAAAACACATCTATTTACAAGGTTCATTAAACCACACTACTTAATGTATTCTTTTTTTATCTCTTTAATTCTCTTTTTATCAATATTGGTTTGCAAATGAATGGACTTTATACTGTAACTCTGCTTAAGCATTTTAAGCGCATACTTCTCTTTAGCAGATAATTCAGCTTTAGCATTATTATCTAAAGAACTTTTCTTAATGTTTTGCACTTTACTATCAGATAAGCTATCCGATTGAGTTGTTTTAGACTGAGCACTTGAGTTTAACCCAATAAAAAGAAGAAATAAAACAGTCCCTAATTTTATAAAATTCATCTTTGATATAATTTATTTTTGAATTGAAAGTTTAATACTTTAGTAAATAGCTGTATTTACTAAATACGTATTTAAAATAGGAAATTAATTGTTAATGAAGAAATTACTAAATCAATTTGGGACAGGTTTTAGTTCTTATGGAAAAGCAACCACTTTTATTTTTAAAAATGGTCTTTGGTATTACTTTATTTTTCCTCTACTATTCAATATACTATTATTTGTAGGGGGTGTTTCTCTTATAAATAATGCTACAGATTTGTCTATTGATTGGGCCATGAATCAATTTAATGAATTGAATCCAGAGGGAATTTGGGGTGACATTCTTAATTGGACAAGAGAAAGCTTAAGTTGGATAATATGGATAATTTTTAAAATTGTTTTCTTTTACATCTTTTTATTATTTGGTGGATACATTTCTCTTATTGCCTTATCCCCCATACTAACTTATTTATCCGAAAAAACTGAAGAAATAATAACTGGTAATAAATACCCTTTTGACATTCTTCAACTCACCAGAGATATTATCAGAGCTGTTCTTATTGTAGTTAGAAACATGTGTATTCAGACCCTTTGGGTAATTTTATTTTTCATCATTAGCTTTATCCCAATTATTGGTTGGATAGTTTCATTTTTTGGAAACATCATTATATCATCTTACTTCTATGGCTTTTCCTTTATGGACTACACTAACGAAAGAAATAAATTAAACATGAAAGAAAGTATAAAGCACATTAAAGACAATAAAGGGCTAGCAACAGGTCTTGGATTTATCTTTTTGCTATGCTTTATGATTCCTTTTCTTGGCTCAATAATAGCTAGTTTTATATCTGTAATTGCAGTTGTTGCAGCAACAATGACAATGTTAGAAAATCAAAAGCCCAAAATAGAATCAGCTACAACTCCAGAGCTTAACAAATAAAACTATTTAACATAAATAATAGATCATTTATAAAAAATTCTCCTAATTAAAATATTTAAAAATTAATTTTAGCTACCATAACTTAAACACAATGAAAAAGGATAGAACAATAAAAATACTTTTAGCAGTTATCGCTATTAACCTTTCACTTATTTCGTTAAATCAACTTAATATTTTCCCAAAAGCTTTTGCAAACACAGCCATATCTACTGAATTAAAACCTCAAGAGTTTGGGTTAGTTCCACTAAATGAAGATGGAACTATAAGCGTTAGAATTGAAAATTCTGATGTAGTTGATGTAAATGTTCATGCGTTTAAAGGAAAAGATTTCTTTGAAGCTCTACCTGTATTTATAATGAATAAATAATTATTTTTTCACACACCTTACGTAGAACCCATTTTTTTTATTTATTCTATAGGTATATACTTTAGAACTGTAAAAATCTAGATTTATACTTCGAGCACTTGTTGTTTTGTTTACATCAGATGATGACCAATACCCAACATTACCTCCAATTGTTCCAAAAACAATTCCAGTTGAAGAACGCCCTGCACCTGGCGAACAGTTTAATCTAGATGAATTTGTTCCATTTCCAGAAGATTTCCAACCGTATTTACTTTTCATTTTTTTTGCGGCTTTGTCATATCCACCAAGAAAATTCACCATTTGCTCCCATTGATCTATTGATGGAATCTCCCACCCATCAGGTGCGACTTCTCTTGGATCATTTACTGCATACCAATTGTAAACTTTTCCATATTTTTTTTTGTTCTCATCTACATAACACCATGCACCTGAAGTTAAGTTAGACCAAAGCTCAGGATCCTGAACCTGAGGAATCGTATCACCATTAAGATAAAAGCCAACATCTAAATTTTCTTTCATCCATGTTTGATCTCCAATTCTAATACTAGAATATTTAGTAGTGTCAGCAGAAAAAAATATAGATAATGCAGAACCAAAAACCGCTATAAAACAAAATAGCCTAATCATTTAGCTAAAATTTGACTATAATTTACTTAAAATTAAATAGAATCGCAGTAGGAATCTATTAAAGAGCTATACTCAGAAATATCAAAACCTAGCTCACGAGCTTTCATCCAATCTTCACATGCTCCTTCATTATCGCTCATTTCCATTCTTAATTCAGCCCTATCAAAATAGAAAATTGGATTTAATGAGTCTATTACTATTGCTGTATTGTAATCCTTCATTGCTCCTTCTAAGTCATGTATCAATTTTTTTGAAAATGCTCGATTAACATAAGCAATTCCATATAAAGAATCCAACTCAATAGCCTTATTAAAATCATCAATAGCTCCCAGACGATCACCATTAATATCTTTTAGATCCCCTCTATTGTTATAAAAAATAGGATTGTTTGGATTAATTTGTATTGCCTTATTGTAATCCTTCATTGAAAGGTGAAGAGAATGGGTCTCTAAGTACAGCTCACCCCTGTTTAAATAAGCAATAGAAAATGTTGAATCTATTCCAATAGCCCTGTTAAAATCCTGCATGGAAAGTTCATATTCACCCATAACCTCAAACAACTCCCCTCTATTGTTAAACGTATATGGATTTAAAGAATCAATTGATAATGATAGATTAAAATAAAATAAAGAGCTATCGTAAAACTCTTGAATCTCATACAATTCAGCTAAATTATTATATGCAATAGCGCAATCAGGATGCTCTTTAATGGCTTTTAGGTAAAACGCTTTAGCCTTTGGATAATTTTCATTAAAAAGTGCTTTATTTCCTAAAACAACATCTTCAGGAACAGAAAAATCATTACTAATCTTAACAGCATCATTACACGAAAAAAAGACTATGAAACAAAACGATATAAGTAAAACTCTATTCATATTCGATTTACAAAATTAAGAAATCTGTGCGTCTATTTTTAGACCTATTTAACTCACTATTATTTTCAAATTTAGGCTGACTCTCTCCATAACCCTTAAAGCTTAATCTAGAAGCTGAAACCTTAAGCTCTATTAAATACTCCATTACAGAAAAAGCTCTATCCTTAGAAAGAGCTAAATTATCATCTTCTCCACCAACATCGTCTGTATGTCCTTGAATTTCAATCTTAATATCTCCGTTATAATTTAACCATGAAGCAAATGCCTCTAGTACCAATTTGGAAGATGGATCAATTGTAGAAGAATTAGTTTCAAATAATATATCTTCAATAGTATGAGTACTTCCCTTTTCAATATCTTTTATTTCAAGCTCTTGATTTTCAATAAAAGTATTCATTGATTCTTCTTTTTTTATCAATTTAGATTCAAAAGCTTTACCCTCCTTTTTAACCTCTAAAACAACATCTTCATCTCCACTTCCAATATTCGCAATTGCAACATAACTACCATCATCATCAATATCTATTTTTTGTTCATAAACATCACCTGATTTAAACCTTACCTCAAGTTTAGTATCTTTTAAAGATTGAACATCCTCAGTTTCAACTTTCCCTTTCATTAAAACAACTTTATCAGGTTTAGCCTTTTCTGGCATAGAGAAATAAAAAATATCTTTTCCACCTACACCAATATCAGACCTCTCAGAAGAAAAATAGGCATAATTACCATCTGTAGTTACTATAATACCTTCTTCATCTCCTTCTGTATTTATTGGATGACCTATGTTTTGAGGCTCTATCCATTTTCCTGTTTTCTTATCTTGTCTTGTATAAAAAATATCAAATTCTCCAGCACCTAAACGATATTCTGAAATTTTTGAAACAAAATACAAGGTTTTACTATCGGTATGGATAAATGGTGACTTATCGCTCTCAGGAGTATTAATTGGATAGCCCATATTCTGAGCTTTCCCCCAAGAACCATCAGGCTGTCTTTCTGAGTAGTAAATATCAACACTACCCTTCCCACCAGGCCTAGCAGAAGCAAAATAGAGGGTTTTTCCATCAGCAGAAAGCGAAGGTTGTGCCTCCCAAGTTTGAGGCCCATTAATATTAGGCCCTAGATTCTGCAACTCAGACCAACGAAAAACTACCGTATCTGTAACTTCTCCTTTTTCTATAAACTCTAAATAAGAAACGAAAATATCACAATTGTTATAATTGCCATTATTGGTACAAGCACAGATATACAATTCCTTATTATTCAATGATATAGATGCACCACCATATTTAGGACCAACATTAAATGGTGGGGACATAACTTTACCAGAATCAAAATTATCATCTGCATTTTGACGCTCACTAACAGTGAAATCTTGTATCAATTGAGCAATTACATCTCCTTTAGCCTGATACATGTATTCTCTTGTAAAATAAAGCAACTCATTATCTGGAGATATCGCTGGCAAAAATTCATTTTTTGTAGCAGTTGACACCTTATTTAAAAGAAAAGGAGAAAAATTAACAGGATTAGCATAAAAATCACAATAAAATTCTGCAACCGGAAGTGTTAGCTCAACTGAAGAAATCTGATTGGAATAATTTCTAGAAAGCTTTTCATTATCATCAGTTGGAAAATCAAGAAATTTCTTAAAATACTTTTTGGATTCACAATCATTTACTTCAGCATAATATATGAGACTAAGGTAGTAGTATAAATCTGCATGATAATCTGGGCACAATTGTTCAATTTGATGAAAATATTTTTTAGGAATATCCATCTTATCCCCCTTTGAAGATGCCCTTCTGTAGGTAAGTTTAGCCAACTCCCACATACACTTAATACATTGCTGCTCATCTAGCTCAATAGCTTCTTTAAAATAAGCTACTCGCTCTTTATAGTTATACTTTTTAGAATTCTTTGCTTTTTCAAAAAGTTTTAAAACTTTAGAGTCTGTAATTTCTACACAAGGGGTTTCCTCTTGAGCATTAAGAGGCAATACAAAAAGTAAAGCAATTATAGTATAGAAATAACAATTCATATATTAATATGTTTGCATTTTTTCATCAGGAATGACTTCTAATTTACGCTCGCTTGATGCAATTACAGTAGCAACAGTTGCATCTCCAGTAACATTAACAACGGTTCTACACATATCTAATATTCTATCTACAGGCAAAATCAAAGCAACCCACTCAGCATTTAACCCAACAGACTCTAAAACAATCATTAGCATTACCACACCAGCCCCAGGAACTGCTGCTGAACCAATAGATGCGAGAGTAGCTGTTATAATGATTGTCAGTTGTTGAGAAAGCTCTAAATCAACACCAAAATACTGTGCCAAAAAAATAGCAGCTACGGCCTGATACAAACTAGTGCCATCCATATTGACAGTAGCACCAATAGGTAAAACAAAACTTGTTATCTCTTTAGAAACACCTATTCTATCTCTTACACATTCAATGGTAATAGGTAATGTTGCCGCACTTGAACTAGTAGAGAAAGCTAAAAATTGAGCTGGAGATATTCGTTTAAAAAATCCAGCATAACCAATATTTTTTCCTGTAAAAAATAACACTAGTAAAGGATAAAAAACAAAAGCCATAAGAAAAAGACCACCAAGGACAACCAAACAATAGGCTCCTAAAGAATAAAAAGTATCAAAAAGTTTTGAAGGATCATCTTTAGTAAGTTCAGAAAGTTTACCCGCAAGAAGTGCAAAAACAAAAAATGGAGCTGCCTTCATTATTAGGTCAACCATTTTTAAAAAAACATCATTAAGACCGTCAATTAATGCATTTACAGGCTGGGCTTTTTCCTTTGAAATAAGCAACAATACAGCCCCAAAGAAAGCAGCAAAGAAAATAATTTGCAACATAGATTTCAAATCAGTTAAAGATTGAAAAATATTAGAGGGAACAATATCAACTAAAAACTGTAACGGCCTTGCATCTTTTTGTTTACCTACATTCTCTTTTCTTTTTAGCAAACTTTCATCATTTGAAAAATCCTCTTTTTGTTTATTGAAATTTACTTTTGCACTATCAACTTCACTTTTATAAGCTGGATTGGATAAAAAATGCTTTCCATCTTTAATCTTATTTCCAGATTCTTCACACCATAATTCATACTGAATTCTATTAACTATCTTTTGGTCATTAGAAATGGTATCACCTGGTTTAAAAATATTAACTAATGAAAGACCTATAGAAACCGCTATTACAGTAGTAAGAATATATATACCTAGAGTTTTAAAACCTAACTTACCTAACTTAGAAATGTCTGCTAATTCAGAAACCCCCTTAATTAAAGAGAATAAAACAATTGGAACAGCAATCATCTTTAGCAATTTGATGAAAATTTTACCAAAAGGATCTATCCAATTTAATGTAAAATCACTCCACCCCAAAAAAGAAGAACATATAGCCCATAGAACACCAAGTAGTAATCCTATAATAATTTGCCAATGAATTGGAATTTTTCTTTTCATAAAAATGAATTATTAAAAGTAAAAGTAACATTAGTGAACTAGTAATCAAATACTATACCTGAATACTATTGATTAAGTTCAAAGGAACTACATAAATCATCTATATTTTTTTTAACGCTTGTAACATACCTAACATTTGGCAAAAAAACCTTAACTACCAATAAATAATTAACGCCTGAATTAATTACCTGAACATTCATTCTATTTGGAGCAATAATATATGGGATACAAAGTAGCTTTTTCTTTAAATCAACTAATTCTTTTTTTGAAAGAGCTTTTTCTAAAACATAGTTTAAAGAAAGAATTTTTGTTTGATTACTATTAGGAATCGATATTTTATTTGATGAGAGTAAAGAATATGAAAACTGAAAAACTTCATCATTTTCATCCTTAACCTCAATTTTAGTGTTTTTCATTGCAACAACAACACCGCTCACTTGGTCTATTGTAATTTTCAAGCCATTAACGTTTCCTTTTTGAATTTTATAAATAACCCCATAAATTAAATCTTTAAGTACTCTCCAAAAAATTAGCACCAAAAAAACTAATGTAACAAGTGCTAAAAGCATATTAACTCCCAATAGAAAAGAAAAAAAGTAAAACGAATAAAAAATCCAGAATAGATTTCTAGCTATAGGTATATAAAACAAAAATCTTTTACGTAAAGATTGACCCTTAATCAAATTAACAAGGTAAACTCTTGAAAACCAAAAGAAAAAAACAAAAAAAGCAATTTCAAAAATAAATTTCAAAACCACCAATAACGATATGGAATTTTCAGGATTCAAAACAACAACTTTTTATCATACAAGTAAGCTATAATATAAGATTGCAAATAAGGATTTAAATTAAGGCTACCATGATCTGAAATAAGTAAATTAGAACGAACTAATTTTCCAATAGACTCATTAACACTTTCAGAAGAGCTAGATGAAAAAATTCCAATTAAATCTTTTAAGTGTAAAGTCTTATGAAGAACAACTTGAAGTAAAATCATGTCTTGATCAGCATCAAGAACGTCAGGAATATATTTATACTTGAAATCTTTAATAGAAAGCATGTTTTCATCAATATTTTCTACAGCAGCAATCCAACATCTTGATGCCCATCCGATATTTCCTTTTGCAGTTCTATTTAATTTGTAAAAAAGACGTTTTAAATACCTATTGTTAACAGAATTAGAATTGTGATTTTTCCAACTAAATTGAACACCACTTAAGTTATTTTTTGATTGAATTGTTTTTTGAATTTCAAAAGAGGAAAAAGGCTGCATATAGATAATTGAAGAAACCAATTTTTCAACATCAAATACCTGACTTAAAAGTTTCAAAAAGTGTTTGTTACATTCAACAACAAATAAAAGCTTATGATTGTACTCCAAAAATATATTTTCCCAAGCATGAATTATTGAAAACCCAATAGAATTTCGTTTCCACCACAATTCAAAATCTTCAATATAAATAATAGTTTGATTTGCTGCACCTTCAAAAATCTTTTCATTGGATGCTTTTACACCAAAAGCATCTGATAAGCTTTTATTAATTAACTCTTCTGGATTAGCTG
>MDTA01150408.1_pt1 | contig 10552 bp, 7 predicted proteins | sample 811151 | NCBI WGS metagenome assembly MDTA01 (sample SAMN05326648, study PRJNA326480) | marine metagenome | isolation source: seawater | place: Indian Ocean: South | collected 2010 | reverse complement strand
TTATGATCCCAAAAGAATGGAATTATCAACGAGAGATAAAGTTGCAATTGCTAACTATACAGAAATAATTGAAGGCCGAGGAACAAATAATGGCGCTGTTTATCTTGATATTAGCCATAAAAGTAAAGAGTTCATTATTGAGAAATTGCCAAGTATATACAGACAATTTCTTGAAGCTCAAATGCTTGATATTTCAAAATCACCAATGGAAGTTGCACCTACTGCCCACTATTCAATGGGTGGAATCTCTGTTAATCCAGAGAATTTATCTACTTCTGTAGAAGGACTTTTTGCAGCGGGTGAGGTAGCGGGAGGACTTCATGGGGCTAATCGTTTAGGTGGAAATTCTTTGGCAGAAATACTTATTTTTGGCAGACGTGCTGGAATTGCATCTTCAAATTATTCCAAAAAAATATATCAGCAATTAAGATCTAATGAAACTATTAACATTGCCCATGAGAATATCAATAAGTTTATTAAAAATGGATATGAACTAGTCAGGCCTTTGCAGCACGAATTGCGTTTAATAATGTGGAAATATTGTGGTGTCATCAAAAACGAAACATTACTTCTAGAAGGTTTGTCAAAAATTGAAAATATCAAAAACAAACTAAATGATATTGACGTAAGAATCGATAAATATAATTGCGAGGATCTCACATTGACTTTTGATTTACAATCTTCTTTGTTAAGTGCAAAAGCGACAATTCTTTCAGCACTTCAAAGAAATGAGAGTAGAGGAGCACACCAAAGAAGTGATTTTCCAATGATTAAGCCCTCATGTCAGTTTAATTGTTTAATAAGTATGGATGAAAATAGTAATTTAAAAGTCTCTAAAATACCTCTTAAAGAATTAAACAAAAATCAAAAAAAAATTATTGCAAATGCAAAAAGAGAAGAAGACATTAAGGATAAATTACTTGAGTAATCTTAATATTCTATAAAATTCAATGATTACTAACTTTATTGCCAAAAAGGTTGAAAGCTTTTCTTTTAACAATAAAAATTATTGGATTATATGGAATTACTTTAGATAATAATCTTTTTAGCTAATAATAAAAAAATTTCATTTCATATTTCTAAATTTTACTAAAGATATTTTGGCTTGTAGAATAATAAAAATTTTTAAAGAAAAATTAATTTAATTTGAAGTCAAATTGATCCCATTAATGTATTTTGAATTTTTACTTACCCTAAAGGGGATTGTTTTAAAAAAAGGATGATTTCTTTCATCATTCTCAGAAGAATATTTTAGTTCTAATATATGCGAATTTTCACTCTTGCAATATTTAAATTTCTTTAAATTGTAATCATAATTAGGTTTAAAGTATTTTATTTCAGTATCTATTGTAGCCCTTATTTTCTTATCAGCTGATTGTAAGTAAATCCTTTTATAGGAATTAACTAACTTAGGTTCTAACTTTAATAGTTCTATTTTTAAATTATTATTTAATTCAGATCTAGTAAGATATTTTTTTAAAAAATTACTATTAAATATTTCCTCAGTTAAAATCTTTTTCATTTTATATGTGTATTTATTTCCAACAATACCTGATTTCAATTTTATTTCTAATGTGGGATTAGAATTACTAATTAAATCGCCATACCACCTGAGTCTAAATTTATTTCTAGAGCCTATTCCATTTACATTTTGTTTGTAAAAATCAAAATTTACGGTATCAAAATAAATATTATTAATTGTTCTTGAATTATAGATTTCTTTGAAAAGACATTCATTATTGAATAACCATATTTTTACATGATTAAGAAAATTGGGCTTTATTACAAATTTCCTTTCATATCTGTAATTATTTTCAAATTCCACTTTTCTTTCCATAAATATTTCCATAAAGAACTTTTTCAACATTTAAAGTATTTACTGCTTTTGAAGAACCATCAATAATAATAGATGATCCCTTTTCGAGCAAATAATCTTTATAAGTATCACTAATTTCTTGCTTAGTTATATTAATATTCCCAGGACCAAATTCAGGTTTTTTTTGAAATGCAACATATGCAAGTTTAGATGATTTAACTTTGATATTTGATGCTTCAAATATAGAAAGGTCTTTACTTGCAATGGCAATTTCTGCACCACTAATCAGTATGTTTTTTCCATTTAAAATGCTTGCTTCCCCAATACTAATTCCTTTATCTTCTGCATTATCAATATAAAGTTCATTTACTAATACATTTGCTCCAGAGATATCAAGTGCATCATTCCCTGAATTAACCATACTTAATGAGCTAATTATTCCATCTGAAAAATCAATATCTAAAGCATCTGATTTAGAATCTAAGAAAGTAGAATTAGTTAATTTAAAATCTGATCTAATTAAATTTAATCCATCTTCTGAATTATTTTTTTCAAAGATACATAAATTAAAATTAACTGGAGATTCATAAAATGTTACTGCTCCGGAAATAGACCAGCTTTCATCTTTTGGACTTGAAAGATTTTTAAAATGAACATTTTGAAGATAGGATTCTTCTCGAGAATTTAAAACTATAAAAGCGTTACCTGATTGGGTACCGAAAATATTAATAGGACTTTCATTTGATCCCCTCAGATCTATACTCCCAAATGAAATAATACTTGCACCTTTCTGTAAATTTAATGTTGTACCTGATCTAATAATTAATTTATGTTTTTGAGGCAAAATTAAAGTTTCGGATAAATTCCATTCTCCTTGTTTAACAAAAATTAAATTCTTACTAGAGTCATATTCAATAAATTTAAAACTTTTAAAGTTACTTTGTTTCCTAACATAATCATTAATTAAATCATCAATATTTCCTCTTGGATATTTATTAATTTTAGCTTGTCTTTTGGTATTACTCCCTAAGATATTAAAACTAATTTGAATTTCATTATCATAATTATTTAAAAGATTAGATGGATCAATATTTTGGTTAAGGATAAAAGAATGATAAGTATAATTTACAAAATTATCTCTTCTGGTTCCTTTAATTATTGTTTTTTTATTTGGAATAAAAATTAGTTTATTTTTATATGCAATACCATTAATTTGAATAGGCAGATTTTGATTATTACCAATAGAAATTAGCAATTCTTTTGTATTTTTATTAAAGTTTTCTAAATATCCATTTATAGGTTTTATTGGATTTATTTTTTTATTAATAGTATTTTGATTTATATACATACTTTCAAAATTGCTAATTAAAGCAGGAAATGATTTATAAAGAAGATTCATATTATCCTTATATTCATCTGTAATATGTAATTCAAAATTTTTTAAATAATCCTCAGATGAAAATTTTTCTAAATATTCAACATATCTTGCAACGAATTCGTTATCCTCAAAAAATTTATATTTTCTTATCTCTTCAATACTTATTTGAGAAATCTCGTCTCTCCTTGGGACTGCATCAAAACCAATTGGCATTAATTTTGATAAAACTGGATTATAGTAAAATACTAGATTTGTCCAAACGGAACTATGTTGACCGTTGGTAATATCTACAATTGCGAAATATTTTGCCAAAGAGTCAATATCAAAAGCATCTGATGTTTTTAAATCCTCTTTTTGAAATCCAATGAGTAAATTATTAGCTTTTATTAATTGTTTTTGTAAGATTGGATTATTTAATATTTGTTTCTCTTTAAAAGGTTCAGGATTTGATTTAAAAAATGTTGCAGAAACTTCATTTGGAGAAGTACCTCTTTGTATCTCCTCCCAATAAATATCCTCTGACATTCTTATTATTGGACCTTCTTTATAGTTATTTGATTCAACCAAAATTTTATCAAAATGTTCTTCAATAGCGTAAATGCCATAATTTTCGCCATTTAGTATTAGAGGGACAAATTTATATCTTAATGAAGGTACATTTTCATATTTCATTAATTGATGAAATATCCATTCATTTATATAATTTCTTGTTTTTGGGCTTTGCAATGAAAACTTACGCATCCCTAATAAAGTCTTTTGATCTGAGACTTTAACTCTAAAAGACCATTTCTTACCAGCAAGATGATCTACCCAGTCTCCTTTTAGCCTTAATTTAACTTTATAGTAATTATTCTTATACTTCATATTAGCTGAAACATAGTCATCTCCATCTTTAAATAATATTCCTGTTTTTAATGCTTTATTCCTTTTATTTTGAAGTTTTTTATAATCCTTAAATTTAATATCAATAATTAAAGGATCGCTTCTTTGTAAGATTCCTTTAATAGTATTTAATGGGACATTTGCTTTGAAATCTGATTGAACTAATTGGAAAGGAAGTGTGTCTTTAATCCTTGCTTTTAATTCTTTTGATATTGGTAACTTATTAGTATTTTGATAAGCATACTTATAAAGAATTGGAGATAAAAATATTGCTCCAGGGAATAATATAATAATAGATATTATTAAAGACTTTTTCTCTAGAAATTTTTTAAAATATAAGCTTAATTCTTTAAAAGGCTGTTTCTTTTTATTTTTAATCTTCATAGCATTAGAAATTATTTATATCTGTAGTATCAGTAAAGTCGAAAGATAAATCTTTATATTTTGAATATAATTTCTTTCTAATTTTTTCTAAATCTTTATAACTTTTAACTTGAATCACTATTGATGATTGAAAATCTTTATCTCCATAAGATATACGCTTTAACTCTAATGATTCGCACAAAGAGGACAAATCACTAACTATTAGATCAAAATCAATCAATTCAGGGGAAGGACTACTAATAAATAAATTCATTCCATTCATATTTGTTTGTGAAGAATACTTTTGCCTTAGATATATAGAAAGAGTAATTATTAAAAAACCTATAACTGTAAGTAAAGTTTGACTAGCTCCTAGACCTAAACCAATAGCTATGCAGAAGAAAGTATAAGATAGTTCTTCTGGTTCTTTTAAAGCAGTTCTAAATCTTACTATCGATAGTGCACCAACTAAACCTAAAGATAAAGCAAGGGAAGATTTGACGATTGTTATTATCGTCATTGTAGTCATAGTTATGAGTATAAAATTTTCTGCAAATGAAGACCTGTTTGATAAACTCCTACCATATCTAATATAAACTTTTGTAAGAATAAAGGATAAAAGAAAAGCTAATAAGAGATTTATAATAAAAATATCTAAGGAAATAGAGTTTTCATTAACTAATATTTGAGTTAAATCATTCGAATTATTCATTTAGACAATTATTTGTAAATTATTTAATTTTAAACTTTAAAAATCTATAAAAGTTTAATTATTAAATATAGTTAACTTTTTATAATACCTTTCATAAATAATAAAATGATTATTACATAAATAATTTTGACTAGCTAATTTTTTTATTGTAGAGTTTAAAAAAGATATAAAGACAAATTAAGATAGTTTATATTTTTATAATCTTGATTCATTTTTAACATATTTTTTCAAAAAAATTTTTAAAACTTTTCAAAGAAAAAGCTTGATAATTTTAAAATTTGAAATTAATTATTTATAAAAGAAATTTCTAAAATTTTCTAAAAAAATTTTTCTTAATATAACATTGTCTATGATTTTAGAATTTTCTAAACTTTTTTCGAATATAAAATTAAAAAAAATTTTATAGATTTGATTACTATAAAATAAATTTTAATATATTTTGTGTAATCAAATAATTTTATTATCAAAATAGAGCAATTTATTATTGAATGTTTTTTCTTTCAATCCAATTAATATTTTTTATATTCATATAAGAATTAGCTTAATGGGAACTTAATTAAATATTTTTATTAATCATTTGATATTTATTATTATTTAAAAAATATAGATATTTTTTTTTTTATTCTTTAAAATAATTTATGTAAGGTTATTTTTAAGAGAATTGATTAATTATGATTTAGAAAAACAATCAATTGATAGTCAAAATATAACTATTTTGATTACTGCCGCTGGATCAATTAAAAGCGCATGTAATTATAAATTGGCTCTAGATGAACCTGCTTTTTTAAATATTGGTACCTCTTTAGCTATAGATGAAATCAAGAAAAAAGCAAAATCTAAAATTATTTTGGCGCTTAATAAAAACTTAACTGGTTTAACTAAATTTAGACCTTTTGATAATATTGATTTAGTTGAGATAGGAGCAACTAATAATATAATTGAGACTATTTTAGAATCTTTGAAATATATTAAAACTGAGTGGTGTTTAATTAATCCTATCACCACAATTCCTACTTCAAATGATTTTTCTTACCCTTTTATAGAGTTTGGATCCAAAAAACTGCTTCAGGAGAATTGGTCAGCTATATCTATTGAAAATAATAAAAAACCTATGTTTTTTAGTAAATCAGCTAAAAGTACACATCGTATATTAAGTTATCCATTCACAGGGAGAATTTTAGCAAAAAAAGATGATTTGGAAATGGGAATTCATGATTTGAAAAATGAAGAAAAAAAAGATTTAATAAATTTGGCAAATAATTTATTTAACAATTGTAATGTTCAGATTAGATTTACTGATTGGCTTGATATCGGACATATAGCAACTTATCCACTTACACGAATAGGATCAATCAAGAGTCGTTTCTTTAATAAATTAATTTTTGATGAAGAAAAAAATATAATTAAAAAAGTATCTAATAATAAGAATAAAATCGATCAAGAAATTCGATTTTATAGAAATATGCCCTCTGAAATTAAAAGATTTTTCCCTTCTATTTTCAATATCAATTATCGCGAATCATATATTTCATATGAAATGGAATATATAGGATATCCAAATCTTTCTGAAATATATTTGTTTAGTGAACTTGGACCAAATGCAATTTTAAGAATCTTTAATTCAATTGAAAGTATAGTAAAAATACTTTATGGAAAAAAATATTTAATTAAAGAAAATGTAGATTGGCTTTATAGTAAAAAAACTAAATCTAGACAAAATGATTTAGAGGAAATAATCGATAAAAAGGATTTTAAATTTCTTAAAAGATTTTACTTATTTGATTTTAAAATAAATAATATAAAATTTCCTTCTCTAAAAAGAACATTTTCTTTATTAAAAAAAGAACTTATTGATTTTGAAATTAATCGTCCTTTGTATTTAGGTCATGGAGATCTTTGCTTTAATAATATTTTAGTCGATCCATTATTTGGATCGATTAAATTAATTGACCCTAAGGCAGAAAAACATAAAAAGTTAAATCAAAATGGAATTATAGATAATTTTTATGATTTATCAAAACTTAATCATTCTATTGAAGGCCTTTATGATTCAGTTGTAAATAATTTATATAAGATAAAGATTTTAGAAGTTAATAATATTTCTTTAGAGCTTTATAAACCAAAAGAATATCAACTTTATAATAATTTTTTTAAAGAAATTATTATTGAAAAAAGAATAAATATTAGAGAATTGAGATTGCTTACAGCTAATTTATTTTTGTCAATGCTTCCTCTTCATGTGGATGATAAAGATAGAATGTTAGTACTAGCTTTAATTGGAAGTATCTTTATGAGTGAATATTCAATTAATGAAGTAATATAATGAACTATTTATTTACCTCAGCTGTCAAAGGATCAGAATTTATTCAAGAGGGTATAAAACCGCCTAAACCTCTAATAAGAGTTTTTGGAAATGAGTTATTAATTTGGAGTATGAATTCTTTTAGATTTAAAGATAATGATAAAATTTTTATAATAACTTTAAAAGCTCATAAAGTTAAAGAAAAGTTAGAGTTGAAGATTAAAAAATTATATCCGCAAATTTCTATTTATTGGCTTGAATTAGATTCAATTCTTAATGGGCAACTTATAACGATAATGGAAGGTATATCATATTTCAATATTGAAGGATCTGTAGTCATTCATAATTGCGATACTTTTCATACATTTGATATTGAAAAAATTAGTATCTTTTTAAATCAGGAAAATTTTGTAGTTATACCTTGTTTCTATGCAGTTGGAGATAGTAGGTCTATTGAGAAAAATTTAAAAGGTAATTTAAATACGGCATATGAATTAAAGGAGAAAATAAGAATTTCCAGTAATTGCTCTGTAGGTACCTATATTTTTAAATCTGCATTAAAATTTATGTCTTTAGCTAAAGAATATTTGCAAAATCAAAGAGAAAAAGAATTTTATATCTCATCAATTTATCAGTTTGCTTTAGAAAAAAATTTGAAAGTAAAAATTACAAATGCTAAGTCGGTTAAAATTTTTCGAACCCCTAAACAACTTTTAAATAGTTTTAATATTAGTTTTTATGAATTATTAGGAGAAAATGCTTGGGATGCCCATCAAATTAAAACTTTGATAGTTGATATAGATCAAACAATATGCCAAAAGAATTTAAATGATGATTATACAAAAGCAATAGCTATTAAAAATGTATGTCAAGCATTAAGAAGAGCAAATGACCTTGGTTTTTATATAATATTATTTACTTCTAGAAACATGAGAACCTTTAAAGGTTCTATTGGTCTTATAAATAAATTTACTGCCCCAATCTTAATAAAATGGTTAAACGATAATAATATTCCTTTTGATGAATTGTATTTTGGGAAACCATGGGGTAATTCGGTTTCTTATATAGATGATAAAAACTTACTAATTGAAAGTTTCATTAAAAATTATTAGTATTCAAATATGAAAGTAGCCTTTCTTTTCTCTGGACAAGTTAGAGAAATTCCAATCAACTTGTTTAAGCAAAGCATATCTAATTTAACTAAAGAATTAGATTATGATATTTTTGTCTATGCTTGGGATGAAGCTGGGAAGTCACTTAATCACTCCAAAAATAATATAAAGAAAAATTTTTATATTAATCCAAGTGTTTATATTAATGAATTATTTGAAGATTTTAATTTAAAATCATTGCAAATAGAAAACTTTCAACTATTTAAGGAAAACTTAAAACCATATCATAAGAATATTTTTAATTCAAAAAAATATCACTTTGGCACAATCAATGCAATGCCCCAAATATATATGTTATCGCAATGTTTTGGATTAATTAAAGGTTGCTTAGATGATTATGACCTTATTTTTAAATGTAGATTTGACTCTCTTTTTATTCATCCTTTAAATCTTTATGATTTACGCGAAATAAAAAATAAGAATAAAATTTATACTTTAAATTTTGGGAGAGCATATTATCCAAATAGAATTTATGATATATTTTTTGGTGGCTCTAATGATTCCATGAAATTTTTGTCAAATATTTGGAATCAATTACCATATCTTGTTAATAATGAATTTGATAATAAATTAGATAAAAGAGATGCTTGTAGATTACTCTTCTTATCAGCAAGATTAAATCAAATAAAAGTAGAAAGTTTTGAAACAAGAATTTGTGATGTTTTTAGAAACTTTAAGAATAATTATTATGAAAAATATTTACTGTCAATGCATCTAATTAGATTAACAAAATTAATTAAAAATATTTATATAATTCCATATTTTTATAAATGGTTTATTTTTAGAGAATTTAATCTTATAAAAGTATTTTTTTATTTTTTAAAATCATTAATAATTTCGCCAATTTCTTATTTAAAAAGAGTTAAGTATTTTTTTAAAGTGAGCTGAATATATTTTTTTAACAACATTTTTGAAAAACTAATAATAAATTTTAAATTTTTTATGACTTTTCATCATAAAAATATTTAATTAATTTTTTATTATATTTATTACCTTTTCAACCCAGCCATTTTTATTAGAGTATATAAAACTTTTAATATTTGCTTTTTGAGCAGCAATTTCATCTGATCTTTTATCACCTATAAATATTGATTTTTTCACATCAATATTAAATTGATCTATAGCTCTAAGAATCATACCTGGGTTTGGTTTCCTATCAAATGAATCTTTAAGATAGTAACCAATTCCTTCTTTGGGATGAAATGGACAAAAAAATATTGCATCAAATGATATATGTTTTAATTCAAATTTATCAATCATATACTTAGTAACTTTCAAAAAATCTTCTAAATCATATAAACCTCTTCCAATTCCAGCCTGATTAGTAACTATTATTAAAAGATATCCAAATTTTTTTGCATTTGAGCAAATCTTATAAATATCTTCTTTTATAATAAATTTTTCAATGGTATGGACATATCCAAAATCGTAATTTATAACTCCATCTCTATCTAGAAATAATGCCTTTCTCATTTTATTTATATATATTTACATGCTTTGAAATAATCTTCAGGAATACCAATATCTATAAACTTTCCTCTTGATATTTGTACGTAAAGTTTTTTATCTTTTATTCTTTTTGGGAAATAATCATTTTCTATGGAGAAAATATCGTCATTGTATTTTAATAAATTTTCTTTATTTAGAAAGTATGTTCCAATATTAATTAAACCACTTTTGTTTTTATTATTTTTTTCATTGAAAGATAGTATTAATTTATTCCTATCGATCTTTAGAAGACCGTATCTAGAGGCATCATTTTTGTATATGCCAAGAATAATATCATTATCCCCTTTTAGTGAATCTATTAAGTTTCTTGTATTAATATTATGAAGTGTATCTCCATTCATAACCAATAAATTTTTTTGCTTTATAAATTTTCCTATGTTCTTTAATGCACCTCCAGTTCCTAATGGTTTATCTTCCT
>MDTA01024008.1_pt1 | contig 10552 bp, 9 predicted proteins | sample 811151 | NCBI WGS metagenome assembly MDTA01 (sample SAMN05326648, study PRJNA326480) | marine metagenome | isolation source: seawater | place: Indian Ocean: South | collected 2010 | reverse complement strand
TTCGATCTCCAAGACCACTGCCCGGGAACCGGATTTGGGAGCGTGGTAGATGAATTCGGATGCGCCTGGGAACAGGCTGACGATGACGAGGATGGGTTCACAAACCTGATCGAGAGCCAGTGTGGGACCCCTACTAACAACTCCTCCCAAACTCCAAGCGACATCGACGGTGATGGTCAGTGCGACTTTAGAGACAATGACCGTGACGGGGATGGGGTCCTCAACTTCTTGGATGCTTTTCCGGATGATCCCAACGAGTGGTGGGATACCGATTTGGATGGCATAGGGGACAACTCGGACGAAGATGCTGATGGGGACGGGATAGACGACAGTTGGAGGGATACCGATGAGGATGGTTTCTATGACCACGAGGACGCTTTCCCATACGACCCGAACGAGTGGGCCGACAGCGACGGAGACGGAGTTGGTGATAACTCCGATTCAGATTCATCCGAGAGCGATGGCGACGAGTTTGACGAAGGCGAAACTGTTGGCGATTCTGATGACGGATCTGGGGCCGACGGGGTGTCCGATGACTCCTCGGACATAGATTCGGAGATTGGTGGCGACAACGCGGACCTCCCTTCTGGAGGTGTTTTACAATCCGAAGAGTCATCGGATCTGGAAGTCGAACCAGAAGAGCAAGATAGTGGCGATGACGGCGGGAGTTCCCCGTGGTTTTATTCCTGCGGACTCGTAGGCTTGCTGGTGATGATAGGGGTGGGTTACAACAGAAGGGTCAGCGAATTGAAGAAGGAGATAATGATTCTCCGGAACGCTCTTGACTCCCCTAACTACAAGCCATAGGCTACTATTCAGTCGATATATCCATCAATCTGCGAATGGATTTGAGTCGGATGAGGTGAAGTCGAAGTCCTCATCTTCATCGAAGTCCCACTCGCTAGAAGTCTTGACGAAATCTTCGAATGTAGAGTCCAATTTTGAGAGGTCCTTGGATAAGAAGTGGTAGAATACGTAGGGATCATCATTACTTTCAGACAGCCAAGTGTAGCTCTCCATCTTCTTTTCAGTGGTGAAAACGTGCAACTGATCGATTCCTGCCTCTAACAGATCTTCCCTTAGTGAAACCCCGGAAGGAACACCGATGTCGGGTATGTGACCGCGGTCATCGGTGAACAACGCGAGAACCCTCTTCCTGGAGATGGGCCATGGAGTGATTAATGACTCCCTGAGAGCGTAGTATGATGACTCCCCCCCGTTGTTGCCACCCCCATTGGCTCTAAGTTTGGCGAGTGCCTTATCCGCGGTGATATGGTATTCGGGAGATGCTGTTCGATTTACCCCTCCCCTCCAGCTGGTGAATCTCTCCATCCCGAATACGATGGATGGACCCGCGGATTGGACGTAACTTGAACCACCTGGCCTTGATCCTAAGGGAGGGACGAATCTATCTGAAACAGGCAATGGCGTAGCTAGGCTCTGGATTGTCTCGTGCGTTCTGCGAAGGAAGCGACGTTGGACGACCTCCTCTCTAGCCACAGGGAATGAGTATCCCGAGTTCGGGCGCCCGTGAAATCCGAACTTCTCAATAGCCGGATATTTCGTGCACCAGCAGTCTCTGAAGCCAACAACTCCGAATGCGATGGATCGGCCCATACTGTCAAACTGATTTACCATCTGAGATAAGTGGCTCCTCAGATATTTGTGAATCCAACCCATCGAACTGGTACAATCAACAACCAGCATACAGGATATGTCCAGAGCCATGTAAATCACTATGCGAATGGATTGTCTTCATCGTCTTCCCATTCGGGACCCTCTTCGATTTCGACCTCATCCTCATCTTGATCATCGAATGGGTTCTCTGAGATTTCTTCAGGTACTTCCAATTCCGTACCCATATCGTCCTCAATCCCTTCGCTGCTAGTTTTTGCTACGTCCTCAAGAACTCTTACCATCCTTTCTACATCAGTCGTAATTTCATGCAAACTCAAGAGTGTGAATTGGTCATTCCTAGCCGTTGCATTGGCAAGAGAAGCGTAGTGGTGGTGGTCACCCATCTGGGCTATTACGAATATCTGGTCTATCTGACATTCTGATACTACCTTTCGGAGTTGCTCGGAGTCTGCTATATCCACATCTGGGATAACGGGGGGTGCATCAGTCATGTGGACAATGACTCTTGTGGATCCATCATCCCAGTCCGAATCTCTAGCGGCCGTCGCTATTGCATCGAAGCTTGATTCTGGAGTATCCCCCCCTCCAAGTGCCTCTAGTTCTGAGACTGCTTTGGCGAACTCCTCGGTGTTAGAAGTGAAGCTCCTGCCTCCTTCGAATTTGGCTATCCGCATTGTCGACACGCCTCCAGCTATCGGGTCGAGATCGACATCACCCTGTGCCCTGGCATACACCTTATCTCTGAACTCGACCAGACCGATCCGCATATCTAGCCTTGAAGACAAATATATCTGAGCAACCTTCTCAATACCCATACGGACAGACTCAATCAGAAAATCCATACTGCCCGTAACGTCAACACAGAAAACAACGTTAACTAGTTTAGAGCCTGAAGTTATGACCATGAATTCTGGGGAATGACTCTGGTTAAGGATTTGTTGATTGGCATATTATTCTTGTTGGAAGGCCATCGAACAATATCGTTTCGTCGGAACCCAACCTCGTAGAGCGAAGCCTTTCCCCACCTATCATTCTCACATATTCTCTGCCGGAGCATATAAGTCCCTCGCCATCCCAAACCATTGACAGCAATTTCCTGTTTGGGAATCGCAAGCCATCAAAATGGTGGCTGATTATATGCTTCCTCTCATCTTTTCTCAGTTTTAGGTACTGCGCGGGCTTTCCGCTCGGATGAATTACAACTGTAATATTATCTTGTAATTCGACAGGCAGAATTTTAAGACCATCTGGAACGATCGCTGACCCCCCCGTGGACGGTACCTCTCCATAGGTCATTTTATGACATTCAGCAGCCATTTCCATTAGCAAGTCCGAAGTGCGGACACTCATTAGTGGGGTTAGCATCTTTGATAGGGTTTGACATAGTTCACTCGGAACTCCATCTTTGGCCATTTCTTCTGGAGAAATAATCGGCTCTGAATACGCTTCTTTGCACTTCTTCGTGAATTCTTCTTTTTCGTTAGTCCACAATAATATATCCGCTATCTCCCTTCCTGTGAAAATGTGATATAATGTGCAACCGAGAGACCAGATATCGGAGGACTCAGATATGAATTTTGGAGCAGAAGCTACCTCGGGAGCCATGTATCCTCTGGTACCAACAGGTTTTGTGGCCTTGCCGAATCTCTGAATTTTCTCATCGTCATCGTTTTGGCAAGAGAACTGGAAATCAATCAGGCGTGTGGGAGTTGCATCCCCATCGCAGAATAGAACATTCCGAGACTTTATGTCGTTATGCAAAATACCCTGATTGTGAAGTTTGATTACTGAATTGGTTAGGTCCGTAGAAACTTCTAGACGAGTGTCCACATCTGGATCGTCATCTTTGATGAAAGAGTGTAGGTCTTTACTAGATTCTACGAATGGGAACAGGATAGCACTCCTATTCCGAACCGTCCCTGAACCTGAAGCTTGGATGAACCATTCCCCTTCTGGTTTGATGTTAGCCTCTACCTCGAATTGGATTCTCGCATGCTCATTCTTATCCAGTTTTTTCGAGTATACCTTCAGTGCGCCAGTAGTTCCGTCGGAAACACTCACCTTCCAGACCTCCCCGGCGACACCGGTGCCTAGTCTTTCGACCAAAGTGAATCCTAGTCCCTTTTGTTCGCCATCCGAGAACTCGTAATACTTGCCTTTGATGGGGGTAAACCATTCATCACTCATCTTCATTTGTCACCTCGTCTTTGAGTAAGTCTTTCGCTACCGAATCATCATCTTCCATTTCGAAACTTTCGAAGTCCTCTCTTTCGTCTTCTTCCAGTTTTATGGATTCACCGGATTTTTCGGATTCGCTCGCAATACTATCTGAGAGTATTTCCTTTGCATCTACGACCGGCATTCTGGGAATTTCTTCCGAGGGAGGGGGATCAGGTCGGACGGTTGTGCTATCTTCCTTGGCGGGTTGTTCGGTCTGATGTTTTTCTTTGGCAGACTGGCCCCTCTTTGCAGATCTAGATTTGAGTTGTGAAAGATATTCCGACAGTTTTTTGTTAATTTCATCTAGTGAGGGTTTCGGAGGGCTTTTAGCATCGTTTTGGAAAAAACAGATGATTCCATATTCAATGTTTTTAGAACTCCACACTTTATTTCTTTTTACATTAACAATTAGTAGTGATTCTTTTCCATAAATGTCGATTTCCTGCTCTTGAGAGTTAAATTCTTTTATTTCTCCGTCGTATTTTACAAGAAATATGTCCTTAATTGCACGGGTTGGAGTCACCAAGATGCCACCCTCGTCTGTGAAACCAAATGAGCAAATTTCTATGTCTTTCCTCCTTGTTCTGACCGGTTGCTTGATTACGACTCTGGCCTTTGATTTAGAATTCACAAATGCTCTTTCGACCCTACATGATTGGTGCACTGGGAGGGGTTTGTACGATTTCGGCGTTCTGGTAACTGTATCAATTCTATCGAATTCCACGACCCTATCTGTCGAGTATGGGTCGCCTCCGTGACGTCCCTCGGCCATGTAAGGAGGTGTGAAAGACCAATCTAGATTCGTTGCTCTGATTTTGGTTAGAACTGAACCGACATCTAGCGAGATTATTTTCTGCTGGGGAGTATGACCGTGGTAAATCTGGTTAATCTCTGGGAGGTTGGAACTTACTATCCCTGCTGTCTTTGAGAGTTTAGAGGATACCTCCCCAATGCCCCACCTCGTGCCCGGATCTCTTGACCACAATAGGGAGCTGGTCAGACCTCTGGGCCCCATCTTCTTTCCTTTCTTGCCCCTTGTCTTGTAGAGGAGGAATCTGATTTGTGCGCCTTTCTTCGTCAAATATTGGTCCTTGAAAGAGTCCCAATCTCCCTGAGTCATCTCAATCAATGCGACGGATTCGGAATGTAAACCTAAGAAGTGCCCCATTGAGAAGAGGCAGGGGGATCCTGGGAGCGTCGTTGGATCCTTGGAACTCCAAACAGACTGGAGCCATTCGAAACTGCGCTCAACCTTATCCCATCCGCCGCCAGTGGCGATTTCGGATAGTTCTGCATCGTCAATTCCCGTCAGATCTAGGGATGGCTGGGTCAATGATTTGAGCCTCATTGCAGATGGTTCGTCCATGATTCTACGCAATACGAACTCCTGCGAAAGGAGCAGATGTGAGAGATGGGCCGAGTAGGAGTCGAAAACAGAGTCTAGCATTGCCTTTTTCGATTTGTCGCCACTCCACATTTCATTTGGGTATCTATGGCAACCTGGGAAATCCGGTTTCTTCTTATCGAATCTCTTCTTTTCCTCATTTTTCCACCATGAAGGCCTATCCTCTTCCAAGAGAAATCCTTCGTGGTTCCCCATCAGGACAATTACCCTACCTCCAGACTTTACCACCAACTGCCTTGCAATCTCAATGGAAAGTTCAGAATGATCTCCTCGATCCGTCAAGTCTCCCACTTGAAGTAGAAAGGACCTTTGGAGGAGTTGTTTGGTTGGTTCTATTTTGATTGAGTATATTCGTCCACGGAGATTTCCAAATTCCTTGGGAGGGGTGAATGGGCTTCCATCTAACCAAGGCCCCTCAATAGGAATCTCTTGCTCGTCCCAATCCTTTGGATGGGGGAAAAATCTAGGCAATTCTGAGTCAGAGTTGCACCTCTCTCCGTTAATTTCGACTTCGGCAAGTTTGTTCTGCATCAGGAACGCAAGCAAACCTGGTGCCCATCCATGAATGTCCCCCAATGCGAAACATGAGACATCAGAATCTCCAAGCATGTCCTCTTGCAAATCTTCGGCACGGATGGGCAAGGGGAATTGAGAGGTGTTTTCGGGGATCGTCTGGTGGTACCGTGATCGGGTTTCGGCCATTTTCGAGGATACTTCTTCGTACTCATTTTTCAGAGTATCAAATTCCACTTTTGTTTTAGCTATTTGATTCGACAGCCTATCTGAATCTCTTTCATTGGCTCCTATCTTTCCCTCGAGAATTGATATCTGGGACTTTAGATTTTTCAATTCCTTTTCTAAATCGGTTTTCTCAGATTTTTTCGAATTCAAGTCAATATCGAGTTTTTTTAACGTGTTTCTCGCAATTCTACCTTCTTCCATTTTCTTCTCATGGACCTGAATAGCATCTTTCATGGAAGAAAGACTGTTTGGATCCCCTTTAGCAGAGTACTTCCCTTCGTCGAAAGTTGCCATACCATTCTGAAACATTGTTGTTATATAACTCATTCAATCAGCATTTTCCATGGTAAGTAGAAAGGAGTTGACCGAGCGCCTGAAGGTATTGATCGACTCAAGAACGCCAATTGTCACTATAGAGTCTTTTGAATGGCAGAGGGTACAGGGTTCGATCCAGAAGGCTTGTCGGGATACCGGATTTGATTATCTCAAGTGGAACCAGGAAGAAGATTTGCAGATAATGGCCGGGAAGTCCCTAGTATCTAGTAGCCCTTGGTTCTCGGATAATGGGATAGACCCAAATGATTCATTGCCGGATATAATGAGTTGGTTCATAGATCAGGATTTCGAAGGAAATGCCGTTCTTCATCTTGAAGATTATCACCATTACTTCCACCAAGAAGGGCATGAATTGGCATTAGATAGGCTTGGAGAGGGACATCCACCGTGGTCAAGTATGTGGCTTTGGAGAAGAGTAGCGAAATTAAAACCCAAAGAGAATAAGTGTATTTTCCTATCTGGTCCTTCTTTTGATATTACGAATGACTTGTCAAAAGAAGTGATCAATCTAAGATTAGACCTCCCGGACAATGGGGATCTAGGAGTAACTTTTGACCAAGTAGTGAAGAAGCACAACTTCGATGTGAAAGACTTGGATCAGGGGGAACGAATGAGGATTGTAGAGGCAGCAAGAGGAATGACAGTAATGGAGGCTAGTAGTGCATTTTCTATTGCCGGATTTAGATCGGGGAAGAAGATGACTGCCGAATGTATACCGATGGTAATTGAACAAAAAAGAAGCATCCTCAGGAGTTCGGGCGGACTTCTGGACTACTTCGAGCCAGAAATAAGTATGGAAGATGTAGGGGGACTGGATTCATTGAAGCAATGGCTAGAGGAGAGGAGGGAGGCCTTGTCTCCGGAAGCAAGAGCATTCGGAGTTGAAGCTCCTAAGGGCCTTCTATTGATGGGAGTGCCGGGATGTGGAAAAAGCCTGACGGCGAAGGCCATAGCATCAATGTGGGAGTACCCACTAATTCGATTCGATATCTCAAAGGTATTTGGGAGTCTAGTGGGAGCCAGCGAGTCTAACATGCGAAGGGCGCTGGATGTAGCCGAGGCGGTCTCACCCTGTATTCTTTGGATTGATGAGATTGAGAAAGGAATGGCGGGGGCTGGCGGATCTGGGAGTCTAGACAGCGGAGTTACTGCTAGAACCATGGGGATTCTTCTAACTTGGCTCCAAGAGAAGGTCAGTCCAGTATTCGTAGTAGCGACGATGAACAAAATGTCGGTACCCCCAGAATCAATCAGAAAGGGCAGGTTCGACGAGATATTCTTTGTAGATCTGCCGAACGAGTCTGTAAGGAAGGAGATATTTGTCAAGAAAATTGAGAAGTATGGAGAGAAATCTGGTAGCTCTCCCGACGATATAGATATTGAAGCTCTGGTTGATAGCACGGATTCGTGGTCCGGAGCAGAGATTGAACAAGTTGTCAAGGACTCCCTATATCGAGCTTTCAAGGAGGGAAGAAGAAAGATTTGCACTGAAGATATTCTTACTATTTGTAGACAAACTAGGCCCCTATCCTTTACTATGGCTGAAGAAATAGAAAGTATGAGGAAGTTCTGTCTCGGTAGAGCCAGGCACGCCGATCAAGGAGAAGTCATTGAGGGGAACTCCGAAGATATCGAAAAGGCGAAAAAAGAGTTCCAAGAAGAACACAGATAATATTGAGGAAGGAGGAGTGAACTATGGCAGACATTAGAATAACATTGCATGAAGATGGTAGTCTTGAGGTCAAGACTCATTGTGAGAAAGGGGAGGAAGAGTCTAGTCTTGATGAAATTAGAGAGCTACTTGACGATATCGCGGATGTCGGAGATTTCTTCATCCTACCACCAAAACCAGACGACCCCAATTACGGAAAGCATAGGAAGAAGAAAGACGTCAAAGGAAGCGAGGATGAAAAGCAGAGGAGGGATGTTTCTTGAGTGGGAGATGGGTTGAGAGAACTCAAAATATGGCTCTTTCCTCTCTAATTGTTCTAGATAACGCATTATCAGGACTAAGAGGTTTCAGTTGGGTCAGCAGGCCCGTCGAGCTAAGCGAGTTAGAGTCTGTAGATTCCGCTTTAGATGAGATCGAAAAGGCACTCGGTTCCTTATTGAAGCAAGCAGAGGAAATGGGTTTGGATGCCTCTTACATGGAATCTGCATTGGAGGGAGATGATAAGGCCCTCTCGGATAGCCTCACTAGTGCTTCCAAATCATCTGAAGAAATCGGGATATTCGCAGAAAGAATTCAATCGGAGATAAGGAACTTGGACTCATTGGTGTCCAGAAGGGCGAAGCTCATGGATTCCCTCGAGAGAAACCTCCCCAAGACGATAATATTGAAAACCCCAGCTGGAAGAAAGGAATTGGTCAGGAAGTTGGGGACCTACAGAGCAACGGAGAGAAGATGGGAAGAATATGGGGAAAATGTTAGAGTAAATTGGGCATGGTTGGATAATCTAGTTGCTGGATATTCAGAGTCAAAGAACGATATTACAGATTCCAGCAGGAATGTAGACAAGTCAGAATATTCCAAGGCATTGAGCAAGTTATCTGAGAAGCGTAGAGCTGCAGACTTGGCTTCAATCAAGGCTTCCGAAGAGAAAATGAGAAGGGAGAGGAAGGCGGAATTGAACAAGATTTTCAAAGAACGAGGGTACAAGGTAAGGAAGAAGTCTTCTGGGAAGAAGAACGTATGGGAATTCACTAGTTATAAGAGGTAATTCACTATAATCTGGTCTCTATATCCCTAATCAAGCCAATTGTGGGATATCCGACAAGCTCAATTCTTCCTTCTTCATCCATGTGAACTTCGACTTCATTCATCTCATCGATATTGAGATTCGCATATTTCTCGCTGATTAGCAGTACCCTTTGGTTAGAAGAACCCCTCCACCTTAGATTGATGTCGCGTTCTTCCTGTCGGTACCTGCCTACTACCGCAATGTCGCTCAGTAGTAGAGCCTTCGAGGCCGGGCCCTTGATCTCATGGGGTTCGAAACCGGTGTATAGCATGGTTGTAAGCCCCACCGATTTGGCCTTCTGTATAAGTGCCAGAGTGGACTTTGGCTGTTGAAGTGGCTCCCCGCCCAGTAATGTTATTCCCTCTATCTCACCCAAGTCTATAGAGTCGATGATTGAGTCTATGCTGACCGATTCTCCACCTTGGAAAGGCCACAAATCCTCATTCCAGCACCCTTCACAAGCCAGGCTACAACCCTGGACCCAGATGACCATCCTCCTCCCGGGCCCATAAATCGATGAACGCGGTAGAATCTTGGCGAGTCTAATCTTTTGCTCTTCGACTTGCAATGGTTCTTCGCCTAAATCATCCATGCCCCCGCTATCGCCTTCTTCCACGAGTAATGATACAGGGGATTAGTATTCAATCCATCTAATATCTGAAATTGTTCATTAAAGTCACTATTCCAGATACCAAGGGGGCGGACCGGGGTCTTCCTCGGGCTCCATTTCAATCTCGCATCTAATACGATTCTTCAGCAGGAGGCATAAAACGACCACAGAGGATTGCTCATAATTCCCCACCCTTACTGTTTGTACCATTCCCGGGAGGGATGCAAAGTAACCATTGTTGATCACTATACCTGGTATGGTGGCTCCGAAAGATGTCTTCCTCACCTGAGGTGAAAGTGAATATATGTCATCTAGTCGGATTGAGAATCTGCCACAAATATTTGTGAAGGCATGAAGTTCTTGCTCTGTTACAATTAGCCCCTGCTTTCCAGACCCGAATATGGTATTATCCACCATTAGCAAGACCTGCTGCACATCAAGGCTATTGGCTAGGCCGTATGTCTTTCTGGCCCTCTCCAGTCGCTTCATTTTGATATTTGGATAGAGAGAAATATCGCTTATTGAGTCAAGAAGATCTCGGTCCAGTTCTATCTGCTCCCTCAGCGTCACATCAGTAGGTCTGAGTAGGTTCTATAACCATTTTCTGGACATTCATTTGAACTATAGCGACTTTATTCGGAGAAGGCGAGGTTCTGGGATTCCTTCAATTGCCTCATTAATTGCCTCCACTTCCATCCTTGCTCCTGCCATAGTTGTCACAAACGGGATGTTTAGCTCGACTGCAAGTCTCCTCATCATGTTCCCGTCTAGAACTGCTCCTCCGGTAGATCTTGGAGTATTGATTACAAGTTGTATCTTACCTTGCCTCATTAGGTCTAGAGCGTCTGGAGACCGCCCCTC
>MDTA01205746.1_pt1 | contig 10553 bp, 8 predicted proteins | sample 811151 | NCBI WGS metagenome assembly MDTA01 (sample SAMN05326648, study PRJNA326480) | marine metagenome | isolation source: seawater | place: Indian Ocean: South | collected 2010 | reverse complement strand
GGAAACGGACTTAAATGATTTTGAAATTTTAGTAATGGATGATGGATCATCAGACAATACTGAAGAATTAATATCCAGTATAAATCAAGAAAGTAAATTTGTTAAATTTATTTCAAGAAGCAATCCGCCTTCTTTGCCTATGGCTATTTGGGATGGCATTGATTCCTCTAGGTATGATTATGTTCTTTGGATGGACGCTGATGGCTCAATGCCAGCAGAAGCAGTAAAGAGTTTAGTATCAATATTACTAGATAATCCAGAGAGCGTGATTATTGGTTCACGGTTTGTAGATGGAGGAGCTTATAAGGGCATTTTAGAATTAGAAGAAAAATCAATAATTAAAGCTATATTAAATGTTTATAAATCAAATGACACAGTATTAGGCATGATATTTTCTAATCTATTTAATAAATTATTAAGATTTATTTTTAAATCTAAAGTATTTGATATAACAAGTGGGTTTATAGTTGGGAAAAAAGAATATTTTTCAATCAGTAATTTTCAAAAATCTAATTATGGAGAATATTTTATTTATGTTGTTAGCTCTCTTATCAAACAAAAGGTTGAGATTATTGAAAAAGGTTATGTTTGTGAAACAAGAAAATATGGAACCTCTAAAACAGCAACTTCATTAGTACAACTTATAAAAAGAGGATATCCTTACATTAAGGTAGCATTGGAAGTGAGAAAATAAAATGAAAATTTATGATAAGAATAACCAGTTGCTTGCTCTTTTATTGGACTTTAACAAAATAGAAGATAGTAAGTATTTTGCTACAGATGATAGCCAGGAGCTTCAGGTAGCAAGTTTTAAATTAAATAAAGATGAGGAAATTTTAAGACATATACATCCACCTCAAGATAGGAATATTAAGACAACAAGCGAAGTAATAATTGTTTTAGAAGGTGAAATTGAGTTTTCAATATATGACGAGGAATTAGAATTTTGTGAATCAGGAGTGGCAAAGAAAGGCAATTTACTTGCTCTTTTTAAAGGAGGACATGGCCTAAAGGTTTTAAGTGATACAAAATTTCTAGAAGTAAAACAGGGCCCTTATGATGAAGAAATTGATAAGACAAGGTTCTAATTGATAAGAGTTTTTGAACCTCAACTTTCTATATCTGATAAAATTTCAGTTCTTAAAACCTTATTCAATAATAATATTTCTGGAACGAGTCCTTCGGTAGGAGAATTTGAAAAAGAGTTAGCAAACAGATTCGACAGAAGACATGCTATTGCTGTTTCAAATGGGAGCGTTGCTCTAGATTTAGCTTTACAAAATTTAGAACTTAATGAGGGAGATGAGGTTATTGTTCCCACTTTCACAATAATTTCGTGTTTGTCTGCAATTCTTAGAACAAAAGCAACTCCAATTTTTATTGATGTAGATAAAGATTCTTGGAATATGACATTGGAATCAGTAAAAAATAAATATACAAAGAAAACAAAGGCAGTCCTGATGGTTCACCTTTATGGTTTGGCAGCAGAAGCTAATTCCATACAGGAATTTTGCAAGGAAAAAAATATTATGTTGATTGAAGACGCTGCAGAATCTCATGGTCAAGTAGAGGGTGAAAAAAAATGTGGTTCCTTTGGAGACATTTCTACAATGAGTTTTTATGCAAACAAACATATTACTACTGGAGAAGGTGGCGCGCTTTTAACAAATAGTGATTCTGTTCTTGAAAAGACAAGATTAATGCGTAATTTAGATTTTGTTAATTCAAAAAGATTTGTACATGAGAATATATATTGGAATTATAGAATGAGTGGATTACAAGCAGCTCTTGGGTTATCTCAGATAAAGACATTAGAAGACACAATAAGCAGTAAGATTGACCAAGGGCTTTACTATCAAAAATTATTAGAAAAACATCAAAATTTACTATCAACACAGTTAAATAATTGGAATGGTATGCAAAATCATTATTGGGTTTTTGGTGTCCTTTTAAAAAAAGAGGGTATTCGAGACCAAGTAATGAAAAATCTTTTTGAAAAAGAAATTGAAACAAGGCCTTTCTTTTGGCCACTACATTTACAACCTTCTCTTCCATTAAAATTTCAAATTAAAAATGATGATTTAGGTGTTTCAAACACACTTGGAAAGAATGGTCTGTATATACCAATTGGAAAACATATAACTAGAAAAAAACAAGAATTAATTGTTGAAAATTTAATAAATTCTATAGAAAAATATGGTTAAATCTAAAAAAATAAAAGACAGTTTCTTTATAATATTATTTTTTATTTCAACCCTTTATACATTTTCTTTAGGAAATTTATATTATTTAACTACTAAGGGCCCAGATTACAATTTTTACAAGCCATATTTTGATTATTTTTTAAGAGAACAAAACTCAACAGGTATAGAGCAAGGACTTTTATATTACTTTATTAATTCTTTATTAATTTACTCAAAATCAGAAATAGTTACTTTAGCTAATGCTACAGAATACTTTAGCAATATGATTCAATTGGGAAATTTTATTTTTTATTTCATTGGCTTAACAGGTTTAGGGATATTTTTAAAAGATAAAAAATTTAAAACTAAAAACATATTTTTTACTTTAACTGTTATTAATTTTTTCCCTCCTGCTTTGGAGTTTAGATTAATGTTTAAACCGGAAGTTTTAATATTTGCATGTTTAATCTGGTCAATTGTTTTTCTTGAAAAATACTTAAAAGAGAAAAATATATTATTTTTACTATTTACAGTTCCTCCCTTGGCAATTGTCTTTTCTACAAAAGCAAATTTAGCCCTAATGGTTTTCTTGTACCTTATGTTTATTTATTTAAATAAAATATTTAATCTAAACAAATCTAATTTTTATAAAAGTTTTGGTGTTTTTTTAATTTTTTTTCTTGCATTATCTTATGAAAATTACCAAGCAAATGAACTGTTAATCTTCCAACACCAGTCTCCGGATGAATTCTTGGGAAGTGCTGAATTAGGTTATTTATATAATTTAGATATAAATAACCTAATTTCTGATCCATTTAGGAATTCTCAAAGAGACTCATATCTAGGCGTTCTTTTACTAGATACCTTTGATGATTATTTCGGAAATTTTTGGACTGATGATTCCAGTGTTTTTTTTCACGACAGAACAAAGCTAATTAATAATAGGTTCATACCATTTACTGGAATTTTATTTACACTACTATTTTATTTTGCTGTTTTTTTAAAGATTATAAAAAAAGATAAATATAGAAAGTTTTATGTAATGCCTTTTTATGGAATCTTAGTTCAAATGGGTTTATCACAATTTATTCAATATGATCCAAGTAATGGAGATGTTGCCAAAACATACTACTACTCTTTTTTCTTAATAATTGTTTTCTCAATTTTAGTTTCAGAGATATCAAAAAGAAATTTTAATATCTCTTTTGTATCAGGACTTATATTCATATTAATTGTTATACATATACTCGGTTTCCCAAAAGAAGAAAATAATGAACGAGACTATTTATTACAGTTCAATAATGAAGTAAATATTTTATGTAGTGTAAATAATATTATCTTCACAAATATAGATTCCGAATGTGCTCCTAAAGAAGATTTATTTTGTAAGTATAATTTTGATACTATTGAAAAAGTAATAATTAAGAACAGTGAATTTAATTATGAAAAATTTGATTCAGGAGACAACTTTTTAGAATTATCAAAAAATGGTGAAATCATAACACCAAAAAATTATACAGGCTGTTTAGAGTTAATAAAGAAAGGCTATATTACTCCAAAAAAATTTACTTTAACAAATATACCTTATTTGAATGTTTTAAATTTTTTATTATTCCTATTTTCTACAATTTATTATTTAAAGATAAGGAAAGTTTAAATTTCAAAATTAAGCTTTACTATCATTAGGTTGTGTTATCAAAAATAAATTTTTTTAATATTTTTAAATATTTATCAATTTCATTTCTGTATTCGAGCTTTCTTTATTTGATAATGTTTAAATTTTTTGATTCATATACAAATTATTATCTTTGTACAAGAATTGAAAGTTTTAAACTGTCTTTATTTGATGTAAATTTGGACTACTTATATACAAGAAGCTGCGATGAGGAGCCATATTTTATAACATTGCAAAATATTGAAAATTTATATTCCATTCAAGATTTTCAATATCAAAATAGGCCTATTTTTTTAATTCTTGCTTGGCTAATATTTAAATTTATTAATATATTTAGTTCTGATGTTAATCAAATATTTTTGTTTCAAGCTTCTTATTTTATTTTACAAAATATAATTATTTCTTTAACTGCGTATTTATTTAATCTAGCTTTTAAAATAAAAAATACAACTTTCAATTATTCAACAACTTTATTATTTTTTCTTTTAAGTCCTATTTATAAGTGGACCATCTTTGAAGCTGGTCACCATACACAAACTGGGCTATTAATTATTTTTGGAATATTATTATCTAGAAAATATAACTTTATTACTAACAGGTACCTTCCTTTTTTATTAGGAATTCTTTATTTATCACACAGGTCTTTTGTATTGCTATTTATATATTGTTTGTATTTAATTTTCTATTACAATATTTACCCAAAAAATAAAATAAAGAATATATTTTTCTTTTCCATTAAATATGTATTTCCAATATTTGGTTATCAGATGTTTAAAAGTTATTTTTCATTAGGGACTGATCACAATATTGATCTTTATAATCAGTTTTTTTGGGTTTTTGACTATATAAGGGGGATTGATACTTATGGGGTTACAGGATGGTATTGCCAAAAACTACCGTATAATTTTATTTGTTATTTTAAAGATAATTTAAATGTTATTAAATATTTATATTTACCATTTATTTTTGTAGTTATTTATCTAGTTTTTTATGGCACTAAATTAATAAATAAAAAAAATTATTTAAGACCTTTGTTTGAAGTGATTATATTAGTAAATATTTTTTGGGCGTTTATTGGTTGGTATCCACCTATAAGATTTTCTTATTACAGTATTGGACATTTAATAATATTTTTATCAATTCTAATTTTTTATGAAATAAATAATCTATTGTCAAAAACAACATATTTAATTGGATACACATCTTTTTTCATTATTCATAATCATTACAATGGAGATATTTATTTTCAGCTTAATTTAATATATATATTTTCAGCTATATTCTATTTAGTAACTTTAATTTTGTTAAAAAATCGTTCAACAATAAAAAGTTTGGCGAGTAATAAAAATGAAGAATAATGACTTATCAACAAATGTAAAACCACTTTTTAGTAGGTATAATAAGGCAATCCATGGATAGTTTCTTTTTTTTAGCCATAAAATTTTATTTTTTGTTTTTTTTATTTACATTTTCTGGAAGATCTTTAATGGTTATATTTTCAAAGAGTTTTCTTAATAAGAAATCTGATGATATAGAAATTCAGGGAATAGATATACAAATATTTTATCCTTTAATTGGAATGTTTTTAATAGGCAATTATTTAAACCTAATAAACATCTTCCTACCTCTTAAAAGCAACTTCTCATTTTTGTTTTTATTAATATTGTTTGTAAATTTTTATGAAAAGGTCAATATAAATAAGCTTCGTATTTTTTCTTATGTTTCTTTGTTATATTTGGTGCTTCTTGTTTCTAGTTACGATATAAATTTTCATTACGATGCAGGTCTTTATCATTTAAACAATCAACTATGGCTTTTGGAAAGCAATGCAATAAAAGGATTTTCTAATATATATGGAGCATTTGGTGTTAGCTCCATTCACGAATATATATCAGCGTTTCTTTGGTTAGATACAACATTTATATCTTTACATTTTATAAATCTTATCTTTATTGGTTCTTTGTATTTTTTCCTAGTTTATGGATTAATGATTACAAAGAATAAATTATTTTATGCACCATCATTATTTTTGTTATTATTTTCTATCTTTGACAATTTTGGTTTATCGGGTGGAAGGAATGGGTTTGTAAATATACAAAGCGTAGGAAAACAAGACGCCCCAATTGGAATTCTATTTTTAATTACCTCGGCTCTGATTTTATCTTCTTTAATAAAAAAAAGCTTTTCAACTGATGAATTATTAATTTATTCTTTATTTGCTTTATTTATTTTCCAGTTAAAAATAAGTGGTTTCGCAATTATATTTATTTACTCCATATATCTCTATTATTTTTATTTAGATAAAAATAAATCAATAGCTAAATTAACTAAACCCCTATCTATCTACGCTGTTTTGTTTGGACTTTGGATATTCAAATCTTTAATCCATACCGGATGCTTAATATTTCCTTTTTCATCTTCTTGCTTTACTAATTTGGAATGGGTTAATTTGAACTATATAAAAACCATTGAAGATGTAACAGTTAATTTTAGTTCATCTTATTATTTCAATTCTTCATTTCTTGATTGGGCTAATACTTATTTAGATAATGAAACAAATTTTGTAGTACTTAGTAATTATGTGATTTCGTTAGCTTTGATATTAATAATAAAATATGTTTTTTTTGATAAAAAGAAATTAGGAAATACGAGCGTTTTAGTATCAAGCTTCGTATTCTTTAATATATTATTTTTACTCAGATTTGGCCCTGATTTAAGATATTTGATAGGTTTACAGATGCTTATTATTTTTATAGTTGGGTTATATTCCGAAACTAGAATAAATTTCAATAAATATCTAATTTTCTTTCTTTTGATTACAAGCATTATACTTGTACCAAGACTTCAGTCTTATAAAACATTTAACTTTCTTGATAATCCGAGTATCGAACTTCCAATTCAAGAAATGTCTTATAAGTTTGAAAGGCTCTATCCAGAGACAGGGGATCAATGCTGGGCCAATATTGAGTGTTCTGCAAATAGGGAAAACTATTTTATTGATGATTCTGATTTTTTTAAAAAGGTTCTTTTTAAATAAAAAATTTATTCAGTTTTCTTCAGTTCATAAAAGTAATTAATTAGTAGTTTTGAAAATTTCAATCTTGATTTTAATCCAAAATTCCATTTTGAATTTCCATATTCACGTTTAGGAAAATTAAATTCATCTCTAATAACTTTATAATTATTTCTCATGGCTACCCAATAAACGTAAGTATCAAATCTAAAATCTTTTGGTGGATGGTTTAATTTTTCAACTAACTCTTTGTTGAAAATAGTTGGTTGAGCATTTATTTCATACAATTTCATCTTTAAAATATAGGTTGCTAAAACTCCCATGTAATGTGAAAAAAATCTTTCAGTATAGCTTCTACCGTTTCTGATTCCTTTATAAAAGAGAAGAGCTTCACTATCAGAAAAGATTTTTAATTTATTAAAAATATGATTTATTTTTTCAAATTCAAACTGTAGGTCTCCATGTATCCAGCCAACGTAGGTTGAATCAGTAATACTTCGAAGCCCTTTTTCGACCCCATTTCCATATCCTTCATTTTTGTTAAGGTACAAAATTTTTATATTAGATTTTAAATCATTTTCAATGTTCTTAAGATAAGATTTTGAATCATCTGTTGAACCATTTTCAATAATTAAAAAATTAATGTGGTTATTTAATTTTAATAAATTTTCTATTAATACTGGTAATGAGTCTTTTTCATTAAAACAAGGAATAACAATTGTTAAAAATTTCATTTTGTATCTAGGTATTCGTAAGCATTTTTCATATATTTAAACAATTCATATTCTAAAGGAGTGCCAAGCATCACTGATTTATCTGAATATTCTTCATAAACTTTATATCCTTTGTGAACAGCAGTTTCAACAAGATGGTCAATATGTATTTCTTTTTCATCTTTTTTAATCATGAGAGTTTCATCATATAGTTCTTTAAATATATTTTTATTTTTAAACAAGAAAGTACCAATTATAACATTTGAACTTCTTGATTTAGGAGGGTTCTTTATTGAGAGACTCTCAATTAAATTTACTTTTGAATTTATCCAACCATAATTTAATTCTTGCTCAAAAGCTCTACGATAATTATTTTTTGTATATACAACTATGTCATAATCTTCAATCTTTACATCTGTAGTTTTATCTAATATACAATCAGCAGAATGAATTAGAATGGCTTCATTGTTTTCAATTTTTTCAATCAACTTAAGAGCACTTTCTGCCTGTCCTTTAGTAGCCTTTGGAATTCTTTCTATATTAAATTTTTCATCAGAAAAAATTTCTTTATTAAAATCTTTTTCTAAGATTAAAACTTTTGTTTCTATTTGTTTTTCAAAACAATTTAATATCTCAGTAATTATGGAAGAGTTATTTAAATGAAGATAAATCTTCGACTTTTTATAGTTTTTATTTTTGAATCTGCTGGCTTCTCCTGCTGCAGGAATTATTAAGTTTATATTATTTAAATCAATTTTACTTTCTCTTTTAACATTTTCTACTTCATTTAAGCTGTAAATGAATTCCTGATAATCTTCGGGGGTACCCCATTGGAAAAAAGATTTTAATTCATATAGTCTTATGTCAAGTTTGTCCTTAATCATTTCCTCATAAGGGGTACTTATATATACTTCTCCGTTTATGAATGTTCCTAATTCAAACACTTTATTAATATATTTTTTTGCTAATTCACCCGATTTAAAATAATAGGTTCCACTAGATGCATATTCGTTCATTTTGTCTGATGTAAATGGTTTTTTTTCTTGTATAGATAAGACTTTATCTTCTTGGCTTTTAATAAAAGCATAGTTATTTCCGTAAATACTATGTGGGTGTAGTCCAATATATGAAGGGACAACACCATCTGGATTGTTGTTCAAGACATACATTTTAAATTCTTCCCAATCCCAAATATTTGAAAAATCACAATAGTTTATTAAAACAGGGCTTTTAGTCTCAAGCAATCTTGATTCCAAGAGAGCACCCCCAGGCCCCGTTTTCTGATATTCTATTTTCACGATGTTGCAATTAGATATTTTGCTAAAACATTCCTCTAGTTCCTTATCTTCATATTCATCTTTGTTTACTATAAGATTTATATCTTTTTCTCCAGGAAACATGTCTAGGATATGTTCAATTATCATTTTATTTTTTACCTTTAAAAATTGTTTTGGGGTCTTTATTCCTTCTTTTTTAAATCTTTTACTCATTCCCGTCATGGGTATTATTATTTTCATTTATTTATACCAATTCTCAATATTTCATCTTCCGAAAGTCGGAGTTTCCTACCAGCATCTTTATTTATGTAATTTATAATTTTATTGTCATTAATTAATCCATATATGATTAACAGAGTTTTGAAATAGATTAATTGAGTCTCCGATAATTTATTTTTGAAATAAAAAAAATTACTATCATATTGTATTGTGTCGTTTGTACTTATCTTTTCTGAAAAAAAATTAGGAAAAAAGACCGAATGATCTGGAAATAAATATTTTCCATTAAATTTTTCGTATTTGATACCTGGGGAAGGATTTTTAATTACATTATTAACTTGTTTAAGGCTGTTTATATCTTTTAATATAAAATTAAGTTTTTGATAATCAATAAGTTTTGAAAAAAGTTTTTCAATATCAAAAATTTTACTATAAAGCTTTTGAATATTATTTCCCTCAAGAATAACTCCATGATTATATAGAAAAAAAGTTTTAAAGTTATACTTTGTATTCAAATTTACCATTTCCTCTGCTAGTTCTAATCCAGGTCGTACATACTTTATAGGTAAAATTTTATTTTTATAAAGAAATGAATTAATTTCATTCTTTTTATAAATACTAGAGATAATGATTGAGGGAATGCTGTGATAATGTAATACATATTTATCAGGCAGCATAACATGTAAAGGAGCTTCAATAGATAAGTCCTTGTGAAATTTTTTGTTTTTTAAATTATCTTTCTTGTAATGATTGAGTATATTATTTAATTTTATTTCTTTAAATATTTTTTCTTTACTCGAATCACTCAAAAAAGAACCCGATTTTTTTATAAGAATACTTTTATTAAATTTTATACTTGTATTTCCCCCTGGCCCCTGACAGAGTAAGAAATTGTTACCTATCTTTTCTGAATAATTAATAAAACTTTTCATTCTTATTAATGGTAATTTATAATACTTATACAAATGCTTGATAAAAAATATTTTTTGGTAGGACTATTATTCTTTAAATATTTTATTTTATTAAGAACAATTCCTGATTTGGAAACAACAAGATATATTACGTTTTTTGAGCAATGCGTAAATTTAAAATCATGCATAAACCCTTATAGCAATATAGATTTACTAGAAAAACAATATCTAACTTTTCCATATAGTAATTTTATGTATTTTGTTTTGTTGCCCTCTTACTTCATTGCTAACTTTTTTAATTTTTCTTTTGTTAATTTAAGTTATTTATTTTTTGAAATATTATTGATCTTTATATTAAGAAAACTATTTAATATTTCGTTCAGGAATCTTTATTTGATTTTAGTTTTGAACCCTGTAGTTATTTACTCAATCGGCATTTTAGGTCAATTAGATTTTATTCCTTTAACTTTCTTTATGGTCTCACTCTATTATTTAAAAAATAAAGAAAAATATTATTCGATTTTCTTTTTAATCCTTTCTTTAACAACAAAAATAGTTTTCT
>MDTA01185913.1_pt1 | contig 10553 bp, 9 predicted proteins | sample 811151 | NCBI WGS metagenome assembly MDTA01 (sample SAMN05326648, study PRJNA326480) | marine metagenome | isolation source: seawater | place: Indian Ocean: South | collected 2010 | reverse complement strand
TTTTTAAAACACTCCTCATTAAGAATTGTAATTATTTCTGCTGAAATTGAATTACTTTTAAATCCTGTATCTAAAACTAGAACTTTCCCAGTTTTTCTTGCTGAAGTAACTATAGTTTTTTTGTCTAAAGGCTTGGTGGTAATTAGATCTATGTGCTCAAAGTCAATATTTAAGTTTTTTAGATCTTTATATAAATTTTTAACTTCTAAGGTCATATAAGACATAGAAATTAGAGTAATATCTTTACCTTTTTTTAAAATTTTTGATTTATTTAAATCTAATAAAAAATTTTTTTTTGGTACGTATCCGACTGTGTTATGTAACCATCTATGCTCTAGAAAAATTACTGGATTTGGGTCTCTGAGAGAAGAAGTTAATAATCCTTTTACATTAAAAGGACTTGTTGGTACAACAACTTTGAGTCCTGGAAAATGACTAAAAACAGATTGTAAATTTTGCGAATGAGTGGGGCCCTTACCCCAGCCTCTTCCTACAATCAATCTTATTGTAATATTAACAGTTCCTGAATTTTCACTAAACATATAATTCCATTTTGAAATAGAGTTAATCAATTGATCAAATGCTAACAAAAAAAAATCTGCTCTTTGATGAGTCATTAAAACTGGATTCCCTCCTAAAGACAAACCTAAGCCAATTCCTGTTAATGAATTTTCTGAAGTTGGAACATCAAAAACTCTAGACGGCCCAAAACTTTCAAGTAAGTTTTTAGTTGATCCAAATATTCTTTTTGGATCATTTATACCCAATCCAAAGCTCACAAGATTCTTACTTCTCCTCATTTCACCAATGATACATTCATTAATTGACTGAATAAAAGAAATTTTTCTAGATTTTTTTGTAGACATTTTTTATTAACTCTCGTTGTTTTGGAAATTTAGATTTGTCAGAGTATAAAAAAGCTGACCTGATTATTCTTAAATTTTTTTTTTCTATATTATTTACAAATTTAATTAAATTAGAATTTTTACTAAAATTTTTTTTTAGATATTTATAAGGATCTTTTTTTAGCCACTTTAATTGCTCTTTTTTTGGTCTATATTCTAAATTGTCATCATTAAATGGACCACAATGTTCTAAATATCTATATGTTGAAAATTCTATAAAGCATGGTTCATTTTTATCCCTTACATTTTTTAAAATTTTTTCTAAATTTTTAGCAAAGGATAGTGGTTTTGATCCATCAAAATAAAATGATTTAATTCCTAAACCCGAAACCATTTTAAAAATTTTTCTATCCTTGGGCTGCCTATCTTTGAAAGGTGTATAAACTGAATAAAAATTGTTTTCACATACAAAAACTACAGGTAGTTTTTTAGTTACAGCAAAATTTATAGATTCAAAAAAAACTCCACTTTCTACTGCCGCATCTCCTAAAAAAATTATAGAAATATTTTTTAGTTTTTTTAATTTAATTGACATTCCTAAACCAACACCAATAGGAATGCTGTTGCCAACTATCGAAGACGAACCCATAAAACCATTATTTTTGTCAACTAAATGCATTGAGCCGCCTTTTCCTCCAGAACAACCAGTTGATTTTCCATGCAATTCGGCAATCATTTTTTTTATACTGCCACCTTTACAAATATAATGTGCATGCGACCTGTGCGTGCTAACAACAAAATCTTTTTTTTTTAAAAATAAAGATAATGCTGCAGGAACCCCTTCCTGACCTACTGATAAATGAACAGGACAACGCATTTTATTTTCAGTATACCTCCTAGAAATCTCAAGCTCTGTAAGTCTAATTAAACTACAGACTTCAAATAATTTTTTTTTTTCTTTAAGGGATAAACCAGAAGTAATCGCCATTATAACCTATTTCTTTAAACATTTTTTTCCATTCCTGAACAGACAATATTGTTTTTGCTGTCAAATTCCACATATACATTCTCTTTTGTTCTTCTATATTATTAAAGGCATCTACAGTTAAAAAACAATTTTTCTTTGAAACTCTTGAAATCTCTTGAATTGATTTTTTACAATTATCTTTATCTAAATTGTGAACAGTATTGATTGATATTACTAGATCAAAATAATTATCTTTAAATTCTAACTTTTTTGCATTTCCTACACTTAAGAATTTTTTGATTTCAGGATGGCTATTTTCAATAGCATACTTTGAAATATCAATTCCTTTAATTTCAATTTCTGGAAATTGTCTTTTTAAATCGAACAACATAAAACCTTTTGCACAGCCTACATCTAAAACTTTTGATCCAGGCTTTAAGCTGTAATAATTAACAAAGTCTTTAACAACTTCAGTCCAATATTTTGAATTATATGACAATCCTCCATAACCATATTTTCTTTCACCATCAAAAAATTTCTTTCCAAATTGTCTAGCAAATTTGACTACTTCTGGCGTCTTTTCAAAAGATCTTGTTTCTAAGTTTCTTTTTGATTTTGGGTATTTTTTTAATAAATTTATTTCCATTTATTAAAACATATTATTTTTTAACCACTTAACATTATAATTTCTATCATTGAATTTAGTTAAATTATTTTTATAAAAATCTATAAGTTCATTAATTGCAGTTTCAACTGTTCTTGTTGGTTTAAATCCAGAGTCAACAAGCTTTTGGGATGACAGTCTGTATGATCTAGGATCATTTGAATTTTCTGTGATATTCAAAGATACGTTGGTAATATTCTTAATCATATTAGCAATTTCGATTATTTTTAAATTTTCAAAACCAGCATTATAATCACCAGAGGGAAGATTTTGCTCCACAAAATGCATATAAACATCTACTAAATCATCAATATGTATATTGGGTCTTATTTGATTGCCTCCAAATACATTTATAACTTTATCTTTTATTGCCTGATAAGTTAACATATTCACAGAAACATCTAATCTCATTCTTTCAGATACACCACACACAGTTGCTGGTCTTATATTATAAATTTTAATTTTATTTTGGAAAGACATAAAAACTCTTTCAGCAATCATCTTTGTTTTGTTATACACAGAAATCGGTACTAAACTTAGATCCTCGGTGACTTTTTCTTCATCTTTTAAACCATAAACACTTCCAGAACTAGCAAAAATAAATTTTTTAACATTATTTTCAACACATTTTTGTATTAGTTGATAACCTGCTAAAACATTTACCTCCCATGATAACTTTTCATTCAACTCTACAGAAGGATCATTTGCAATATTAGCTAGGTGAATTACACAATCAATATTTTCAGGAAAATTAAAATTTGAAATATTTCTAATATCAAATTTTTTAGATATTAAATTTTTATGAATAATATTAAATTCATGATACCACATTGTATCAAGTCCAATTACATTATAATTTTTATGTAATAATTTTTTTATTAATTGTGTACCTGTGTATCCACTATGACCTGTAACCAAAATTTTTTTCATAAATTTATAATTTTTTAATTGTTAGTATTTGAAACTGATTTTTCGAAATAAGGATGCATTTCCTCTAAATTTTGAGGTACAAACTTACCTTTTTCTACTTTTTTATAGCCTTGTTTAAATAATGATGATTGATTTTCACTTGTAACAATTTCACATACTGTTGGATATTTAGATTTTATAATAGTTTTTAAGGCTTTTTTTGACTGATTGTAATTTTTAACTTTTAGGTAATTAAATTTAAAAGCTGAAGAAACTGATTTAAAGTTTGGTAAAGACAATTTGCCTTTTGGATTTGTGCCATAGTATCTTCCTCCAAGAAATTCTTTTTGAGTATGTCTTATTGCAAGGTATCCATTGTTATTTATTAAAATAATTGAAATATTCATATTTAATTTTTTTATTAGTTCTAAATCCTGAATATTCATCAAAAAACTCCCATCACCAATTATGCAAACAATTTTTTTAAATTTACCACTTTTGTGGCAGCCAATTGATTCCGCAAGGCCGGTACCCATTGATGAAATTGCTGAGGAACATATTATTCTTTGATTTTTTTTTACTACAGTGCTCTGAAATCCACTGTACAATGCTGTTCCTCCTCCATCAACGACTATACATGTTTTTGATGGTAATAATTTACTAAGTTCGTTTATAAAATAATCAGATTTAATTTTTTTTTCTCTTTTTGGTGTATACCAATTTATCTTTTTAAAATTTTCAATATGATCCCAATTTAAATTATCAAAAAGTTTTTTATTATTAATTTTTTTTAAAAATTTTTTAATATCAGTACAAATCTTCAAATTAAATTTTACATTTAGATTTTTTAATTGATTACTATCTATGTTTACTATTATTTTTTTAGCTTTTGGTGCGTAATCATTATACAAAGTGGTTGTATGAGGTATTGATAGATGAGATCCAAGTACAATAATTAAATCAGCATTAAACATTGCTTTATTTGCCCCTCTTTGGCCACTCATCCCTATTGTTCCTAAATTAAATTTATGACTAGACGGAAAAAAATCTTTTGTATTCCATGTACTAACAAAAGGTATTTTATTTTTATTTACAAATTTTTTTATTTCAGAAATATTTGGATCAGATAATCTACATCCGTAACCCATTAAGATAATTGGTTTTGTAGAATTTTTACATAAATTTAAAAAGCTATTTAATTTAAATTTTGAAATCTTATGATTTTTTAAGATTTTATTAACTTTACTTTTTCTTGTGTAATTAATTTCAGACCATTGTATTTCAAGTGGTATATCCAACCACACTGGGCCAGGTCTACCACTTACAGCTATTGATAGAGCTTTTCTAATCTCTTTTTCAAAGTTATTTTTATCTCTAACAAAACTTGAATATTTTGTTAATGGTTTTACAACGTCACATATATTTACTTCTTGAGTTCCTGTTTGTCTTACTTTTTTATTATAAGAAGTATGATTGCTTCTAGATTGGCCGCTTATAAAAATACATGGAACAGAGTCTTGCCATGCTGCCAGGAGACCTGTCATCGCATTTGTGCAAGCTGGTCCTGTAGTTACTATTACACAGCCAATATTATTTGTTGCTTTTGCATTTGAAACTGCAGCCAATGAAGCTGTTTGTTCGTGAGACGTGTAAGTAACATCTATTTTATATTTTTCTAAAGAGTCAAACATGTGAACTACTGCGCCACCTTGAAGTCCAAATGCATTTTTAACTTTGTTCTCTTTTAAAATTAGAGCTAGAACATCAGTAAGTTTCATTATGTAAGATAGTTATGAGTCATGAAATGTCTTGATTGACCTGCATCTACAGGAACAATCGCTCCATGACTAAAAGAGGCTAGTTTAGAGCAATAAAATATTACAACAGGACTAATCTCATCTACACTGCCAAACCTGCCAAGTGGACATCTTTCTTTTAAATATTTTTTAGCATGTGTTGGATTATTTTTTAAAATCTTCTCCCAATGACCACCCTTTGTAACCACAACACCAGGAAACACAGCTGACATAACTATATTTTTTGATTCTGTTGCTAATATTCTTCCCATAGTTCTAGTATAAGCTGTTAATGCTGCTTTAGAAACCGTGTAAGTTACCGGACCACTGTTTTCAAGTCCAGCACATGATGTAATATTAACTATTCTTCCCCATTTTTTCTTTTTCATACTTGGCACAAGCGAATTTATTATCTGAACTGGAGTTTCAAAATTTACTTGCATTAATTTGTGCCAATCACTTATTTTACAGTAAGGATTTTTAATATTGAGTGTATGTCCAGCATTATTTACCAAAATATCTATTTTTAATTTTTTTATTTTGATTAGAAAATTTTGAAGTGATCTCTTGTTTAAAAAATCAACTTTTATTCCTTTTGAATTTACTTTAAATTTTTTAAGATATTTTTCCATTTTGAAAATAGTTTTTTTATCTCTAGAAGTAAAAAAAATATTTGCTCCCTCGCTAGCTAATCCTTCGCTTATAGATTTTCCTATACCATTTGCGCCACCAGTTACTAATGCATTCTTTCCTTTAATTCCTAAATTCATAATTAATTATATCCAATATATCATTAAATCACTCTAATAAAGAGCTGTTGTTGGTATTATTATCTTTTTACAACCCAGTTTATTTAACCTTCTTTGAATATCTTTAGGTGCTAAATTTGTACTTGTTGATGTAATAACAATAGGGCTATTTTTAATTATTTTTTTTGGATTTTCAATAATTGGATTCATTGTAATAAATTTCTTTTTAAATTTATTTTGATTATCATCAAAAATATATTTTAATTTTTTTAAATTTGGATAAAAATAAGCTAATACGGGTGTTAATATTCCAGCACCAAAACCTTGTCCGTTCACGATTTTATTTAATTTTTTATGATTAAATTTTCTACATTTTCTACAGAATAAATTAAAAACTTGAGTAATTAGTTTTTTTGACATTTTCAATTTAATATTCCTCTTAAAATTTTTATCTTCTATTTTTGTAGCAACTATTCTTAAAGTACCAAAATGAGTATCGTCATACTCATATCTTTTTACATATAGAAAATTTTTATTTAATAACTTGCTAATAGAATTTAATGAAAAAAAATGTAAATGCTGATGACATAACTGATCAAATCTTTTTTTTATAATTAGTCTTTCTAAACTTGGAAATTGTAAATATAGTCTATCCGAGTCTTTCATATTTATCGATATATTTTTAATCAATTTCTCTGGCTTTTCTAAATGTTCCAAAGTATGACTAGAAAAAAAAATATTTTTGTTTTTTGATTTAAATTTAGCAAAATTTATTTTGTCAAAAAAAGTTTTGTATATTTTTATTTTTTTATCTTTATCATAAGCATTAGGATCTATATTTATTTTATTTTTTGCTTTAAATAATTTAAGAAAAGATGAGTCATTTCCACCTATATCTATAATAGAAGAATTAAGAGTATTAATTTTATCTTTTTTAAAAAAAGTATAAAAGTTTTTTAGGCATTCATAAGCCCCTCGGCTATTACTGCTTAATGTTGTGTAATTTGAGTAAATAAATTTTGGGTCCAAAGTCTTACTAATTGTCATATGATTGCATCTGTCACAATACAAATAAGCCTGATTAACTAAATATTTTTTGTTAATTTTACCTGTGCTTTTTATATAAAATTCTGTCACAGGAAAATTCGGAAGTTTAATTACTTCTACTAGCTTTTTGTTACAACATAGGCATATTTTGTTTAGTTTAAATTGTATTTTTCTCATTTTGTAATAATTAATATTTTAAATTTTTACTATTTTTAATTTATATTCTTTCTTAATTTTATAACTATCAAATACGTAAAGTAGGAAAAAAAAAATGGAATAATAAAAAAATTTTGTATAGTTAACGCACGTAGTTCACCATTTTGATGGCCGTAAAAAAGTAGCATATTTAAAATCCAAATTATAAAACCTGTTAAAGTAATAACCAATTCTTTATCAATAAATTTTTGATTAGAGTCAGAAACATTTTTTGATCTATAAAAGATAATTAGGAAAATAATAATTATATAGAAGATTAAAAACTGATTTTTGTATGCATCCCTATAATATCTTAAAAAATCATAAGGAGACTTTAAAAGTCTTTGAACAATAAAAAGTTTATTTTGTAAATAAACATCTTTTGCAAATGCTGATAAAATTTTGTCCGGACCAACATTTGAGCCAGCTTCATTGAAGAAAATCGCAAGACTTTCAACATGATTCCATGCATCTATATTTCTTGGATCATTCTTCGGAAATGGAGTTAGACCTTTATTTTCTTCAATGGCCTGCATCCAAGCTAGCATAAAATATTCATTCCAACACGTTTTCTGTCCATATAAATCTGTATTAAATTCAGCCACCCTATCTGTTTCTTTTTCTAAATTACACGGGAAAGGAATTTTTCTTTTTTTTTCGAGAATTTTTTTTGCAAAAATTTGATTTTCTGGTTGCAAATTATCAATATCTGTATGCTCCAAATAAATTATAGCATTTGCTGCGGGTCCTCCATTAAAGGATACTAATCCAAAATTTCCGACTGCAACAAATCTCAAAAATAAAAAAAGAAATAAAGGAATTAAACACATTAAAGAAATAAACTTAACATTATATTTTGTATTCAAAGTTCGATTAGATATTATTGAATAAATTATTGGAAAAAAAATAAATATTATGAATGATGGTCTAACTTGATACATATAAAAAATTAAAAAAGTAAATAAAACAAATTTAAATTTAATTTCATTCTGATCTATTGTAATTAACAAGAAAGAAGATAAGGAAAAAAGACAAAAAATAATTGATAGTATTTCAGTCCAGTAACTAAAATATAAGAATAGATTATAAGAAATTAGTAAAGAGAAGCACCAAATAAAACTAAATAATGAATTGAAACCTGCTCTAATAAGACTGTATAAAAAAAAGTTTATTGAAAAGGCAAATAAAATATAATTAAATATTGACCAATATGTTAAATCTTGATCAAAAAGCATATACATCTTCAAAATCAATGGCAGTCCAAAAGTACGATGGTCACTCAAAATTGAATTAATGTTTTCAAAAGAAAAATTAAGATAACTTGGTCCATCTCCTTTATTCTTATAAACAGTCAAATCAAGGTTGAAAAAATCAAATGGTCCAAAAATTATGAAAAAAATTAATATTTGTAATAAAAAAAGCGTATTAAAAAAACTTTTAGTCTCATTTGGTAACAAAGATTTCATAATTTCATATGTCTTATTGTCGTAAAAAGAACATTAATACCATACGGAATAGATTTCAAATGAGATACTTGACCTTTGTAAATTGTTGGAATGGGGATTTCTAAAATTTTAAATTTCCTCCTTACAAATTCAATAATTATCTGTGTATCAAAATGAAAATCATTGGTTAGTTTATTTAAATTAATTTTTTTTAAAGAACTGACTTTGTAAGATCTATATCCAGAATGAAATTCACTCATATTTGTTCTTAAAATTAAATTTTGTATAGTTGTCAAAAATATGTTTCCAAAATACTTGTACAAAGGCATACCACCTTTAATTGCACTTGAAATATTCCACATTCTAGTTCCAAAAACACCTTCATAATTATTTTTTTTCAATTGATAAATAATTTTACTTAGTTTTTTTGGGGTATATTGACCATCACCATGAAGCATAATCACATAATTAAAATTTTTTTGTATAGCATATAAATATGCTTTTTTTTGAACACCACCGTAACCAATATTTTTTTTATTATTAATTATTTTTATTTTAAAATATTTTGTAATCTTAATTAACTCTTTTTTGGTATTATCTTGAGAGCAGTCATTAATCACTAAAATAGAAATATTATTATTTTTAAATATTTTTTTTGGAATATTTTTAATTACAGAAGAAATTTCTCTTTCAACATTGTAAGCAGGTATGAAAATAAGTATCTTATTTTTTTTTATTTTCATTATTACATTAATTTATCTTTCCAACTCAGTGGGGTTAATTCGTTATCAATTTCTATATCAATACTATACTTAAATTTTTTTGGTCCATTTTTTTTGATATATTCATAAGTTTTTTTTACACCATCATAAAAAGATGTAGTTGTTTTGTAATTTAAGATTTTTCGAGCTTTATCTGAAGAACATGTTGCTGCTTTTACCTCTTGTGGTCTATCAAGCAGGTATGTGGGTTTGAGATTTGAACCAACTATATTGGAACATATTTCTGCGGCTTCATTAATAGTAACAAACTCTTCATCAGGACCAATATTTATGACTTCTCCAACAACAAGCTCGTTTTGCAACATCTCTCCTAAACAATAAACACAATCATCAATGTAAGAAAAACATCTTTTTTGATTTCCATCACCATAAATTAAAGGTTCTTTTCCCTGGAGCATTCGATTTAAAAAAATTGAAATCACATTTCTATATGGATCGTCATATTTTTGATTAGGCCCTATAATGTTGTGAGGAACGGCAATAACCCACTCAATTTTATTTAAGTCACATAAATTTTTTAATATATCTTCTCCTGCCACTTTGCAAATACCATACGGATCGACAGGTTTCGGAGACATGTCTTCAGTATAAGGTAGCGATTGAGAACCATATCTAGCCATAGATGAACAATAAATAATTCTTTTTACTTTATTGTTAACACCTGCTGCTATAACTGCAGTTGAAGCAACAAGATTGTTTCTTGAAATTTCAACTGGTGAGAATACTGACAAACCCTCGTGTGCAGTGGCCGCACAATGATAAATATATTTAACGCCCTTAGTAATTTTATTTAATTCTTCAAAATTTTGACAATCGAAATTATGAAATTCAACTTTATCGTTTACGTTTTTTAAATCTCCACCCAAGAGATTATCTACTCCTACAATATAAAAATTTTTTTTAATAAAAAAATTTGCTAGGTGTGAACCTAAAAAACCAGCAACTCCTGTAATCAAAATTTTATCCATAATTATCGAATGAAGTAATTTTTATTTATTTAATAAGAGAAATGATACTAAAAAATTATTTAATAGTTCTTATGCTATATCTTTTGGGTTATAAAAATTTTTTTCAGTGCATAAATCAAGCCAATTGAGCTATTAGTACTGGTCAGCTGCACGCATTACTGCGCTTCCACATCCAGCCTATCAACG
>MDTA01142087.1_pt1 | contig 10554 bp, 11 predicted proteins | sample 811151 | NCBI WGS metagenome assembly MDTA01 (sample SAMN05326648, study PRJNA326480) | marine metagenome | isolation source: seawater | place: Indian Ocean: South | collected 2010 | reverse complement strand
TCAGCATTCAGAGTCTTATCGTAAAATAAGAAATACATTTAGATATTTATTAGGAAATATAAATGATAAATTTGAAGATGTTAATTTAGATGAAATAGATATTGAAAATTTGCCAGAGCTAGAGAAGTTTATGTTAAGCAAGATGTATTTTTTAAATAAAAAATTTGAAACCTATTTCCAAAAATATGATTTTCATAATCTTTATAAAGAATTGTTAAATTTTTGTACTGTGGATTTATCAGCATTTTATTTTGATATCAGGAAAGATGCTTTGTATTGTGATCCAATAAATTCTGATAAAAGAAGGTCATGTGTTACTATTTTGAATGTTTTGTTAAAGTCTTTGCTTAGATGGTTTGCTCCAATTTTGTCATTTACAACCGAGGAAATTTATCAGTTGGTATCTCCAAAAAGTAAAAGTATTCATTTAGAAAAGTTTTTGAAATTTCCTGATAAATTTAAAAATCAAAAAATTGAAGAGAAATGGTCTGAATTAATGAAAATAAGAGATGTGTGTAATATTAGTATTGAGGAAAAAAGAGCGACTAAGGAAATTGGATCAAGCTTAGAGGCAAATCTTGATATCAAACTTAATGAAAAATATAAAGAGATAGTTGGAGATATAGATTTGTCTGAACTTTGTATTGTGTCGAAAGCCGATATCAATTTTGATAATCAATCGGATATTTTAGTAAAGACTAAAAAAGCATCGGGTAATAAATGCCCTGTCTGTTGGAAGATAAGTGTTGATCCATGTGAGAGACACCCTCAGTAATGGTAAAACATTTAAATAAAAACTTTGTCATAAATTTTTTGATCATTCTAAGCATTTTTGCTTTCGATAGGTTTTCAAAAATTTATGTCATTTTCCAAAATGAAAAAAATTTATCCAATGAATTATTTGAGTCTAAATACTTAAATATTTATTTAATTTGGAATGAGGGAATAGCATTTGGCTTATTATCATTTGATCAAAATTTTTATTATGATTTATTAACTGGCCTTATATGTTTGATAACGCTAATTATATTATGGATGATTATTAAGACTAATGGTTTAGAAAAATTAGCTTTTATGATGGTTTTTGGAGGTTCATTAGGAAATATTTTTGACAGGCTGTATTATTCCTCAGTGCCAGATTTTATTGATATACATTTTGGAGATTTTCATTGGTTTATATTTAATGTTGCTGATATATTCATTACTCTTGGAGTGATTTTATTAATATTTTTAGAAATTTTTTCTAAAAAAAAGATATGAAAAAATATTTTTTATTATTAACTTTGTTTTATATTTTGAGTGCATGTCAATCAATGGAGGATGCACTTACTTTAAAGAAAAAAAATAATGCTGATGAGTTTCTAGTAGAAAAAAAAAGTCCTTTAGTCTTACCACCAAACTACGGAGAACTTCCATTGCCGGGTGAAGAAATAAGTGAAGAGAACAAAGATGAAAATAATGAAATTCAGGTAACTTTAAGTAATGAAGAAATCAAAATAAATGAAACGATAGAAAATTCAAGTCCATCATCTTTAGAAAAATCGGTTTTAGAAAAAATTAAATAAATTTGATGCTAACTAAAAATATAAATTTTAAGAATTTTATCTTCAATAAATCAAAGGCAAAAATATTTCAGTCATTAAAGAGATTTTTAAAAGAAGAAAATCAGATATTGAATTCGTTGAAAGATACATATCAAAATTCATATAATAAAAAATCAATAATTAAATTTAATAACTTTAAAGAAATAGTTTTAATTGGTATGGGTGGTTCAATATTGGGATCAAAAGCAATCTATAATTTTTTGAGAGATAAAATTAAAAAAAATTTTTATTTTATCGATACATTTCAATTTGATAATTCAAAACTTAAAAAAAAAAAATTAAATTTAATTATTTCAAAATCAGGAAATACCTTAGAGACCATAAGTAACTCGAATTTTCTAATTAATAAAAATGATAAGAATATTTTTATTACTGAACCTAAAAATAGTTATCTAATGAAATTTGCAAATCAATTAAAATCTAAAATCATTCATCATAATAATTTTATAGGAGGAAGATATTCTGTTCTATCTGAAGTAGGAATGTTACCTGCAGAACTTATGGGCTTGAATGTAAAAAAATTCAGAAATTTTAATTCATTAATTAAAAATAAATTATATATTAAGCATTTAGTTCAAAATGTATCTAACACGTTATATTTAATTAATAATAAGAAATTTAATTCAGTTATATTAAATTATGATGATAATTCTTCAGATCTATTTTTTTGGTATCAACAACTTATTGCTGAAAGTTTAGGAAAAAAAGGAAAAGGTATATTTCCTATTATTTCCAATATGCCAAAAGATAATCACTCTTTGATGCAACTTTATTTAGATGGTACAAAAAAAAACTTCTATACATTTTTTTTTGTAGAGGACTCCACTACTAAAAAAATTAATAACAACAAATTGATAAAATCACATTCTTATTTGAGGAACAAAACTTTAAATGAAATTAAAAAATCGCAATTTGAAGCAACACAAAAAGTTTTTAAAAACATGAAAATTCCCTATAGAAGTTTTTATATTAAAAAAAGAAATGAGGAAACATTGGGAGAATTATTCACATTTTTTATTTTGGAAACTATATTACTTGGAAAAGCTCTTAATATAAATCCATATGATCAACCATCTGTTGAGTTGGTAAAGAAAGAAACAAAAAAATTCTTAAAAGGTTTTTAAATACCAATTATAATTTTCGATATACCATAGTTTCTTTCATCTAAAATGATTAACTTATTTGAAATATTAATATTATCTTTTTTATGACGATGTATTATTAGAACACCGTTTTTAGCCAAAATTTTTTTATCCTTAATTAAATCTATAATTAAATCTATTCTTTCCTCTTTATATGGCGGGTCCATAAAAATTATATTATATTTTTTTTCAAGCACATTATTAGATTTTAAAAACTCAAAACAATTTTCCTCAATGATTTTTACTTTATTGTCTATTTCTAAAAATTTAATATTTTTTTTTAGTACATCCAAAGCTGCACTATAATTTTCAACAAAAGTTACCTTTTTAGCTTTTCTAGAGGCACATTCAATACCAAAGGAACCAGTTCCAGAAAATAAGTCAAGTATATTTGAATTTTCTAAAGTTAAATTTAATTTATTTGAATGTTCTATCAAATTAAAAATAGACTCTTTTACAAGATCACGCAGAGGTCTTGTTTTGTCATTTTTAGGTAAAAATATTTTTTTTCCTTTTAAATCTCCACTTATTACTCTCATTTATCAATAACTTTAAATCCGATATCTTTTCTGAAAAATCCATCAGACCAATTTACTTTATTAATTATCTTAATAGCTTTATCTCTACTTTTTTTGAATTCTTCTGTAACTACAACGAAATTAAGCACTCTTCCACCATTAGAAAAAATTTTTGCATCTTTTTTCTTTGTGCCAGCATGAAAAATAAATTCATTGTCATCTAAAATAATTTGATTTAAATTTTTAATTTCTAAATTATTAGTATATTCATCAGGATAACCTTTTGAACAAAGGACAATACAAAGGCTTTTATTTTCTTTCCATTCAATATTTAAACTATCTAAATTTTTATTAACACAACTAGATATAATCTCAAAAAAGTCTGTTTTTAATTTTGGAAGAATAGTTTGACACTCTGGGTCGCCCATCCTTACATTATATTCAATTAAAAATGGCTCTTCATTTATTATCATTAATCCCGCATAAAGAAACCCAGTGAATTTTGTATTTAAATTTTGTAATCCTTTTATAGTTGGATATATAATTTTTTCTAAAATTTTTTTATTTAATTTTCCATTTTCAAGTCGCGAAGGAGAATATGCACCCATGCCACCAGTATTTTTTCCCTTATCACCTTCAAAAACTCTCTTATGATCTTGAGCAGTTCCAAAAGTTTTAAAAGTTTCTCCATCGGAAATTATAAAGAAGCTCATTTCTTCTCCTTGAAGAAATTCTTCGATTAAAATTTCATTTGTTTTTCCAAATTTACCACCAAATATTTCATTTACTGCATTAATTGAATATTTTTTATTTTCACAAATATAAACTCCTTTACCAGCAGCTAGTCCATCAGCTTTCACAACTATAGGATATTCACACTTTTCTAAAAATTTTTTTGCCTCATCAATTGATTTAAAGACTCCAAAGTTTGCGGTAGGGATCTTGTATTTTTCACATAATTTTTTTGTAAAAATTTTAGACCCTTCCAATTGAGATGCAATTTTATTAGGACCAAATACTTTTATTCCAAATTTTTCTAAATAGTCAACAATACCATCAACCAAAGGTTTTTCTGGTCCAACTATAATTAAGTCGATATTATTACTTAAAACAAAGTCTTTAAGCTTATCAAAATCATCATTTTCAATTTTCACATTTTTAGCAATCTGTTCAGTACCTGCATTTCCAGGGATACAGTAAATCTGTTTTATTTTTTGTGATTTTTTTAAAGATAAACAAATTGCATGTTCTCTACCACCACTTCCTATTACAGCAACTTTCATATAAGAATATATAAACTAAAAATGTTTAAAAAATTAGCAAAAATAAAATACTTACCAAATAATTATCAAATTCTTGAGGAAGGAGATTATGTTATTTGTGCTATTTCTGGTAAAAAAATTCCACTAGAAAAGTTAACTTATTGGAATGTTGAATTACAAGAGCCATATTTTTCTTACGTTGAGGCTTCTTTAAAAAGGGATAAAGAAAACTAATTTTTCCATCGATTGTGAGTCCAAATCCACTGATCAGGATTTCTTAAAATCATTTTTTCCAATATTTTATTTAATTTTAAAGTAATATCTTCTAAAGTCTCATCTTTAGAAAATTCAATACTTTTGCCGACTTCAAGCAAAAATTTATTTTCTGAGTTTCTCTCAATATAAATTGGGACTATTTTCGCATTAAATTTTTTAACAAATTGGGCTGGTATGGTGGTTGTTAAAGCATCATTATTAAAAAATTTAGAATGAATACCTTCAGATACTCTCTGATCAATCATTAATGCAATAGAAGTTCCTTTTTTAAAAAGTTTAAGGAGTTCTTTTGTTCCAGATATTCCCTTTTTAATTTGAATTTTGCAAATGTAACTTTTCCTAATATGCTCCATCACTGGGTTAAGAAATATATTATTTAAAGGCCTGTAAATAGCTGCCAAATTAATTCCAGATCTTTCAAGATGCATGGCCATGAGCTCAAAATTGTTAAAATGCCCAGAAATAAAAATTACTGGAGAAGAGTTCTTTTTTATATTTTCTAATTCATCTTGGTTTTTTATCAAAATTTTTTCAGAAAATTTTTTTGATTTTCTAAAATTTTTTATAAAAACATACTCAGCTAAAATTTTTCCATAATTATTCCACATCATTTTAATAATCTTAGTTTTTTCTAACTCTGTTAGTTTTGGAAAAGCTTTAGATAGGTTTAATTGACTAATTTTATTAGATCTGATTAGTGGACCAAGAATCTCAAATATTTTACCAGATAAAATTGTAGAATATTTTATTCCAATTATTCTAAAAATTATTAGTAGCAAAATAATAACTAAAAATTGAATAAAATATTTTAGATTATTCATAAAATTTATGTCTTAAAAAATCTATTAATTCTTTTTCATTTTTTATTCTTAAAGATATTTCAATAAAATTAACTTCTTTTAAATCAAAATTATTTATCTTCATTAGATCTTTCTCTGTTGTAATAATCTTATAATTATTTTTTTTTGCAACTAATATTATATTTTCGATTTCTTTTTTTTTATAATCATAATGATCAGGAAAAATTATTTCTTTTACAACTTTAAATTTATTGTTAATTAAAATTTTTTTAAAGCTTAAAGGATTTCCTATACCAGAAAAAATTAAGAACTCATTATCAAGATTAAATTTATTTAAATTTGTGATTTCATAATAAGTGTCAAATATTTTTATATTTTTGTTATATTTTTTTAATAAATTTTTCTGATCTATAATATTGCTATTATTGTTTTTAAGAAAAACAGCGTCATATTTATTTAAACTTTCAAGTTTTTCTCTTAGGGGGCCAGCAGGAATTAAGCAACCATTTCCTATAAAATTTTCTGCATCAAAACAAACGAATTCCAGATCATATGAAATAGTTTTATCTTGCAAACCATCATCAAAAATAATTACTTGTTGATTTTTCTTTATCCCCTTAGTCAAAATATCATTTCTAGTATTAGAGGTGATGAATTTTGTTTTATTTTTAAGTAAAAGATTCTCATCTTCTTGTGAGGCATAGAATTTTTTTGCTGTTGAGACATTTAAGTTAAATTTTTTTAAAATCTCATAAATTGCTATAGTTGTAGGTGTTTTGCCTGTTCCACCTAAATAAATATTACCTACACATATTGATTTTATTTTTTCATTTTTTTTCTTTGATTTGAACTTTAAAAAAAAATTATTTAAAAAAATTATTAATGTGAATGGAAGTAAAAAATATGAGACTAAATTTGGTTTTTTTAAATCCCAAAATTTTGGTTTTTTAAATTTCATCTTTCAATATTAATTTAACTTCTTTATGAGTATTCTCTAGAATTTTTTGCCCTATATTATTTATTTTTTTTTGTATTATCTTAAAATTAGATTTTTTTGAAAAATATTTGATTAAGTGACTTGCGATTTGTTTTTCACTATCTATTTTTTGAGAAATATTATTTTTTTTTAAAAAATTATAAATTTCTGTGAAGTTATATGTGTGAGGTCCATGAAGAATATTACACCCATATCTCGCTGCTTCTAATGGATTTTGACCACCATGATCAATTAATGATCCTCCAAGAAATACATTTTTACAATAATTAAAAAAAGATTTAGTTTTACCATAAGTATTAACAATATAAACATCGATATCGTCTTCTAATTTTAAATTAGACTCATGCATATAAACTTTAAGATTTAGACTCCTTAAATGATTTCTTATTGTATCTGCTCTATCTATATGTCTTGGAATTATTATTGTTAATAAATTTTTATATCTTTTTTTTAATTTTTTATGCACTGATCCGCAAAAAATCTCTTCAGTATCATGAGTACTGGAGGCACACCAAGTTTTTTTTTTAAGTAAAAATTTTTTTAGTGAATTATTTAATTTTACTTTTTCATTTTCAGATTGGGAATATTTTAAATTACCTAAAAATTTAATATTTGTTGCTCCAAGTTTGTTAAGATATCTAATTGTTTCCTTATTTGATGTTAGGCATAAATCAAAATTTCTGAAAATTTTTTGTGAAAAATTTGGAAAATATTTCCATTTTAAAAAACTTTTTTTTGTTATTCTTCCATTTAAAAGTACTAAAGGAATATTTCTTTTTTTAATATTTATAAACATATTTGGCCAAATTTCTGAGTCTATAAAAAATGCAGAAGAAGGTTTCCAGTAATTTAAAAATTTATTAGTATGAAAATTTGTATCAATTGGAAAAAATTGATGGATGACTTTTTTGAGTCTTATTTTTTGCAGTATATTTGATGAGCTTAAAGTATTAGATGTAACTAAAATTTGTTTAATATTTTTATTTTTATTTAATTTTTCTATTAATGGAATGATACTTAATAATTCCCCTACGCTTGCACCATGAAACCAAATTATATTTCCATTATTTCTTGATTTTGAAAAAAAACAAAATTTTTCTTTGAATCTATTAATATCTTCCTTTTTTTTAATCAATCTAAAAATCACAATTATTGGAGATAATAAAAGAATAATGTTAATAATTATTCTGTATATAAAAATCATTCTGATCTTTTTAATTGTTTTTTATAAAAATTTTTATAAATATCTGATGTCTCAAGTAGTTCATTATGACTCCCTTCACCTACCACTTGACCTTTGTCTATAACATAAATTTTGTCAGAATTTAAAATTGTGGAAAGTCTATGAGCAATGACAATCGTAGTTCTATCTTTAGTTAAGAAGTTAATTGCTTTTTGAATTTTACTTTCAGTTTCTGCATCCAAAGACGAGGTTGCTTCATCAAGCAAAATTATAGGAGATTTTTTTAAGATTGCTCTTGCTATAGACAATCTTTGTTTTTCTCCACCAGAGAGTTTTACACCATTCTCACCTATAAAAGTGTCATATTTTTTTGGTAATTGCTCAATAAATTCGTTTGCATACGAGTAATTAGCAGCTTCTTCAATTTCTTTTATTGATGCATCCGGATTTGCATAGGCTATGTTATTCTTGATAGTGTCATCAAATAAAGTTGTATCTTGGCTTACTAAAGATATATTTTTTCTCAGTGAATAAATTGTAGTTTCATAAATTGATTGATCGTCGATTTTAATATCCCCGTTTTTAACATTGTAGAACCTAGGTATAAGATTTAAAATTGTTGATTTTCCTGCACCACTATGTCCTACTAATGCAGTCATTTTTTTTCCTTCAATTTGTAAATTAATAGAATTTAAAATTTGTTTTTGCTCACCCTGATATTCAAATTTAACATTTTCAAAATTAATTTGTCCTTTTTCTAAATTTAGAACTTTAGAATCATTTTTTTCCTGTATTTCAGGAATGTCATCAATTATAGGCAGAACTCTTTTTGCGCCAGATAAACCTTGTTGGACAGCTATGTTTAATGTAGCCAGTGATCTAACTGGCTGATATGCCAACATCATTGCAGCAAGAAATGAAAAAAAATTACTTACTTCAAGTTCATTATTGGCAATTAATTTTGCAGAAATGAAGATTAAAAAAGCAATCATGATCCCAGTTAAAAATTCCATTATAGGGGAAGCCCTAACAAAAATTTCGGTGATTTTTCTTGATCTCTCTTTTAAATTTTCAATATATTTGTTAGCTCTCTTTTTTTCATACTCCTCTTTTTGAAAAATTTTCATTAGTTTGTGATTTTTAAATATTTCAATTAAGTAAGAATTTAAATTAGCTGCCTCAGTCATTTGTTGTGTTGTTACTTTACCAATTCTTTTTCCTAGAGTTTTTGCTGCTATACTTGCTAAAGGTATCATGATAATTGCAATAATTGATAATTTCCAATTTTGATAAAACATTACCGAAAGTAATCCAATAAGTGTTAAAGAATCCTTAAAGAGATTTAAAATTGCTGTGCTAACAAGATTTGTAATCATTGTAACATCATTTGTCAGATTTGTTACAAATTTACCTGAATGTTTATTATCTACTAGTTTAGTATCTGCCTTAATAAGTGAAGCAAACATGTCAGTTTGTATATCTTTCCTAACTTCTTCAGCTACTCTTATCATTATAACTTTAGCAATATAAAGTGAGGAACCTTTTATAGCGAATGCAGCAACAATAGAAATAGGAATGAGGTATAAATAGCTTTTCTCCTGTTCTATGAAAAGCTGTTTAATTGCAGGATCCAACAAATAAGCAACTGCAGAAGTGCTTGCAGCTAATAAAACTGTAAAAAAAACTGATATTATAATATTTTTTAAATATTTTTTTGTATAATCATTATAAAGTCTTTTTAAAATTTGAATGTCAGTCATTTTAAATTTTTCCTAATAAAATACTTAAGAAAACTGTTAAGCCCAAAAGATTATTCGATTTAAAGATTTTTAAACAATTTGATGCAATCTTAATTTTTAATTTATTTATTTGAAAATAAAATAAGTGAAAAAAAATTAAAATTAAAAAAAGAAAATAGTATTTATTTAATTCCATTAAATGACCTATAACAAGTAGCACAAGAAAGAAAGTTGAATAACATATAATTAAAAAAAAATATGGATTAGATTTAAATTTAATTGATGTCGATTTTAATCCTATAATTTCATCATCTTTAATATCTTGAAACCCATATATAGTGTCGTAGCCAAGTGTCCAAAATATGGCTCCAAAATAAAATAATATAGGAACCAGATTAATGTCGTTATCAATTGAGGTCCACCCAAGAATTAATCCATAATTAAATGTTATTCCTAAAAAGAGTTGAGGCCAATAAGTAAACCTTTTCATTAGCGGATAAGTAAAAGCTAGAGGCATAGAGGCTAAAGCAATGATGATTGTAAAATAATTAAAATTTAAGAGTACAAAAAATGCAAGTAAACATAAAATTATTGCATAAAATAAACTCAAATTTACTGAAATTTTTCCTGAAGCAATAGGCCTATTTTTAGTTCTAAAAACTTTTTTATCAAATTTTCTATCTAAAATATCATTAACTATACATCCGGCAGATCTCATTAAAACTGATCCTAAGAAAAAAAATAATAAATAGAAAAAATATTTATTAATATTGTCAGAAAAATCGTAAACAAGGGTTAAACCCCATGAGCAAGGCCAAAATAATAACATAAATCCTATAGGCTTCTTTAGTCTAGTAAGTTCAATGAAAAGATTTATTTGCTTCATAAATTTTACTTGTAAATAACAAAGGCAAGATTGATAATCAAACTGATTCGTATGAATATTGATTATACCGTAACCGCTTTAATGTTTCCCGCTATCCCACTTATAATGGGTGTATATTCAAATAGGTTTCATACACTAAGTTCTTTA
>MDTA01116658.1_pt1 | contig 10554 bp, 9 predicted proteins | sample 811151 | NCBI WGS metagenome assembly MDTA01 (sample SAMN05326648, study PRJNA326480) | marine metagenome | isolation source: seawater | place: Indian Ocean: South | collected 2010 | reverse complement strand
TATTACAAATTTTTATGATATCTAACTCTTTCATATAGGTCATAAGAAACCCTTTTAAATAATTATTTTTTTCATAGTCTTCTTGGTTAAATATACCATTTTCAATATTCTGCAATATGATTTTCTTTATTAAAAGCTTAGATGCTATGCTCTCAATTCTTTCTCCGGTTTCTCTTCTCTTCTTTTTAAGAAAATTACCTAGCTCTACAAAATTACTGAAGGTTTTTTTTTCTATCATGTTACTTCTTTTTTACTTTTCCTAATCTAAATCCGTCATGTAGAGTTCTTATAGCTAGCTCTTTGTACTTATCATCTATCAATATACTTATCTTTATTTCAGATGTGCTTATAACATGAATATTAATGTTATTTTTGGCTAGCTGAGAAAACATAGTGTTAGCAATACCAGCATTTGCTCTCATACCTAAACCTACAACAGAAACTTTACAAATATTTTTATTTATAATTACTTCTTTATAGGAAAGCTTGTTTTTAATTTTTTCCATTATAGATTTTGTCTTAGCAGCGTCGTTTTTAGAAACTGTGTAACCATAAGTAACTTTTTCATCTTTCAGTGAGGCCGATTGTACAATCATATCAACGTTTATATTCTCAGACGCAAGAGCATTGAATATTATTGCTGAAACTCCAGGTTTATTTTTTACTTCTAATAGGGTAACTAATGCCTCGTTGTTACTATGCGCAATGCCCCTAATAATTTGATTCTCCAGATTTTTTGTGTCTTTTACTAACATAGTTCCTTTCTTTCCAGTAAAACTTGATAAAACTTGTAACTTTACTCCGTACTGAAGTGCAAGTTGAACAGACCTGGTATGCAAAACTTTAGCACCTAATGATGATAATTCCAACATTTCTTCAAAATCAATTGTTTCCATTTTTTTTGCATCTGTTATGATTTTAGGATCTCCAGTGTATACACCATCAACATCGGTGTAAATATCGCATCTTTTGGCGTTTAGTTTTGCTGCTAACGCTACCGCTGTCGTATCAGATCCTCCTCTACCTATTGTTGTTATTCTATTATCCGAACTTATTCCTTGAAATCCTGATACAACCGGAGTCTGATTTTTTTTTAAAGATTTAACAATATTTTTAATATTAATATTTACGATGGATGCATTTATAAAATTATCAGACGTATAGATTGGAACTTGCCAACCCTGAAAGGATTTTCCATTAATATTATTTTTATTTAATATTATTGAAAAAAAAGAACTTGAAACTTGTTCTCCTGATGATAATAAAGCAGCAATATCATCACTTTGTCGATATTCCTCTAATTTATCATCTAATGAAAGTAATCTGTCAGTTTCTTTTCCCATAGCAGAAACTACAACAACCACTTTATATCCTTTATTAAGTGTATTTTTAATATATGAAATAGCTCTATTAATTCTAGTGATACTAGCTAATGATGTTCCTCCAAACTTTTTAACTATTATTTGCATTTCACAATATTTTTATATATTAATAAATACTAAATAATAAGTTAAAGAAAGAAGAAATTGCAACAAAGTAATTTTGATAGGTTTTCTAGTAAATGGTGGGATCCTCAAGGCCCAGCAGGACAATTGCATTCTATGAATAAAACTAGAATGCTTTTTATACAAGAAAGACTTCTCAATAGATATGAAAATTTTAGAAGTATTGAAGATATTTTGTCAAAGAAAAAAATATTAGATTTAGGATGTGGAGGGGGTATTCTATCTGAGCATTTGGCAAAGAAAGGAGCTAATATTACAGCCATAGATAGTTCCAAATCATTAATAGATTTGGCTAAAAAAAGAGCTATTAATCAAAATCTTAAAATCAATTATAAATTAGGAACTATAGATAATTTAAAAAAGAATAATTCTAAGTTCGATATAATAATTTCTCTAGAAGTTATTGAGCATGTTAAAAATTATGAAACATTTCTTCGCAATATATTTTTGTGTCTAGAGAATGGTGGCATTGTAATTTTATCTACTATAAATAGAACTACATTTTCTTACTTATCTACCATAATTATTGCAGAGAAAATTTTACGTATAGTTCCAAAGGGAACTCACGATTGGAGTAAATACATAAAACCAGCAGAAATTATTAGATTTGCAAAAAAACATAATTTTAAAATTGATAAAAAATGTGGCTTATTTCCAATTCCTTCTAATAAAAATTTTAATTGGATAAGAGTTAATAATGTTTCCTCTAATTATATTCTATCTTTAGTGAACTAATTATTGGACTTTTTTCTTAACCTTTCTCTGTAGTTAGATGTTTTTCTTTTTTCAATACTATTTTGACTTTTAAATTCTATAAGTAAAATTAATCTCGTTACAATCATTCTTATAGATATTAACATTTGTTCAAACATCGAGAATGCTTCTCTCTTATATTCATTAAGAGGGTCTCTTTGAGCATAGGCTCTTAATCCTATTCCTTGTCTTAAATTATCAAGTGCAAGCAAGTGTAGTTTCCATTGCTGATCTAATACCTGAATTATTATCTGTTTTATAATTAAATTAAAGTTGCTATGACCTATTTGTTCTATTTTTTCATCTAACACTCTAGAAATATTTCTCATTACTTCTTTTTTTATTTCTTCTTTTTCATGAGATGTAATATCTTTTATTACTATTCCTAAATTTTTTTTAAGTTCATCTTTTAAACTCTCTTTAAGTATTAATTCATCATCATCATAGTTTTGCACTAAATCCAGTGTATTATAAACGCTCTCTTCCATAATTTCTTTAAAAAAATCATATGAGTTATCTGCTAGTAAAATATCTCTTCGTTGACTATATATCACGTTTCTCTGATCATTCATCACGTCATCAAATTTAAGAAGACTTTTCCTTATTTCAAAATTTTTATTTTCTACTTTTGACTGTGCTTTTTCTATAGCTTTGCTTATCCATGAATGAATAATTGCTTCTCCTTCTTTCAATCCCAAGGTTTTTAAGATGGAGTCTAATCTCTCAGATCCAAAAATTCTCATTAAATCATCCTCTAGAGAAATGAAAAATTTAGATGAACCAGGATCTCCTTGTCTTCCTGACCTTCCTCTAAGTTGATTATCTATTCTTCTACTTTCATGTCTTTCTGTACCAATTACATAAAGACCTCCATTTTTCATTACTCTACTTTTATTTAGATCAATTTTTTTAAGTTGTTTTTCATCTATATTATTACTTTCTATATAATTTCCACCTAGCTGTATATCAGTTCCTCTTCCTGCCATATTTGTTGCTATTGTTACGGCATAAGGCTTGCCAGCTTGTGAAATTATATTAGCCTCTTTTTCATGATATCTGGCATTTAATACCTGATGATTAATCTTTAATTTCTTTAGTTTCTTTGATAAAAGTTCTGATGTCGCTATGTTAGTTGTTCCTACTAATATAGGTTGTCCGTTTGAATGAGCATTGCTAACTTCTTTGCATATAGCATTCCACTTTTCTTGTTTGGTTCTATATATTTCATCATTGTTGTCTAAACGCACCATATTTTTATGAGTGGGTATTTGTATAACATCTAAAGAGTAAATTTCTGAAAACTCAGATGCTTCAGTTTTTGCAGTACCTGTCATTCCTGCTAGTTTTGGATACATTCTGAAATAATTTTGAAAGGTTATCGAGGCTAGTGTTTGATTCTCGTTTTGAATGTTGACATTTTCTTTAGCTTCAATAGCCTGGTGTAAACCTTCGGAATACCTTCTTCCTTCCATCATTCTTCCGGTGAATTCATCTACAATAATTACTTGATTTTCTTTTACAATGTAGTCTTTATCTTTGTGAAATAAAAAATTTGCTTTTAAACATTGGTTAATAAAATGTAGGACGTTAATATTTTCGGGGCTGTATAAATTTTCATTTTTAATTATATTTTTTTTAAGTAACATTTTTTCAAAATACTCTATTCCTATAGAATTTAAATTTATAGATTTTGATTTTTCCTCAATATCATAATTTTGTTCAGAGAGGTTTTTTACAAAACTATTAATTGTTTTATAGAAGTCTGTATTGTCCTCTACTGGTCCAGATATTATGAGAGGAGTTCTTGCTTCATCTATTAAGATACTGTCAACCTCATCTATAATTGCAAAATTAAATCCTCTTTGACTCATTTCGGAAAGATTAAACTTCATATTGTCTTTCAGATAGTCAAACCCAAATTCATTATTAGTGCCATACGTAATATCACTTTCATATGCTTTTTTCCTATCATTCTCGGTCATTCCAGAGTATATGTGACCAACTGTAAGTCCTAAAAAATTATAAATATTTCCCATCCATTTGCTATCCCTCTTAGCAAGATAGTCATTTACAGTAACAACATGTACTCCTTTTCCTGATAAGGCATTCAAATAGGTGGCAAGTGTTGATACAAGAGTCTTTCCTTCCCCAGTTTTCATTTCTGCAATCTTACCATTGTGAAGAGTTATGCCACCAATTATTTGAACATCATAATGCCTCTGTCCTAATGTTCTGATAGCTGCCTCTCTTACGGCAGCAAAAGCAGAAGGCAATAACTCATCCAATGTCTTCCCTGATTTATATTTTTGTTTTAGTTTGTTTGTATTTTCTATTAACTCTTGATCAGATAATTTTTTAGTGATTTCTTCCTCTTTATTAACCTTCTCTAACAACTTTTTGTAATTATTTAGTGTTTTTTGGTTATGAGAAAGAAATAATTTATTTTTTAAGAATGAATACATATCAAAATTCTGTTATTAATGTTGTATTAATTTTAGATTATATATTACTTTATAACCTATGAAGAAAAAAACCACACAAATTTTTTCAAAAATTAAACCAATCAATGGGTTAAATATAAATACTGCAAATATAGGAATTAAAAGTAAGACAAAAGACGACATTGCCTTAATAACGTTTGATGAACTTGCAAACACTGCTACAGTTTTAACAAAGTCTAAAACTTGTGCCCCTAATATTAGCTGGTTAAAAAAAATCAGGAAACACGGAAAAGCTAAGGTCTTATTTGTTAATTCAGGAAATGCAAATGCCTACACGGGTAAAACAGGACATGAAAATGTTTTAAGAATTGTTAAAGAATTAGCAACTCTTAATAAATGTAAAAGAGAAAATATATTAGTTTCATCCACAGGAGTGATAGGAGAGCAGTTGCCTATAGAAAAAATTACTAATTCTTTACCAATTATATTAAAAAAAAAACAAAAAAATAATCAAAATTGGAAAAGATTTGCCAAGGCAATTACTACAACAGATACTTTCCTAAAAGGTTGCTATAAAAAAATTATACTTAAGAAAAGAGAATACCATATAATTGGTGTTAGTAAGGGTTCAGGAATGATTGCTCCTAACATGGCTACAATGCTTGCATTTATATTTACAGATTTAAAAGTTTCTGCTTTTCAACTTAGGAAAATTCTGAATGCCGCAGTTCAAAAATCATTCAATAATATCACGGTAGATGGAGATACTTCAACGAATGATATGGTAAGTATTTTTTCTGTAAACAATAAAAATCTTCCATCTGTACCTCTGACTAGCAAGGATATTAAAAAGTTTCAGAAAGAATTAGAAACTATTTCTATAGAATTGGCGAAGAAGATAGTTATGGATGGGGAGGGTGCTAAAAAATTCATAGAAATTCAAGTAAATTCTGCTAAGAATGATAAACAAGCTAAAAATATAGCAATGAAAATAGCTAACTCATTATTAGTAAAAACAGCAATCGCTGGAGAAGATGCTAATTGGGGTAGAATAATAATGGCAATAGGAAATTCATCCGCTTCAATCAATCAGAAAAAAATATCTGTGAGTGTAGGAAAGCATTCAATAATAAAGAAAGGTGAGATAAATAAAAATTATAATGAAGAGAAGCTTTCAAAGTATTTAAAAGGTTATCAAATTATCATTAAAATAGAATTATACATGGGAAATGGATCTGGCACTATGTGGACTTGTGATTTGACAAAAAGATATATAGAGATTAATGCAGATTATAGAAGCTAAACTTTTTTAGTGCCTGTTAAAAAAATAATTGAAAAATCTGTAGCGTATTTTTTTTTATCAATGAGAGAGTTTATTGCATAATTAAAATTTTGAAACTTTAATCTGCATATGCTTTTTTTATTTCTACTTTCCAGGTAATTTGACTCACCTAAATCCCTTATAAATCTAAATATTTCAGTTGATTTTTTTATGGTTATGACGAATTTTGATATATCTACAACTACGTTCTTGAAACCTACAGAGTTAGCGACATTACCTAACGATATAATGTCAAAACAAGGTAGAAAGCTTTTTTCTATTTTCAATTTAAGAATGTCTTTAAACATTTCCTTAAGTTGTGTACAGCTTTGAGATGCATGAAACATAAGTAGAAACTTTCCCTCATTACTGAGTACTCTATGTATAGATTTTAATTTTATGTTAATATCAGTTGGTGTTACTATAGGAAATATTCCAATGCAATAATTTACTTTTTCATTTTCAACTTTCGATAACTTTAGGTTTTCAAGAAAAAAATTTTTTCTATTTTTTTTTAACTCATCTATAAAAGTTGTATGCAATATTTCTGATTCAATTTTTCTTTTCTTTAAAACGTTCTCTAATAAATCATTTTTTGCATTTATTTCTAGCAAACTTGCCGGCTTTGATCTGCTGATATCCAATCTGTCTATAGCATCTTCAAATAATTTGATAAAAAATAATTTTACTTTAAGGTTTTTTGCTTTTTTAGACCTTATGTGGTTTAAGGTTATTTTATTTTTGTCATACATTTTTACAAACTATTCTGTGTTTAATGAATTTTGTGTTTCCAGCAAGAACTTTAATTTCCTCATAAATAATTAATTGAAAATTTTTTGTAAGATTTACTAATTCATTTTTACGCAATAAATAATCTTTATTTTTTGGTTTTCCAAAATTTTCATGTCCAATACCAAAAGTTTCATAAACTAAGTATCCATTTATCTTAATTACTTTTTTTATATTATTAAAAATTCTCCTGTTTAAAAAGTTTGTAACTACTACCAAATCAAAACTATTTTTTGCAAATGGCCACTCTATAAAGTTTTCTATATCGCAACATAGTTTTAATATATTTTTTTCTTTAAAATTATTTAAGTTGTCCATATTTATATCTAGTGCTATTACTGTATAGCCAAGTTTGGATAAAAATATTGAATGTCTACCTTTTCCACATGCAAGATCTAGTGCAGTTTTATTCTTTTTTTTTATATGAATTTGATCTGTACAGAATTTTACCCAGTTTGAAACATTCTTTATCATTTAAATTAGTGTTGGTATTGTAATATGAAAATATACTACAATATAATGAGTTATAGTTAAATTATTATTGTATGATTTTATATGATTTACAGTGTGAGAATGATCATGTTTTTGAAGCATGGTTTGCATCCTCAGAACAATACGAAAAACAGAGAAAAAAAAATCTGATATGCTGTCCTATCTGTAATACTACTAAAGTAAAGAAAGCATTAATGGCACCGAAACTAAAGGGGGCTAAAAAATCTAACGACATTGAGTCAAAAAAACTCCTAAATAATAATCTGCTCACAAATAATTTAAAAAAGTTTAAAAAATATATAGAAGAAAATTCGATTGACGTGGGAAAAAATTTTACAGAAGAAGCTAGAAAAATTTATTATGGGGAAACAAAACCCAAGTCCATAAGGGGAGAAACAACCAAAGAACAAGCTGAAGATCTAATAGAAGAAGGAATACCAATTTCTAGACTCCCTTGGTCATCAAAAAAAGACGCTTAATAATGAAAAGTTTTGAAAAAAAAAATCTTTCTGACTGGCAATCGTTAGCAGATGACGAATTAAAAAGAAGCAAAAATAAAAAAAGTTTACAATGGACATCTTCAGATGGTATTACCCTAAAAACTCTGTATACAGAAGAAGACTTAAATGGTCTTAAACATCTTAAAGGCCTTCCAGGGTTTCCACCTTTTCTAAGAGGGCCAAAAGCTACTATGTATGTGGGAAAGCCATGGACGATAAGGCAATACGCAGGGTTTTCTACAGCTGAAGAATCAAATAAATTTTACAAGGAATGTCTGAAAAATGGACAAAAAGGATTATCCATAGCTTTTGACTTACCTACGCATAGAGGTTATGACAGTGATCATCCTAGAGTTATTGGCGACGTCGGAAAAGCAGGAGTGGCAATTGACTCAGTTGAAGATATGAAAATATTATTTGATGGTATACCCCTAAATGAAATGAGTGTTTCTATGACAATGAACGGTGCAGTTTTGCCGATTTTAGCTTCTTATATAGTTGCAGCAGAAGAGCAAGGAGTTGATAAAAAATGTCTATCTGGAACGATTCAGAATGATATTCTTAAAGAGTTTTTAGTAAGAAATACTTACATTTATCCTCCTAGTAATTCATTAAAAATAGTTTCCGACATAATAAGTTACACATCTAAAAAAATGCCAAAGTTTAACTCAATTTCTATATCAGGATATCATATGCAAGAGGCAGGAGCTACAGAAGTTCAAGAATTAGCCTTCACCATTTCTGACGGAATTGAATATGTGAAAGCTGCTGTTGAAAAGGGTTTAGAAGTTGATGATTTTGCACCGAGGTTATCATTTTTCTTTGGAATAGGTATGAACTTTTTTATGGAAATTGCAAAACTTAGAGCAGCAAGATATTTATGGGCAAAAAAAATTAAGGAACTATTTAAACCCAAAGATACCAGATCTTTAATGTTAAGGACACATTGCCAAACATCTGGAGTTTCTTTAACTGAAAAGGATGCTTACAACAATGTAATTAGAACCACCATAGAAGCAATGGCAGCAATCCTGGGAGGAACGCAGTCTCTGCATACTAATTCTTTTGATGAAGCAGTTGCTCTTCCCACTGAACATTCTTCAAGAATAGCAAGAAATACACAACTTATATTACAACACGAAACCAATATTTGTGATGTTATAGATCCTCTAGCAGGAAGTTACTTTGTAGAAAACCTTACAAATGCCATTATAGTAAATGCAGGAAATTTAATTGATAATATATCAGCCATGGGAGGCATGACAACAGCTATTGAAAATGGTTACCCAAATGAACTTATTGAAAAGTCTGCTTTAGTTAAACAAGCTGAAATAGATAGCAATAAACAAGTAATAGTAGGAGTTAATAAATACCTAAATAATAATGAACAGGATTTTGAAATTCTCAAAATTAATAATTCTAGAGTCATAAAAAAACAGCTAGAAATAATTGGAAAAGTAAAAAAAAATAGGGACAAAGAAAGAGTTATTAAATGCTTAGAAGATTTAAAGTTGGCAGCCCTAGATCAGAAAAAAAATCTATTAGAATTTTCCGTAGAAGCCGTAAGAGCTAGAGCAACTGTCGGAGAAATTTCTATGGCTTTAGAAGAAATTTATGGAAGATTTGAGGGAATTCCTAGGATTTCAAAGAATGTATATTCTAGTAACTTTAAAGAAAAAGATAAATTAGATGACTTAAGGTCTAATATTGCTGCATTTAAAAGTACAGAAAAAAGAGCTCCTAAAATCTTAGTTTGTAAATTAGGGCAGGATGGACATGACAGAGGGGCCAAAGTAGTAGCCTCTTCATTTGCAGATTTAGGTTTTGAAGTAGAACTAAAAAAACTTTTTTTGACTCCAAAAGAACTTTTAAAAAAAGCAATAAAAAGCAAAGCTGACGTAATAGGTATTTCTAGTCATGCTGCTGGACATTTAACTTTGGTTCCTCAATTCATGGACCTAATAAAAGAAAATAATAAAAATTTTTTAGTAATTTGTGGTGGTGTTATCCCTAAAGAAGATTATAATTTTTTACTCGATAAAGGAGTATCAAAAGTTTTTGGACCAGGAACAAACCTATTAGATGCAATTTATGATGTTCTAAACCTTATAAAGTATGGAAAAAAATCGAATGTATAATTAACCGTTGATACTTTTTAAAAATTATACTATTAATTTACCAGAAGGATTATTATGACAAGAAAATGTGATTTAACAGGAAAAAAATCAATGGTTGGTAATAATGTCAGCCATGCTAATAACAAAACAAAAAGAAAGTTTTTTCCAAACCTGCAATCAGTTAGCCTTTATAGCGAGTGCCTGGAGACAAAATTGAGTTTTAAGATTGCAATATCAACTTTAAGAACTATAGAAAAGTCGGGTGGTATTGATAAATTTTTAATTAAAACAGATCATAGATATCTTTCTACACTAGCAAAAAAGTATAAAAAGAATATATTGAAAAAAATAACAGATACTGCTGCTAAAATATCTCAGTAAGTTTTTTAGACATAACTTCTGCTAGTTCGTCAACATCTAAGATAGTGACAGCCTTAGAGTAATATCTACTTACATCATGACCTATTCCTATAGCAACTAACTCGACATTGCTTCTCTTTTCTATTAACTTTATGGTTTCCTTTAAATGACGATCTAACAAATTCCCATCATTTGAAGATAACGTGCTGTCATCAACCGGTGCCCCATCTGAAATGACCATAAGTATTTTTCTTTTTTCTGACCTACTTAATATTC
>MDTA01149630.1_pt1 | contig 10556 bp, 15 predicted proteins | sample 811151 | NCBI WGS metagenome assembly MDTA01 (sample SAMN05326648, study PRJNA326480) | marine metagenome | isolation source: seawater | place: Indian Ocean: South | collected 2010 | reverse complement strand
CAAGAAAACCCATTTATGAGACATATGGTTCAGAATACATTAAATGAATGGAGATTAGAAATATCACCCTATGATATTTTTAAAGATGGTTTAGATGATTTAGAAGATGTGAATCAAGAAGAACTATTTGAATATCAAAGATTAACTGATGAAAATCGTGTCCTAAGAGAAATAGAAACTTCACTCAATGATTTAGAAGAAGAATTGTCTGATAGAACAGTTGTTTTACAGGTTGTTCCTAATAAAGAAAAAGTTAGACATCTGGATAGAAGAATAAGAGTTTTACACGGAGGTTGCTACGATTCTATGACTAGAATCCAAGAAACTATGAAAGAATTAGAAGAAAAAACTAAAGCGATTACTCCAACTTATAATCATGTTTTATTAGATATGGCTATGAAACATAAACCTGCTTATTTAGAATTTTATAAGAATTCTGTTGATGAAGATTCATCAACTATAACTATGTTTATTAATGAACGCAATCAAGCAGGTATTCCTAATAAAATTCACAACGTTTTTATGAATTATTGTTTAATTGTGAATATGGTCAGGAAAGAATTTGAGTATCTTAATCATGTATTTGCAGGTTTAAGTGAAAGAGCACAATCTAAAACAACTATGATGACTCAATATGTTGATGGATTAAATATGGATGATTTAATACACGATATAGAAACACAAGAAATGATACAAGAAAAAAATAGAGAACCAACTATGTTTGAACAATTATCTCAAATGTTGGGTTCATCTGTTCAGACTCAAGATAAAGAAGGATTATCTGAATTAACTAAAGATGAAATAGAATCTGGTTTAGTTTCGGAAAAAGAAGATAATCAACAAAAAGAAGAAGTTAAGGGTGGTTCATTTTTTTAATTAGTTCTTTTCGTTCTTCTTTTAGTTTTTTGAGGTCTTTTTCGACGGCCACCTCCACCCCTATTTTTATTTGGTCTTCTCTCCGTGGTCACCGGTCTAACTGCGCAGAACCGATCAAATATCCCACACTTTTTCCCGCCAACACCGATTTTCTGCGGGGGTAATAGGGACTCCCCTTCTTGCGTGTCCTCCTCGGGCTTCCCTCCTTGCGCGGCCTCCTCAGGCTCTCCTCCTTGCGTTTCCTCCTCGGGCTCTCCTCCTTGCGCGGCCTCAGCGGGCTCTCCTACTTGCGCGGCCCTAGCAGCCTTAGCTTCCTCCTCCTCCTTATATCTTTTTAATATATCTTTCGGTTTCAGTCCAACATAATCTTTCATATCCGGATGTTTTAGAAATATTTTTAGTTTCTCTTTCCACCCTTTGATTTTTTCTCTACCATTATTACTTCGTGTAAGTTTATTTGCTTCATTCCATAGTTCATCTTTACTAGAATCTTCCTTTACTTTTTGTGGACTTAGTTTGACAACTGCTTCTTCTGTGCAACTCCATTCGACTGAGTAATTCTTATGTTCCTTATGCCATTTGTTACTTTCAGCTTTTCCTCGTCGGTATTCGGCTGCTCCCTCCCTCTGCTTTCGTAATTGATCATCGGTCAGACGGTATCCATCTAGCTTTTTTTCATAAACTACTTGGCTTGCGCCTGTTGTCGGCCCACCACCCCTCTTACCATATTTATTCTTTCTTTTAATCTTTTTAGAATTCTTTCTCAAATTATTCTTTCGAATTCTACGCCTTTTATTCTCCTTTGTTTTTCGTTTGGTATTCTTAAGATTACTACTTCTTGTAGAACGGCCTGTAGATCTCTTTGTATATTTTTTTACATTCCGATGAGTTTTTTTTTGCTTATTTTTGAGGACTTTAACCATTATATTATTATATTATATAATAATATAAATAATGTCTCGAAGGACTCGTCATTCCACTTTTAAAAAATTAAGAACAAATGTAAAAAGTAGGTCATTCATAACGATGGCTGAAAGGAAATGTAACCGATTTGGAGCAAAAGGTTTATACAAGCCCAGAGATAAAGCTTCTTGTGATAAATTAGAAGAAGCTGGTTGTTCTTGGAAGACTTTATCCGATGGTAGTTTTTCTGGGTGCGTTTTAGATCATGATGTTCCTGTAGGAGCTAGTAAAGGTTCTGATCCATTATTAGACAAAATGGAATCATACCTAAATAAGAATAAAGAAGAAAGATCTAAATTAAAGAAAGGTTCTTTAAAGAAAAAAAGAAAAGGTAAGAAAAGAAGTAGAAGTAGAGGTAGGAGTAGAGGTAGAGCTAGAGGTAGAGCTGATAAAAGAAGTCCTATGAAACCGAAAAGAAGAAGTAGGAGTAGAAGTAAACCTAGGAGAAGTAGAGCTACTAAAAGAAGGGTTCATTAAGATAATTATAATCCATAATTATGAGTGTGTTCATCATTTTTATTTACTTTGTCCTCAATATCTGATTTATGCTTTCCCTGAACGAACACAGGTGGATAATAGTATGCATCAAACATTTCACAATCTGCTAAGTGAATATCATAATTCTTCATTTTTTCAGGAAGAATTGTTGATTCTAATAATATCATTGCTTCTTCAGGTGTTTCAACAAATAAAGCATGAGTTGTAATCACCTTAAACTTTTCATAATTTATTTTATTTATCCCATTTTTAGGCTTAACATCTATTTTAACTTTCCCAGCTTTGCTCACATGCGGAGGAACTATCCATCCACCCATATAACAAGATTCTTTTGGAGGAACTGGTAATGGACCAGATAAAGTTGCGTCTTCTTCTAAGATAAGGTTTTTTCTAGTTTGATTAGAAAATATCGCCAACAACGCTTTTCTATGTGCTGCTATACACCCTAATTTCGCAATAATGCTCTTTTCTTTCGTATTATAAAGTGTTTTTAATTTCTTTAACATAGCTCGGTTACATTGAGTCAATGTTAAGTATTCGGCAGGGATCCACTGAATATGACATATTTTACCCTTATATTTTTCCAATTCTCTTTTTTTCTCATTAAAGATCTCTTCATTTTTACATATGATATAGATATTGTATTTTTTACTCATTATACATTAATGTAGATAATTAATATAGATAATTTATCTCAATAATTCACTCTGATAATTATAAGTATTCTTTAATAAACTATTCATATAAAATATTTCGCCTTGTTGATCTTGTATTAATCTTCTGCAAAAATCTATTAAATACGAATTGTTTGTATGCATGAGTAAACGTTTACTCATATCTACTGCTACTTGATGATGAGGAATCATATGTTCTAAATAACTTTTATCATCTACTTTCATACCAGCCATATGTTGCATATGATCATTTGGTTTAAAGAATAAAGGGTTACAAGAACCATCTTTAGATTTAGATTCAGTAGGATTATGGAATTCTAATTTAGTAATAGGATAAGTATGATTATCTTTTTTAGGATGAAAAAATCCATCTGAGAGTTTTTGTTTCATAATAGTCATTTCCCATATTTCATAAGATTGTTTTCGGATAATATCTCTACATAAATGAAGCATAATTGGATTAATTGTGTTTGGTTTTAACATTTCACTCATATCAATAGCTACTTGATGATGAGGAATCATATGTTCTAAATAATCTTGATCTGTTAAATGATCTGTACAGGGATTTACACCAGATGATTGCGATGAATGTGATGAATGTGATGAATGTGATGAATGTGATGAATGTGATGAATGTGATGAATGATCCATTATATTATTACTTTTTTTTTATTTTATGATAATCATAATAAACAATTGACGATGTAAATATTGCATTATATGATGCATATTTGATTAAAGATTGTAGAATATATTTCATTATAAGATGATGGATAAAAGAATTCTTTTATATTGGTTGTCTACAGAATGGGCAAGTACAACTTTTTCGATTTTCAGATTGTGAACACCAAGCTTTTATGCACTGTTCATGAAATATATGTTTACACTTTGGCAAGATTCGAGACGTATGATCTATATCTTCTAAACATATTGAACACGTAACTTTATAATTGAGACCCTTTATTTTTTGTTTAAGAGCTTCATGTTGTTCTCTAAAGTCTTTTAGATCTTCTACATTTGTTGGTTTTCCATATAATTTAGAATCATAATAAAATGTAGTTCCAGGTATGTGCGCCATCGTCCCTCTCGGAGATAGTCCTAATTTTAAACCTTCACTACCGGGTCTTGGAGTCCATAGATATAATTGGTCTTTACTATCTACACCATCGGGATTAAGTATAATGGGACCATCTCGACCAGGAACATATTCTTTAGCGTCGATCACGATAAATCCACTATTGTATTATTGGTGTTCATATTCCTCTTGTGATAACCCAATAGGACCCCCTCCCTTATTCGTTTTTTTATTCTTACGCTTTAAAGTTATTCTTCTTTTTTTATTCTTACTCTTTAAAGGTTTTATCCGTTTTTTATTCTTACTCTTAGCGTTTCTTCTTTTTTTCTTACTCTTTAATTTCCCTGAACTTAACCGATGTTTTTTATTACATAATGCTGGTTTAGTGTTTGAATAATCGGGCCAATCATATAAACGTTGTATTTGTTCAGCTCTACCTTTAATAACTTGTTTTAAATCAGAAATTTCTCGCTTTAGTCTAATAATTTCTTGTTTTTGAGAAATAACCATTTCACGATTATATAAAGCCGAATCTGGTTTATTTCCTTTTCTTTTTTTCATATATCTATCAAAAGAATTGGTCTGTGTTTTTTCGGTAGGTGATTCAGGTGGGCTAATTGGTTGACTAAAAGTTCTTCTGGACATCTTATAGTAATAATATAGATAAAAATACAGAATGGTAAAGAATTCTTTTATCTTAATCGTACTTTTTGAAAGGAATAAAATTTGTATGAAGTGTTCTAAAAAAAGGTATATTATTTATCTTTTGTTGGAGTTTAAATCTATCAATTGGTTTATTATCATTCACTAATTTGATAAGATCTCTGTAAAACATTTCATAAACGTGTCTAGCTCTATCATTCATATTAATTTTCATCTTTGTATTCACTCTACAATCAAGAAGAATACACTCATAAATGTATTTTAAATTAGAGAATCCTTGTTCTTTATTTAACCAAACAATTTCTATATTCTGAAATGTATAAAAGAATACTTTTTCCAAATCATTTTCATTTAATTTTATAAGATTTCGGCGAAATTTAACAATATCTTTGTTTATAAATGACTGAACATAGATGTAAAAGAACTTATCATTAAAGAATTCTTTCAATAATCCATTCAGATGTTTATTCACTTGTAGGAATTCTTTTAAATCATAGTAATCTAGATTATATGCGATATTCATAATTATTTCATCTGGTAAATTTAGTATCATTAGATAAAGGAATACTTTATATATTGTGTATGTAGAAAATTTAAGTAAATTTGATAAATTAATTTCATTAATGAGAATAAATTAATAATGGATCATTTCAGAAATATTGAGAGAAGAGATGGTGTTGATCTTGGATATAAAAAAGATCTTCGTCCAGAAGATAATAAATGGATTGTTGGGAAAGAGGGTTTAGATAAACGACTGAAGTTTAATGAAGTTATTGATATCGCATATACTATGAATAATCCTCGTCCTAATATAATTATTAAAGCTGGAAAGAATGCTAAATGGTATCTTAAATATTGTTCATATGACAAAATAGATGAACAAATCGAAAAAAACAAATGGAGGGATTGCTCAAGATGTACAATGTATATTATAACATGGTAGTCCACATACTATAAATTTGATTTATATTTATTTTAATTATATTAAATATAAACATTCTTAAATATGGGTTATAAAGAAGATATCCTGGCTCACTATGGTTCTCAAGAGATTGATTTTGGTGAGCTTGGTGTCTTTGTCGTAAATAATTACGGCGAAAAGGAAGAAGGAGAAGGGGGAAAGATATGTGCTATAAAGTTTGAGCAGATAATGACTGATATATTGGGTCGCGATGCTTATACTATGGCGAAATTTGTTACTGGAAATTCTGGGGCTCGCAGTAAGTTAAAATGGCGCTATGTAACAAATCTAAAAGATTCTGTTATAAGTGAACGCTGATATTAAAGAATTCTTTATAAGGTATAATTTAATAGGATATAAATGATAAAAAATCCGTCTGTTCTTTATCACTAAAATAATATGGGTCAGTTAATGCTTTCAAAAATCGTGTTGTGAGGGCAGTATGTTTTTTTTCAGATTTTTCATCATTATCTTTTTTAAAAGATTCTGGATCTTCGAGTCCTCTTATTTCCTTAGGAAACATTTTCCCCCAACTTTGTTCATAATAAGTCAATAAATAATGCATCATAATATGATAATTATATTTTAATAATTTAATCATAACTTGAGCTTACTTTTTGGATAAATTCACATATTTTCTTCTCTTTTTCAGTTATGAGTTTCTCTATAATCTTAAAATAAATCATTTTATCATCATTATTTAATTTTAGCATATATTTAAATAGGTCATTTACAATATTTATTTCTTCTTCATCCCAGAATTCTTTTAAATTTTGGATAATTGGTGATTCCGGAATTGATTCTTCGGTATTATTATCTGTTATAATAGTTATGTAGTGAGATAGTGTATGATTTATAATAGAATTTTGATCATAATTGTTTTTTAAATACGCTAAACCCTGTATACATTCATCATAAAAAACGGGAAATTTATCTTTAGGGAACCATTTTAAACCTATCATTATTGGGAAACATAAATTATGAAGATCATCTCTGCTATCTCCAGTATAAGATCTTAAAACACCTTGATATAGGGTAGGCTCATGAAACAAGATAGAATTATTAGTTACAGATATTTTAGTTCCCAATGGCTTTTGATGTACAAGAGCTATTTTTAGGATACAACACAATGGCTCAAGGATAATATTCTTTTGAGTTTCAGTGTTTTTAAGATAAGATTCTAATATTTTATACATACTATATGAACTTATATAATCCATTTAATAATTAACCTTATTTCTTTTTCTTTCTTTTTGAATGTTTTGTTTTCCTTCTCTTTCTTTTTGTTGATTTGTTTATTTTTCTTTTGGATTTAGTCTTTATTTTTTTTTTCGTATTGTTTCTTTTTATAATTTTGTACCAATCTCCTATATCTAAACCACAATTTTCACCAATTAATTCTGGTGGAACGGGAATACTATCTTCTATTTTATTCATTTTTATTCTCATTGAATGACATTTATTCTTTTTATATTCTGTACTATTAATGTAAGTGCTTTCACACTTCTTTTTATTATATTTATCATATAAATCGTGTAATACTCCTGTAGTTTTCATTTTATGTGAAATTTTTGTATGAAATTGCAACTCAAAAACAAAAGATGATTTATATTCCCAAGAAGTATTAATACCCTGATACATATCTCCTAGGCACCATTTTTGCTTAATCCATGAATGTTTTGTTTTAAAATGTTTATTTTTATCTAGAGCAGAATAGATTTTATATACACCTTCAGTATAATTATCTTCATCAAAAACAAATGTATATCTTAAAATATCTCTAATATTATCTATACGTTTATTGTAAGCTTTTTCATATAGTTTATCCTTTCCTTTAAATTTGTAATTTAATCCTTCTAATTTACCATTATATTTTCTCCCTAATTGTTTAAGATATTTGGTAATTTCTGGTTCTAAAGAGATTGCGTTTTGAATCTTTTTCTCGATGACTTCAATCATTATACTAACAGATTATATAAAAAAAAATATATATATTGATTTATTGATTTATATACATTTTATTCATACAATTTCTTGAGTAGTTCCATCATTGTGAGATAATCTCCTTCGTTGAAACCATCAGTATTATCTTCTATCTTTTCTCTCAACTCTGTTAGGAATTCTTTTTTTTCTTTTTCTTTTTCTTTCTCTCTCTCTGAGAAAGTTTCTATTCTTTCATAAAGCATATTTATAAGATATTTATCGTTATTTATTTTTCTTTCGCATTGTTCTTTTTCGCTTTTTAATGTTGTGGCCTTCATTCTTTCTTTAACTAAGGCATCTTGAGTTACATAGATTGTTTTTTGTAGTTCATTTAGTTCTTTCCTTAAATTCTTCAATGCATCTCCGACGTCATTTCCTCTATCTCTTTCGGTATCATACATAACTAGCATCTGTGCGGAGACTGCTAACATAATCTCCATTAGAAGTTGTGCAGAAATTCCAGAGAAACAAGCTATAGAGAAACTCCAACCAGTCCAATCTCTTGAGAAGAGCTGCGCATTTGGAGGACGAGAGTAAGAAAAGGAAACAACTGTTAGGATTTGAAATACGGTCATTACTCTCTGAACCTGTTTTATTCTATCATCGGCGAACGTACTTTCTCTGGTCGGACGAATCCAAGAACCATATTTCTCTCTAAAGATGGAGAGACCCGTACATATACATACGCTAGTCATAATAGAATTCATTGTTAATAAAGCTACAACCAAAAGCTTTAAAAAAGACTTGTTGTGATAGCTCTGTTGATTGTTTTCTTCTTAGTTTACTCGCTTATAATTTACGTGTAATAAATTCTTTTTATAAGAATCAAATTCATATGAAGAACACTTCTTTCTCTTTAAGTGGTTCCTATATTTTGAGACTCATTACATGAATTTGATTCTCTTCTTATGATTTGATTACTACAAAAAAACCAAAGAGAGAGAGGAGCTTTAAAAACTACACAGAGCTTTACAGCACTTTTACAGCACTTTTACAGCACTTTTCCACTAATAAACACTTGGACGGGTTTCAGAGTTATTTCCTGAGAGCTTGAGTTAGAGACTAAAGGGAATGGCTCCGCAAAAGAAGATTTCTGTTGCAGAGGCACACCAGTGGCTCAAGAACCTTGACCAGTCCAAGACCCGAGGACTGTCTTCAGGTGAAGAGGAGACCTGGTTGCAATTCATCAATGGATTGCGACCGGTAGACTTTGTTGAGCCTAAGAAGCCCCGCAAGCCCCGAGTTTCTAAGAAGAAGTCATCTGGAGCATCTGATAGATCCGAGGAGGGATATGACTGCTTGAGATGTGATGCCCGCGCATCAAAGAAACAGAATGGATTGCGCTTTGATTTCCAGTGTTCGCACAAGAAGTTGGAGGGGGAATGCTTTTGTAAGAACCATCTCAAACAGTTCAATAGCGATAAGGGACTTGAGTTGGGCAAATACAACGAAGAGAGACCGGACAAATGGGGCGATGGTAAGCCTATTGTGTGGCATGATGCGGATCCCGAGGTCCTTGTCCAGCTCAAGAAATCAACTAAGAAGAAGAAGGAGAAGGATGAAACTGGAGTGAAGAAAGCCAAGAAGTGTGGACTATGCGGTGGATTGGGACACAATCGTCGCAAGTGTCCTACTCTTGAGAAAACTCCCCAGGAGCCGACTGAACTAAAAGATGATGATACATATGTGGAGGATGGAGTCATTAATGAGGTTAGGGTTCACACCCACACAAAACCCGATGGGAGTGAATGCGAAGTAGAGATTCACACACCAGTGGGGCTTGTTGAGCCTGAGCCAGACCCAGACCCAGAAGAACTCCAGGACCCAGACCCAGAGGACAATGGAGTCGGCACGGGACTCAAGCCATTGGAGTTGGATGATTCTGTTACCGAGGATATGTCTGATGATTCGGATGATTCTGAAGAAGAAGATGAGGAGAACATTCCCTTTCTATATCAGGGCGTGCCTTATGAAAGAGAACCTAATGGAGACAAAACAGTCTTTGATGATGACGGAGAGACCATTGGAACATGGAATGGTGAATCTATTGATTTCATTGGAGGGGTTGAGGTGCGTCAGCACAAGAAAAGGGTTGCTGAGCTGGGCGAGTCTACTCCCCAGTCCTCTACAACAGAGGATCTTCTTGAGCTTGCTGTATCTGATCTTCGCAAGATGGCCAAAAGTCTCAACATTTCACAGGATGATCTTGATTCAGCATTTGATAAGGAGAATCCCAAAGGAGAAATCATTCAACTCATCCAAAGTGCTTAATTCATCATATTTTGACTCATATATTCACTAAAAAAGACAAAAACATACAAAAAATAACAAGAATAGACAAAAAACAAACAAAAAATAACAAGAATAGACAAAAAACAAACAAAAAAACACAAAAAATACAAAATTTTTTTATGTTCTTACAAAAATAAGAGTTAATAACGATGTTTAAGCAAAGAATTCCTTTATCTTTCCCCTCAAGTGTATAAATAATTAAGCAAAGTGCAATGCTATCTTAATTGTTTCATATAGTTTTTTATTTTTAGGTTTTATTTTATGTATCACTAAAAGAATTCTTTTATCGTTTCTTTTAATTCTACATTTTCCTCGTTGAATTATAATATTCATATTATATTATTTGGTTCGCGCGATTTTTTGCGATTTTTTTGCGATTTTTTGCGATTTTTCACCTTTTTTATTTAATTTTCACCCCTTTTTAAAGTTTTTTTCATCCCCGTCTCGTGTAATTTAGACTTTTTTCCAGTTCCCGTCTCGCTTACCGTCTATACATGCCTTCCCGATTTTTAAATACCTCTTCAGAGCGCAACTCACTCATTATGAATTAAAATCTAAAGTAATATAAATT
>MDTA01104159.1_pt1 | contig 10556 bp, 8 predicted proteins | sample 811151 | NCBI WGS metagenome assembly MDTA01 (sample SAMN05326648, study PRJNA326480) | marine metagenome | isolation source: seawater | place: Indian Ocean: South | collected 2010 | reverse complement strand
TATCATAATAACCCAACATATTACCTTCTTGTAAGCCTAAATAAAATGGAATTTTACTTAAAAGCACCTTTTTTTTATTTTTTTGAACAACATAGCCAGAAAATAATTTGCCTTGATAACGTCGCCTACCCTTTTTATCCCAACTTAACCCAGAGTCCTTTTTATCAATTTCAATTTTGGGAATTTTAGGACCAAATATAGATCCAACCTCACAGCACGAAAAGCTAATGAAAAAGATTGAAAGCTGGATGAATTTCATACTTTATGAAAATAGCTCAATTACTTACTAAATTAATTTTTTTATTAAAATAAGTCAAATTAGAGAGAGTCGAATGGTTTACTTGTTGTTAATTTTTAAAATTACATAAATTTATTAAAGTTTAATTACTTATTTTACGTAGGATATTTTACTTGTTCTGTGTTCGTATATAAACTTTTTCCCAGCTTACTTTTTTTTCTCATGATGACCCGTTCATCTGTCATTTATACTAGTTTGGAAAATTATGAGGAAACTGTGCTTGGCCCTGAAAAAACCTTAAAAATGGTGGCGATTGATCCTGGTAATTATGTTATGGGTGGTGATAAGAATGACGAATTAGGTACTAAAAAAGATCAAAGCCCAAAACATAGGGTTTATGTGGAAGCGTTTTGGATGAGTGATAAGGAAATATCATGGGATATTTATCAAGAATTTTTATACAGAGAGAATGACCATATTCTGGCAGATGATTATGGTGATATAAACTTGGATATTGATGGTCTTTCAGCTGCGACCATGCCATATGTTAATTTCAATAAACCTGGCTATCCGGTTATCGATATAACACAATATGCAGCTTCTATGTTTTGTAAATGGCTTTCTGCGAAAACAGGGAGGTTTTATAGGCTACCCACTGAAGCAGAATGGGAATATGCCTGTCGCGCAGGGACCATTACGCCTTATTCTTTTGATCCAAGTCTAATAAATGAATACGCCTGGTACGCCGATAATAGTAAGGGTACTTTTCACCAAAGTGGATTGAAAAAACCGAATGCATTTGGATTATATGACATGCACGGTAACGTAGCTGAATGGGTATTGGATCATTACGACCCCAAGGGTTATAATTCTAACTTAGATAGTGGCCATTTTTTTTTAAGAGAGAAAAGTATTTACCCCAGAGTTTTTAGAGGAGGATCTTGGCGCGACACTAGGGAGGTTTTACGTTCCTCAGAAAGAAAATACTCAAGTGCACAATTAAAAAAGCGTGATCCGCAATTACCAAAGAGTTTGTGGTGGCATACCGATGCGCCGCATATTGGTTTTAGAGTTGTGAGATCAAATAAGAAATTTAATTTAGATGAAATGAATTTTTTTTGGGGTGAGCCCATACATGAATATTAACACTAGAACAATGAAAATAAAAGTTACGAATGAGGCAAGAAGGAAATTTTTAAGGAAAACAGCAGCATATACAGGAGCAGGGATAATAGCATCCACGATACCAATTCATGCAAAAGCCTATGTTGCAGGAAAAGGTGATATCACTGTTGCATTGGTTGGGTGTGGAGGACGAGGAACGGGTGCTGCAGCACAAGCCATACAAGCAGATGCTGATGTAAGATTGGTGGCTATGGCAGATGTATTCGACGATCAGTTGCAAAACAGTTTTAAAGGATTGTCCATGAAGCTTGCCACCTCTGGTCAAATTAAGGTAACTCAAGAGACAATGTTTTCTGGCTTCGATGCATACAAGAAAGCTATTGATTTGGCAGATGTAGTTATTTTAGCAACCCCGCCAGGATTTAGGCCTTTACATTTCGAATATGCTATTAACCAAGGTAAGCATGTTTTTATGGAAAAACCTTTGGCCACAGACGTGGTAGGTGTAAAAAGAATTTTAAGCGCTGGTAAATTAGCCAAGCAAAAAAAATTAAATGTAGTTGTAGGTCTTCAGCGACGTTATCAAAAGAATTATTTGACTTCACATAAATTTGTACAAAATGGGAAAATAGGCGATATTATCTCTGGGCAGGTATATTGGAACAGTCCGGGTGTTTGGGTTAGAAAAAGGCGATATCAACAAACAGAATTGGAATATCAGATGCGTAATTGGTATTATTTTAATTGGATTTGTGGAGATCATATTTTAGAGCAACACATTCACAACATAGATGTAGCTAATTGGTTTATTGGTTCTACGCCCATAAGCGCACAAGGAATTGGGGGGCGAGAGACAAGAAAAGGCCGAGATCATGGACATATTTTTGATCATCATTTTGTGGAGTTTACTTATCCTGAAGGTCAAATAATTTCAAGTCAATGTAGGCATCAAAAAGGGTGTATGAACCGAGTTGAAGAGGTTTTCCAAGGTACCAAAGGTAATTTGCGGATAAATAATAATAATTTTTCTTCGATAAATTTGTATAGTGGAAAATCAGTTTATCAACATGTAGATCAAGGGGACGATAATCCCTACCAGGTGGAGCACAATTTATTGTTTAAAGCGGTAAAATCTGGTACATATCAATTTGACGATGTCATACATGGTGCCAACAGTACCATGACGGCTATACTTGGACGAATGGCTACTTATTCCGGTCAATTTTTAACCTGGGATCAGGCAATGGCATCAGATCTTAAGTTAGTGCCTGACTTAAACTCTTTTAATGACATAGCTCCAGTAGTACCTGATTCTGATGGTCATTATCCAGTACCTGTTCCGGGTGTTACAAAGTTCACATAAAACATTTAATATTATGTTGAGAAGAGTATTTTTAAAGAATTGCTTGGCGTCGGCAGCCATACCGTTACTAGGTTTTCAATCCACTGGCAGTGATCAATCGATGCTTCTTGAAAAATCACCTTTTAACTTAAACTATGCTCCGCATTTTGGAATGTTTAAATCGCATGCCGGCGAAGATTTGATTTCTCAATTAAATTTCATGGCTGAATATGGTTTTAAGTCTTTTGAGGATAATGAAATGCGTATGCGACCGAAGGCTATCCAAAATCAAATAGCTGATACTTTAGATAAAAATGGAATGATGATGGGTGTATTTGTTGGGCATAAGATATATTGGGATCGGCCCAACTTGACCAGTGGTGATGAAGATTTAAGAAATGAGTTTTTGAAAGATATTAGATCTTCGATTGAAGTAGCCAAACGAGTCAATGCCAAATGGATGACTGTAGTTCCCGGTTATGTTGATCTGAAACGGCAAGAAGGATATCAAACGGCTAATCTTGTTGAAACTCTTCGGCGGGCTTGTGACTTACTCGAGCCCGAGGGCTTAGTTATGGTATTAGAGCCACTTAATCCTCGTGACCACGCGGGTCAATTTCTGACTAAAATCCCTCAAGCCTATGAAATTTGTAGGGCTGTTGACAGTCCCTCTTGTAAGATTCTATTTGACATTTATCATCAGCAAATCACTGAGGGTAATATTATTTCCAATATTGATAATTCATGGTCTGAAATTGCTTATTTTCAGATTGGAGATAATCCCGGCCGTAAAGAACCAACCTCGGGAGAATTAAATTATCAGAATATTTTTAAGCATATTTATAAAAAAGGATACCAGGGAATTCTTGGGATGGAGCATGGTAATTCTATGGTAGGAAGAGAGGGAGAGTTGGCCGTTATAGCTGCATACCGTAAAGTTGACAACTTTCTTTAACCTCTTTTCTAACTTCCTTTTTAGAACTCTATCGTTGCTAGTATGAACAAAATTAAGGTGGTAGAACTTTGGGAGGTCCGCAAAGAATGTATTATTTTAGATGTGCGCTCACCTGAAGAATTTAAAAAGGGGCAAATTCCAGGAGCATTCAATCTGCCCGTTTTTTCAGACGAGGAGAGAGTAAGAGTAGGAACCTTATATAAGAGAAAAAGTCGTGAGCTTGCATTCCTAGAAGGTTTAGATTTTATAGCTCCTAAATTAAGATTTTTTGTAGAGGAAGCGAAACGATTAGTCCCTAATAAAAAAATACTAATCCATTGCTGGCGAGGAGGATTACGAAGTCAAAGTATGGCTGTTTTACTTGAAGCTGCGGGCTTTTCATGTCGAATATTGGAAGGAGGATATAAAGCGTACCGCACTTATTGCCGAGAAGAACTTTTAGATAAGGATGTACGTTTGATATTGGTGGGTGGTAAAACAGGCAGTGGTAAAACGGTTATCTTGCATGAACTCATCCATCTCCAAGAACAAGTTATCGACTTGGAGGGCTTGGCAAATCACAAAGGCTCAGTTTTTGGGATGTTGGGACAAAAACAGCAGCCGACCCAAGAGCAGTTTGAAAATAATCTTTATGAGTGTTTTTCTACTTTTGATGCAAAAAGACGGATTTGGATTGAAAGTGAGAGTCAATCTATTGGACATGCTTTTATTCCCTCTGAAGTATTCAAAACATTTCGTAACTCACCTATTTTTGTGATAGAACGTCCTTTAAAACACCGAATTAAAAGACTTGTGAATGATTATGGACAATTTCGAAAGAGAGATCTAATTAATGCCTTTAAAAAAATTGAGCAAAGATTAGGGAAACAGCATCTTCAAGCGGCCTTAGAGGCGATCGAAGTTGGTGATGCTGAGAGGGCCTGTACAATTGCGTTGAGTTATTATGATAAGGCTTATAGTAGATCTACTATGAACAATGGCTTTACTATGTCAACTTCCATCGATACGGTAAAAATGACAGATAAACAAGTTGCTCAAAAATTGATACTTATTGCAAGAAAAAATGGATTATAAATTAACAAAATACAGTCACGCAGCTGGCTGTGGATGTAAAATTGCACCCCGAGTATTGGATAATATTTTAGGTCATAACAAAGAACATCCTTTTCCTAATTTGCTAGTAGGAAATCAAGACAGGGATGATGCTGCTGTATTTGATATAGGTGATGGTAAGGCAGTTATCAGTACCACTGACTTTTTTATGCCTATTGTGGACGATTCCTATAATTTTGGAAGAATTGCTGCTGCAAATGCGATCAGTGATATTTATGCTATGGGAGGTAGCCCATTAATGGCCATAGCTATGTTAGGATGGCCTGTTAATGATATACCTGCATCTGTTGCTCATCAAGTAATTGAAGGGGCACGATTTGTATGCAAGCAAGCTAATATTCCTTTGGCAGGGGGACATAGTATCGACAGTCCTGAGCCTATTTTTGGTTTGGCCGTAACGGGTAAAGTAGTTGTTAAAAATTTAAAACAAAACAAAGGTGCAAGACCTGGAGATATACTCTTTTTGACAAAGCCTTTAGGGGTCGGCATCATTACGACTGCAATTAAAAAAGGTCTATTGAAAGAAGATGGGGCCTCATTGGCAATGGCATCAATGACTCAACTCAATGAGGTTGGAACCTTGTTGTCTACATTAGAGGGCGTTCATGCAATGACCGATGTGACGGGATTTGGTTTATTGGGTCATTTAATTGAGATGTGTGAGGCTTCTGGAACCAGTTCGGAAATTGATTTTGACGCAATCCCTAAATTACCAAATTTGCAATCTTATCTTGATCAACGATGTTTTCCTGGAGGAACATCAAGGAATTTGGAGAGTTATGGTGAGAAGGTTGATTTAAAAAACAAAAATCAAAAACTTATTTTAGCTGATCCCCAGACCAACGGAGGGCTTTTGGTTGCCGTCGCACCTGAGAGTGTAACTGATTTTTTAAAGTTAGTTAAAACTGTGGGATTAGTTCCTCCAGCTTTGGGAACCATTCAAAAAGTGAAAGAAAAAAAGGTTTATGTGAGATAATTATGATTACTTTTTGTGATTTCAGCCTAAATACAGATTTGATGTGGTAGTGTGAAGTATTTAAACAGAATTTTGGATAAAGCCATTTTCACTTAAAACGATCAAGATCAAAAACAAGTAAGTGAGCGGGATCATTTAGGAAATTTATTCAATTCCTTTAGAAAAAGGTCTTCAAGTCTAACCTTTAGGGTATCTGTATCTAAGTCCTTTGGATTGAAGGGGTCCAAGATACTGTATTTTAAATGATTTCTTAGCTTAAGAGGGAAAGTACCTTCTTCAAAAATCTGGTAGTTGTTATGCACCACAAAAGGTACAATAAGGACATTAGGCATAGAATTAATCAATGCTTTTAATCCACCCATTTTAAATGGGTTTAACGAAGAACTATTACTCCTAGTTCCCTCAGGGAAAATAATAATAGCACACTTTTTTTCGTAGTTTTTTTGGCCAAAACGTGTTATTTGGGTAATAGCAGTGTTTCTAGAACTTCTGTCTATCAGCAAAGAACCTCCTTTTCGAAGGTTAAAGGAAACACTTGGAATACCACGGCCAAGTTCTTTTTTTGAAATGAATTTGGCATGTTGATGTCTGAAATACCAAATAAGAGGTGGTATATCCATCATATTTTGATGATTGGAAACAACAATAATGGGTTGACCTTTTGGAATTTTTTCCTCACCAGTGATTTGATGTCGAGTATATAATAGGCATTGAATTAACATTAGCAATCTATTTAGACAAACGACACTACGTATATGGGCTCTAAAACCTATTAAATAATAGCAAAAGTATTGGACAAGGTGAAAGATGGCTAAGAGCAGAAAAAAAATACTGTAGTATGCTGTGCTGAGTAATATGGTTTGTATTTTTTGAATAATTTTTTTGTTTAACATTTAAGTTTCAAAAACAAATTGAATGCAATCCATAATTTTAAGTGGTACCAAAAATAACAGATTTTCTATATGCCGAAATAATTTAATTTTAAGTTTACAATAAATTATTCATATTAATTTCGGTTAGATATGTATAAAATGATAACTCTATGTCTTAGCCTCATTTTGGTACAGATGGTTTTCTCCCAATCTCTTATTGATAGAAAGGCATCTAAGAAAACAAATAATTTGTATCAAAACCTAAAAAATAATAGGAGAGTTTTTATTGGTCATCAAGATGATATGGCTTATGGTGTAAAATGGCGAGCGAAAAAAGGTAGATCTGATGTTAGAGAAACCGTAGGATCTTATCCTGCTGTGCATGGATGGACTATTGATTTTTTAGAGAATGAGTATAATAATGATTCCGTCAACTATGATCAAATGAAAACTTGGATGCGGGATGTATATTCGAGAGGTGGCATCAATTCGTTGTCTTGGCGCCCTACTTATCCAGAAAATCAAAAAATTCCTTTAACACCCCGATTTGAGGTAGCTAATGTTTTACCAGGAGCTATTTTGCATCAGGAATACTTAACCCTCTTGAACCAATTGGCGCTTTTTCTTTCGCAGTTAAATATGCCAGTTATATTAACGCTTTTTGACCAACATAATGTTAATGAGGTTTGGTGGGGAAATGGAACTGAGTCATCCTTAATTTCATTATGGAGATTTACCGTTGACTATCTTAAAAATGTGAAGAAGGTTCATAATATAATTTATACGTATTCACCCGATCGATCTATTATGGGAGAATCAAAAATGAACGAAGAGTATTTTTATGGTTATCCTGGAGATGATTATGTAGATGTTTTTGGCTTGGTAAATTATAGCGAACATAAAGAAAAGAACACGGAAAATCGCGTTACATCGCAAAAGTTCATGAATGACTTAAAGTTTATTGATAACTTAGCCCATAAAAAAAATAAGTTAGCTGCAATTACTGAGACAGGTCAAAATGGACTTATCGATTCTCTCTGGTTTTCTAAAACCTTGCTGAAGGGTTTTGAAGCGTTGGATCATGGAGTCCTAAGTTGGGTGATGTTTGGTCCAAATAAAGACAGCACACATTATTTTATTCCTTTTGATGAGCACCCTGCAGCATCTGATTTTAGGGACTTTAGAAAAAATAATTTCACTCTTTTTGAAAATGATCTTGAAGAAATGTATAAATAACTAAAAAATTGGATCCCTAAATTCCTTTTACTAAATATACTTTTTTCATTTGTAAAAAAATACAAAATCAACAAAGTACCATACGGTCATCTACTGTTTATTTGCATTGAAATTACATGATTTTCCGAATATTGTATAGCTATTAATTAAGGAGCAAGGATTAATTGAAATATTTTTATAAAATCTCAGGTCAAATAATTGGTATATCTAATAGATTTAAAAGTCAGTCCAGAAGTTTTAAGTGTAAAACGGATGATCTAAATTCAAAATTCGATTTTATCATAGAAATCAGACAATCCTGAAATCATAAAATATCTATTTGCAATAAATGTATGGACAATTGTATAATTGAAAACTTTTTTGAAAAATAGATTATAAGACTTAATTCTTAAATTATCTGAAAGCAACTTATGTTTTAAATTTAGATTTGAGATTTAATTCAAAGCTATCAAATGTCATGAAGAAGACTATTTTCCTAATAATGATGCATTTTGCATCGCATCTTTATGCTCAGAAAATTAGTGGCTACCTACATATAAATCGTAAACCGAACGTTAATTGGTGGGCAGGTATCATAAGAGAGGGTCATAAAATGCCCTTTAAAAATGGTTATGAGGCGAATCTCTATGGACAATGCTGGAGAAATCAACTTCAGCCCTTATTATTATCAACAGATGGAGAACTTATCTGGTCAGAGGAATCATTTAGGTTTGAATTCAAGGAAAATAAGATTATCGTTGATAATTATACAAGTCCGATATTTCATGAGAAAGTAGGAACCTCGCTCAAAGATGCCTTTTTGTATGCTAGCAAAAACTATTTTCCTCCAAATGGGATAATGCCTCCGCATGAGTTTTTTTCAATTCCTCAATACAACACTTGGATAGAATTAACTTATGATCAGAATCAGGAAGATATTTTAAATTACGCTCGAGGAATAGTGAAAAATGGAATGCCACCAGGTATCATTATGATTGATGATAATTGGCAAGAGGATTATGGTAAATGGGATTTTCACCGAGGAAGATTTCCAAATCCTAAAGCTATGATGAACGAATTAAAAGAAATGGGTTTTAGAGTAATGCTTTGGGTTTGTCCTTTCGTAAGTCCTGACTCGGATATTTACAGAGATTTGAGTGAACGAAAATTATTTATGTTAGATAATACCGATGAGCCTGCAATGGTACGTTGGTGGAACGGAGTAAGTGCAGTTCTTGATCTTACAAATCCTGAAAGTGAAAAATGGTTTAAGGGGACTCTGGATAAATTAATTGAAGTTTATGAAGTTGATGGATTTAAATTAGATGCGGGTGATTCAAGATTTTATGTTGGACTTAAATCATTAAATGATGTATCCCCAAATACACATACTGAATTATTCGCAAAAATTGGATTAGAATACCCATACAATGAATACCGGGCGACGTGGAAAATGGGAGGAAAACATTTAATTCAACGCTTGCATGACAAAAATCATGATTGGACTGATTTAAAAAAATTAATTCCACACATGCTACTTGAGGGTATAATGGGATATCCATTTAGTTGTCCAGATATGATTGGAGGTGGACAATTTAAATCATTTCTTGATGATGCAAAAATTGATAAAGAACTGATTGTTCGTTCTACTCAAGTCCACGCTCTGATGCCGATGATGCAGTTTTCAGTTGCTCCATGGCGAATTTTAGATAAAAAACACTTTCAGGCGGTGATAGATGCAATTTTGATAAGAGAAAAATTTAAAAAAACTATTTTGAACTTAGCAAAAGAGGCATCTCTAAATGGAGAACCAATCATTCGATCAATGGAGTATGTTTTTCCAAATCAGGGATATGCACTCATCTCAGATCAATTTATGCTTGGTAATAATATTCTGGTAGCCCCATTTTTGGAAAAAGGGGAGGGCACGAGAAAAATTATTCTTCCGATGGGTAATTGGATTTCTGATAATGGTAAAATTTTTTCCGGTAATAAAATAATTGAAACTAAAGTTCCATTGAACAGAATTCCCTATTTTGAATTAGTTGAATGACAAAAAATGGGCGTTTCTCTCAATCTAGTTTATGGCTATTAAGTCATTAAAATTATTTTTCAAAATAACCCATGGTGATTATCTTAAAATGTAATTTTGGTTTATTGTTGAATTAGAATAATTTCAAAGGTCTACTCCTCCAACTAAACCAGACAATCAGTTACTTTTGATATAAACCCTTTATTTACTCGTCGTTGAGGGAAATATATAGAGATAGATACCTCCTCCTCTCTCAAATAGACAAAATGATGCGAATTTAAATTGTTGATCGATTGCAGTTTTATAAATAATTGCAGTAATACAAAAAAAGATCCAAGCATTTATTACACACTTACTCAAATGAACATAATAAACCATAGAAATGAATTCTAAGTTTTTCAAATCAAGTCGATAATTGTTCAAATAGAAGTAGTAATTATTTAAAGGAAGATAAACATAATATAATGATAAAAGTAATGGTTTATTCAAGAGTTTTAATAATCAATATTTATTGTGTAAATGCATAATTATTGGTGATTTTATTTAGTACTTAAAAATTTAATTAGCTGAAGTAAGGCTTGTCATTTTAAATTTTGATTTTTCATAAATTCTGTTACTTTTTTCGAAATTAAAAGTTAGAAATACATTCAGTAATTAGATATTTTTAATCTACTTATGTTTGCGTACT
>MDTA01101509.1_pt1 | contig 10556 bp, 8 predicted proteins | sample 811151 | NCBI WGS metagenome assembly MDTA01 (sample SAMN05326648, study PRJNA326480) | marine metagenome | isolation source: seawater | place: Indian Ocean: South | collected 2010 | reverse complement strand
TAACTATTATTTTTAGAATTTTCAATTAAAATATTTTCAGGCCTTATTCCAAAAATTACTTTTTGTTCTTCAAATTTTTTATATTGATAATGTTCATTGTTAATATGCAAAGTTAACTTATCAGAACTAAACAACCACCCTGATTCGTTATTAATCAACTCACCTTCTATTAGATTAATCTGAGGTGTACCAATAAATGTTGATGTAAACACATTTAAAGGCCTACTATATATCATTTCAGCTGTATCTAATTGCTCAATATTTCCTTTGTTCATTACCGCAATTCTATCACCCATTGTCATCGCCTCAGTTTGATCATGCGTTACATAAACCATAGTTGTGTCTAATAAACTATGCAGTTTTTTAATTTCTATCCTCATTTCTTGACGAAGCTTTGCATCAAGATTTGAAAGTGGCTCATCAAATAAAAAAACATTAGGCTTTCTAACAATTGCTCTTCCCAATGCGACCCTCTGTCTCTGTCCACCAGATAATTCTTTTGGTTTTCTATTTAATAATTCATCGATCTTCAAAATTTTAGCTACCTCTTCAACTCTAGATTTAATTTTATCTATTGATAAATTTCTAATTTTTAATCCAAATTCCATATTTTCTCTTACAGTCATCTGTGGATATAACGCATAATTTTGAAAAACCATAGCTATGTCACGATCAGATGGATCTCTATCATTAACACAATCATCTCCAATATACACCGATCCTTTTGTAACTTCTTCTAAGCCAGCTATCAGTCTTAGGGTAGTTGATTTACCACAACCCGATGGTCCAACTAATACAAGGAACTCACCATCTTGAATATCTAAATCAATTGACTTTAGAATCTCTAGATCCCCATATGACTTAGAAAGCTTTTTTAATCTTAGACTGCTCATTGATCTATCCTTTCACACTACCCATTGTTAACCCAGAAACTAGGTACCTTGATAATGAAATAAACAAAATTGTTACTGGAATACTAACAACTACTGCACCAGCAGCATATAATCCCCATTGAGTTGATAAGCTAGCCTGAAATGATTTCAACCCTAAAGGTAAAGTATATAATTTAGGATCCTGCAATATTATAGCCGCTATAACATATTCACTCCAACTAGCCATAAAACTAAACAATGCAGTAATAACAAGAGCAGGACTAGAAAGAGGCAGTATCACTTTATAAAAAGCCTGAAACCTACTACATCCATCAATTCTAGCTGACTCTTCCAATGAAGGTGGTATTGTATCATAATATCCCTTCATTTGCCATATGCAAAATGGAAGAGCAGTCGAAGAATAAATTATGATTAATCCTATATATGAATTAATTAAACCTAAATAAGATAATAAAATAAAAAATGGTAAAAGCAACATCGTTGCTGGAAACATTTGAGTTGTAAGTATTGCTGTCATACCAAACTCTCTTCCTTTAAATCTAAATCTTGATAAAGCATAGCCACCTGTTGATGCAAAAACTACACCTGTTAGCGTCACTATAAACGAAATAATAATAGAGTTTCGTGCCCACAATAAAAAATTAGTTTCCATAAACAACTCTATATACGATTTAAAACTTGAACCTGAGTCCCATCTATTATTACCATTTTCATCTATATAGTTTTCACCAAGATCCCATTCTCCATTATTGTTTTTATCTACATAACTCTCAGAAAATTGTACAATGGATAATGATCGAGTGTTGAAAGCATTATCAGTTCTGATTGAAACTCCTAAAATATTTAAAACTGGATAAACTGTCAATAATGAAAACAATACCAAAAATATAAATATAAAAATTGTCTCTAATCTTTTCTTCATTAATAAACACCTTCTGTAGCTTTTGTACGTTTTAAAAAGAACGTAACAAAAACTAACAGTAAAAGAAATATAATCATAGATAACGCAGCAGCATATCCATATCGATATAAGTTAAAGGCTGCCTTATAAACATAACTTACTAGAATATGTGTTTGATTTGATGGCTCACCCCCATTACTCACAAGCCAAAGCACATTAATATTATTAAAAGTCCAAACTGTACCAAGCACAATTGCTGGAATCATAACAGGCTTTAACATTGGCAATGTTATACTCTTAAACTGCTGCCATCGATTTGCACCATCAACTTTTGCTGCTTCATAAAGTTCTATTGGTATGGATTGTAAACCTCCCAAAGCAATAACCATCATAAATGGAAAACCAAGCCAAATATTCGTAAGAATACAAGCAGTAAATGCTTCAAATGGCTGACTAAGCCATTGAACTGCAGGTAGGCCTAGATACTGTGTAATTATCTGATTGATAGCTCCATATTCCTGATTAAACATTCCTCTCCAGCTTAAAGCAGCTATATACTGGGGAATTGCCCAAGGGATAATTAACAGAGTCCTAAGGATCGGTTTTGCTGGGAGTGTCTGATTAATTAGTATTGCAAGAAATATTCCCAATGAAACATGAAAGAAAATATTTATTAATGTCCATACAATGGTCTTTAAAAGAATAGAATAAAATTGGGGGTCTCCAAAAACCTTTAGATAATGATAGAAACCTATTATACTCCAATCATTAAATGTTCTTAGTGAATAATTAGATAATGAAATGAATACATTATAAATGAATGGGAATATAATAACCATCATGATACCAATAAAAGCTGGCATAAAAAAAAGATATGCTATTTTATTCTTTTTAAAGTCTAATACAATCCTATTATATCCTTTAAAGAATCTAAATATTAAATAAATTAAAATAACAAAAAATAAAAATTTGATTACTATTGATTCTAAACCTGGTTTTATAACTTCATTCATAACTTTTATCTGATTCAAGGCATTGACCTGAGAATTTTTAGCAGCTTGCTCAGGAGATATCGTGCCACCCAAAACTGCTTGATACTGTTCTCTTAAAGCATCCCAAATAGCTCGCATTTCAGGGATGATAGGCATTGGTCTCCCTACATTTATAATCTCTGCAGATTTTTTAATCAAACTATTCTGAGCGACCTCAGGTCTTTTCAATGTTTCTATTGATGAAGGCTGGCTATTTAAACGCTTAGTAAAATATAACTGAATATCTGCACTTGTAAGATACTTCATTAAATCAATAGTATGTCTCAGCTTATTACCTTTAGTATTAACATTAATAGAATAACCTTTAGTACTAACAAGTGGTGAAGGCCATTTACCTGTTTCACTAATCATTGGGATCCTAGAAATTCCAAAATCTATAATTCCGTCATAATCACTCCAGCTCCAATCACCATTAATAATCATAGCAGCATTACCTGATTTAAACATCGCATTTGCTATCTCATAATCACATTCTTTAGGTATTATCATATGATCATCTCTTAAGCTCTTTATAAATTCAAAGCCCTGTATATTACCTAGTGTATTTAAATTTGGATTATTATCATCTGTTAAAAGCCATTCACCAAATCCCCCTAGCCATGGAACATAAAAAAATGGTTCAGTATAATTCCAAACTAAACCATATTGATCTATCATACCATCACCATCCCTATCTACCGTCATTTGCTTTCCTATATTAATCAGCTGATCAGTATTTAATGGAGGATTCTTTACTAATTTTCTATTATAAATAAGCATAAGATGGTTTCCAACAACATCACCCACCATCCATATTTTATTATTTGACTTTACTATAGCATTATCAACAAATTGATTAAAATATTCATCATCAAACAATACATCTAATGGTTGAATAATTTCCATAACAGAAAAAGGACCAACTTGATCTGAAGGACCATAAATTAATTCTGGTCCACTTCCTCCCATTGAAGCAGCTTGAAAGCTAGAACGTAGCTCTTCAGTTTCTCTATATGTAAGATTAATTTTAATATTAGAGTTTTGCTTTTCATATTCATCACAGACCTCTCTTAGCACCTTTCGGTTCTCATATAGCATCTGATGCCAAATATTAATATTTGTTTTACTATGAAGAGATGAAAATAAAGCTATAACTAATATAAATTGCTTAAATAGATTAATCATTTTTATAAAATCTTTGATTATACTCATTTATCATTCGATGAGCAGTATAATCAATAGAGGTCTCAATAGAGCATCTCATTATTTTCAACCATTGTTTTTTATTATTATAGTATAAAGGTATCACATCATTTTTCAACCTATCATACAAAGATTCAGCATCTGATTTATCATCACAATAATCAGGGGATCCTATTGACCATCCATTCTTACCATCAATGCAGCCTTCAGCCCACCATCCATCCAATATAGAAAGATTTGGAACGCCATTAAGAGCAGCTTTCATTCCACTAGTACCTGATGCTTCATTTGGTCTTAATGGTGTATTAAGCCAGACATCAACTCCAGATGTTATCAATTTTCCAAGTCTCATATTATAATTTTCAAGAAATACAATCTTAATTTTATTATTAATATTTTTTGATACATCTAAAATCTCTTTTATAATCTCTTTACCACCATAGTCTTTTGGATGAGCCTTTCCTGAAAATATAATCTGAATTTTATCTTTACCAATTTCAAGCAATCTATCTAAATTTTTAAATATCAATCTTGCTCTTTTATATTCTGTAGAACGCCTTGCAAAACCTATCGTTAAAACATCTGTAGAAAACATCTGCTCTTTTAAGCCCTCTTCATTAAATAATAATTCCTTTTGCTTGATATGAGCAGACTCAACTTCATCATCACATATATCCTTCAAGCTACATAATAGATTAGGTTCTAATCTCCATCCAGGTATTTTTTTATCAAAAAGCTCAGAAAAATATTTACCCATCCAACTAATATGATGAACACCATTTGTTATATAATCTAAATTAAATTGTGGAAATTGATTCTGTGCTACATCACCATGTAGTTTTGAAACCCCATTTGCAGATTTACTGAAAAACAAACCCAGTTCAGTCATATGTAATTGATTATTTTCTTTTAATGTTTTAAGATTCAATGATCTAGGTAGTTGCTCACCTAAAATTTGTTGACAATCAGATATATCAAACTGATCATGTCCTGCAGGAACTGGAGTATGTGTTGTAAAATGACACTTGGAACGAACCATGTCCTCGTCTCCATTATATTTCTTCAATAATTCTAATGTTAAAAATGAGCAATGGCCTTCGTTCATATGATACGTTTCAATACCATTATAACCAAGAACTTCTAAAGCTTTCATACCTCCGAGACCAAGAATAGCCTCCTGCATAATTCTATGGTTACTATCTCCAGAGTATAACCTTTTAGTTATATCTCTATCGTTAGAATGATTATCATCCAAATCTGTATCTAAAAAATAAATAGGGACCTGGTGATTATTTTCACCTTTATAAAAATATCTATATATACTTATCCAAACTTTTCTTTGATTTAATGTTATAAATACCTTTTCTGATACTAATTCAAAAAAAGACTTATAATCAAAACTTGGATAAAGCTCAATTTGATCGCCAGCTGCATCAATTTTTTGTTTAAAATAGCCTTCCTTGTATAGCAAAGTAACAGCAACCATCTTTAAATCTAGATCAGCAGATGCTTTAATGTGGTCACCTGCTAAAACACCAAGACCACCTGAATATGTTGGAATCTCTGACGATAAACCAATCTCAGCTGAAAAATATGCTATACTTGTTTCTTTTTTTATCATTAACTTATTATACCTTTATTTATATAACTGACTCTATTTGAATTTTCTGTTATTTCCTTCATGCTATTAATCATCGAATCAGTAATGTCTTCAAAATTAAATCTCCAAACCCAATTTTTTTCTGATAGTAACCCGGGCGTATTAAATCTATATCTTGATCCTAAACCCAAAATATCCTGTAAAGGGATTATAACCCTATCACAAACACGACTCATTGCAAACTCAATTAACTTCCAATGAGTATCTTTTGCTGAAAACTTATCGAATACTATTTTTTTCTGTTTATGGTTTAATGATTCTAGCCAGCCAACCAATGTGTCATTATCATGAGTACCTGTATACAAAACAGTTTTTGATGAATAATCATTATTCAAAACAATATCATTTAAATCAAATTGTAAAACACGTATTCCTGGTAACTCAAATTTATCTCTAAGATCAATTACATCCTGAGTAATATCACCAAGATCCTCAGCAAAAATATCATAACTGTTTAAATCAATAGAAAGTGCGCTTAATAATTTATCTCCAGGAGAATCTGACCAAAAGCCATCCTTGGCAGTATGATTAATAGGAATACTATAGTATCTTGAGAAACCAATAAAATGATCTATCCTTATAATATCAAGCATACTAAACATTCTTTTAAATCTATTCTTCCACCATTCAAAATCACTATCCATATGTTTATCCCAATTATATACTGGCATACCCCAATGCTGCCCATCAATATTATAATCACAAGGAGGACATCCTGCTTCGTAGAGCATATTGCCATCTACATCCAATTTAAACAACTCTCTGTTTGACCAAACATCACAACTATCATAACTAACATAAATTGGCATATCACCAATAATCTGAATACCTTTATCTTTAGCATAAGACCTTATTTTTTTCCAGTTAAAATCAAACAAAAATTGAATGACTTTAATAACAGATTCTATTTGATCATTCTTAACAGTAAAATTCTGCCATTTATTCCATGATAAACCTTTATTATTTATCTTCATTGCACTATAATGCGCATAATCATCTAACCAATATGAATTTTCTTTACAAAATATCTCATATTCTTTAAATAAATCTGTATCTATTTTTTGTAAAAAATTATTTGAAGCAATAAACAAAAGGTTCATTTTAAATGAATCTATTTTTTTAGTATCAATATGTTTATCAGAAAAATTTATTGTTTTAATATCGGCATATTCAATTAAATCATATTCTAAAAGCAACTCAATACTAATAAGATATGGATTTCCAGCGAAGGCTGAAGATGAAGAATATGGTGAAAATGTATCATCTGTAGGTCCAAGAGGTAAAACCTGCCATAGAGTCTGTCCCATCTTTTCTAGCATATCTATAAATCTATAAACCTGTGTACCAAGTTCTCCTATACCATATGGACCAGGCAAGGCTGTTGGATGCAATAAAATACCACTCTGTTTAATTGATTTATTCATCAGGGACAATAATTTAAAAAAAACTATTCTATTCTATAAAATAAACTTTATCTATTTTTTAATAATGTACATGACAAAGGCTCCATTGAGATATAGTTCCTAAATAAATCTACAGATGAAATTTCACCCTCATTCACAACTGATCTCCATATACCTTCTGGAAGTTTGACAGTAAACGGATTAATCCTATCACTATTTAATAATACTATGAATTCGACCTCATCCTTAATATGGATATGATATGCTATACCAAACTCACTATATGTATCAAGAAAGGTTATATCATCAAACTCTGCCAATCTTAATGCAGGATATTTTTTTCTTTCTTCAATTAATAATCTATAAAAATCAACAAGCTCTGAATTAATTTCCTTATGCTTCCAATTTAGCCAGTTTGTTTCATTATCCTTTTCATAGGAATTATGATCCATTTTATTGATATTTTCATCTTCTACCATAGTTGTTGCAATCACTTTGCTTCTAGCCCATTCTTGACCTTCAGCTATCATTACAGGACCCTGTGATGTAAGTAATGCCATTGCAGCTATCTTATGAATTTGAAGTTCTAAACCTGATAATAAAACATGATTATTTAATGATAATACAGATTCATCTTTATCAACCTTGCCTGTCACGATACGAATAAAATCACCTAGAGTATAATCATCGTGTGATTCAAGATAATTTAATGATTGAGATACATCTATATATTGACCGCCCATTTGCCTTGGAGATCCTGCAAAAATTCTTCTAATTTTTAATGAATCAAAGTCATTATGCCACTTACCAAACAAGTAGCCTACATTAGAATTAGGCTGCCAACCTTTTAAAGCATTTCTAAATTGATCATTCCAACTTGACCATCCTCTATCTGAAAATCCATTTGGATCATATCCACCACCCCAGGGTTCACAGGTAATAAATACTCTAGGATTAACCTTTTCAGCTTCTCTTTTAATCAATTCAATAGTATCCCAATCAATAAGATGCCCTAGATCAAACCTAAATCCATCAATATGATATTCCTTCATCCAATACAAAACAGATTCAACAATCATTGAACGTATAAATTCATTATCAGTTTTAAGATCATTACCACATCCACTCTCAGATAGATACTCACCTGAATCACTAAATCTAAAATAATCCTTTCGCTGTAACTGCTTTAAGGGATTGTGATCATACTGTGAGATATGATTATAGACCACATCCATTATCACAGCAATATCATTATCATGCAATGTTTTAACCAATGTCTTAAATTCACGAACCTGATTTCCGCTGTAACCATTCCAATCATTTTCTTTAAGACTGGCATCTGAAGCATAGGAAGCTTCGGGTGCGAAGAAAAAACTAGGCATATAACCCCAGTGATTTTTTTCATAGGGGTTCCAGGTATTTAAAATACTCTGAGTAGAATCTAAATAAGGTATCTCTACATTAGCAAACTCAGTTAAAGGAAGAAACTCAACAGCATTATAACCCATATCCTTTAGATGCTCAATACCACCTAACTGCCCATTTTCAATAAAATCTAAATACGAGCCCTGCCCAATTGTATTTGAGCTCCTATGAGCTGTCATATCCTTAAGATGACACTCATAAATAATTAAATCACGATGCTGGATATTAACCCAAGTATCATCCCCCCAATCAAAATCATCTTCATAGATTAAACTCTTATTAACCGGAGCATAATAATTCTGAGAAACAATAGCCTTTGAATAAGGGTCTGCAATAATGGTATTCTGATGGAATTCCTGCGTATCAGCATCACGATTAAATATCTGATATCCATAATATTTACCTATAAGCCTTCCATTGATTGTATAGCTAAAGTGACTGCTATCCCTATTCATAAAATACATACTGCCCCTAGTATCAGAGTATGAATCAAATATGATTAGCTTGACTGCATCTGCATTGGGAGCGTATAAACGAAATGAGGTGTTCCCATCATCAGTAAATGAAAAACCATATCTCAATGCCTGATCTGACCAAAGGAAACAAACAAACAAGAGAGGATATAATGCTCTTGGCATAGATACTAGGTTAAGGATTTAAAGGCAGATTCAAGAAGGATATCAACTTTTTCTGATAAAGTATCAATCTTTTTATTCTCTGTAATTTCTAATAAATTTTTTGCATTCGGAAAAACTACCTTAGTAGTTCCATCTTCATTATCAATGATAACAATATTACATGGCATCAGAATACCAATTAAAGGATCATACTCTAATGCCTCATGTGCCAAATTTGGGTTACAAGCTCCGAGAATCTTATATTTTTTATAATTTATATTAAGCTTAGACTTAAATGCACCTTGTATATTAACCTCAGTAAGAACACCGAAACCTACATCCATCAATGCATTTACTACATTTTTTTCAGCTTTATCAAAGCTAACATTAATATCTTTTGAATAAGAATACTTCATTAATCACACTCCTCGTGTACATCTGATTTTAATGGTTTAAAATGAACATGTTCTTTAGGTATATAAAAACTAGCAAGAATCTCAATAACTATAAAAGTAAATGCTATGCAGGCTGTTATAAAAGCCCCTTCCATTATAGCCGAAAATACCTCAACTAGATGACCAATACCATGCAGCCTTAGTCCCCATCTTAGTATTGATAAAAAATGTCTTTTAAACATATCCTAAAATTAAATTAAAAGGATATATGAATAATAGATGAAAGATTTGTTTTTTACAATAATCTCGAAAATAGCATCTTTATAATATCATTTAAAAAAACGCAAGATAAAATTAAAAATCAAGGACATCGCTATACTTAGAAAAAGCATACTCCCAATAGGTGCATATATCTTTGTATTATCACTCTCATATTTAAAATCAAATAGAGTGTTACCAAACCAGCTAAGTTTATTTCCAAATAGGATAATAATCAATCCACAAACTACACTAAACAGACCAACTACTACTAAAATTTTTCCTATATTTACCATACGTTATAATCTGTAACAATAGTGTGCTTGATTGTCTTTAAATAGTTTAATTAGCTTTTCCCAACCATAATAATCCATACATTGATTCATTATTCGATAGCCTTGACCATAATTTGGATCTGGGTCATTATCCATTTTATTAAGTTGAATGACCGAATGCTCTGTTAAAATTTTTTTATAAACCTCTGCTTTTGCTAGATTACAGAAACCCTCAGTAATCTGACTATTATAATCAAGTTTGTTCTCATATAACCAAACATGCAAATATTCATGTGCAAGGATTGAATCAAAATCAACCTCTGGAAGTTTATCTAATATAAAAATTTCATATTCACTTTTTTCTTCAATAATATTTCCATAATAATCTTCAGTATATGTGTAGCTTGAATTTGTTAGTCCACTTATCATTGGGCTGTTCGGCATCAACATTCTAAGTTCATTCCTATTTTTTAATGATATTGGGACATCATTGGG
>MDTA01050039.1_pt1 | contig 10557 bp, 16 predicted proteins | sample 811151 | NCBI WGS metagenome assembly MDTA01 (sample SAMN05326648, study PRJNA326480) | marine metagenome | isolation source: seawater | place: Indian Ocean: South | collected 2010 | reverse complement strand
TTAGGTCCAGATGAGGTTGACCATGTAACAGCCTCACCATTCACCCAGGCGTTAAGAGAAGTGCTACCGTTGGCCGAAACTACGAAGTGATACCAGGCAGATGGATCTCGGAACTGTCCGTCCGAAATATATTGAGTTTGATACGATCCACTTCTGTAATTGTAAATTTCCAGGTAATTGTTGCCGTTGATTCTAATTACTGAGTCATTACTACCATCTGAATAAACAGTAAAAACTTGTTTATTTAAGCTAAATTCACAAATTTTAATCCAAAAGGATAATGTCCAGATAGTTCTATCGGAGGACGCAGACGACGGTGTTCTATTTAGGTATGCACTATCAGCAGTGTTAAACCGCAAGCTGCGCTTAATTTGAAAGCCACCGACGCCTTTTCGTCCGAAAATTACACTTCCTGAACCGCCTCCATAGGCAGCTAACCCTGCCAGAGGGCTCTGTTTAACAGTATTACATTCTTTCATGATCAAGCGGCTGCAGTGTTGGACAGATTCCCGATTACAGTGTATGTCGCATCAGCGGTTTTTAAAATTGTAAAAGCGTAAATATCTAAACCGCTTGCTCCACCTGCCGAAGGCGCTGCGCCTCCAATCCAATTCTCAGTGACGTTAGCTCCGTCGATAGTCAACTGTGCAGAATACCCACCGGCTGCTGCTGTCGTGATGATATTAACGACCACCGACTGGCCAATTGCCATCAAAGAATTCAGAGAGGTACTGCTATTAACCCTGATATTAGGTGTCGAAGTAGTGGTCTCCTGAGTGGTGAATAGATGCGTATTCCCATTTGCTAAGTCAATATTGGTATTGTCGCTCAGTTTTCCTGCCGTGACATTGCACTTTTCAAACAAAGGTCCGCCATCAAAGGCGACCTCGTTGGCAGACCCTGAGATTGTGATACCACTAACTAACTGAGCTTTAGTCTGACTCATCTTGTACCTCTAATACCTCTATTTTAGTTGAGCAAATCAAAGCCGCCTGCTGTCATATTTCGTTACATTAAGCTAATTGCAATTCTAAAAGCACCAATTACAGTTCGTTGGCTCCCACGAAGCACCATGAATTCACCTGATCGCGTCCTCACACGCGAAAAACTCGACCAGTTCAGCTATCTCGATCTCGTAGAGATGCACGATGATCTTGAGAAATGGCTGATTGTCTGGCAGTCACGGTTAAATGAGATACAAGAAGAGATCAAGCACCGGATCGAAGAGAAGCTGGGCACCCAATGAAAAGCCTAAAACAGAACTGCTGGGACATTCGTTTCATGCGGATGGCTCACGAGGTTGCGTCCTGGAGTAAGGATCCCAGCACAAAAGTCGGTTGTGTCCTGGTCAAGGATCGAAAGATCATAAGTATGGGATACAACGGTTTTCCTCGTCTCATCGAGGATGACCTCAACCGCCTCATCGACAGAGAGGTCAAGTATGAAATGACGGTCCATGCTGAACAAAATGCTGTCATCACTGCTGCACTCCACGGCATCAGTACTGCGGGATCTACTGCTTACGTCACTTTCAGTCCATGCAGTCGCTGTGCTGCTGTACTTATCAACGCTGGCATTTCAACCGTCGTGGTATCAGCCGCAGACGACATCCCCAGCCGCTGGCTCAAAAACTTTCAACTTGCCGCCGAGCTACTTAATGAAGCTGGGATCGGTCACGAAATCATTGACCCTGAACTCTAATGAACCTTATTAACGCTGCCGCTACTTTTGTCGGCGAAGCCCAGACCGAGACTGGAGTCCGGTGCATGGAGATGAAAATCCCTGTTCAAGGCTCCAAGGCTGTCGAAGTCCCTGTATTCCTGATCCCTACCCGGTCCTCAGGTGAGACTTTCGTCCCCGAAGCCTATGAAAAAGGCTGCACAATCCTTTTCACGGGCCGCCTGTACCCCTGCAAGAGCGACAACAGAATGTACGTTGCGCCGACTCAACCGCTTCAAACTGTGCCTAACAACACGATTCTGAACCAAGTCTCACTTGCCGGTGGCGTCGGCTTCATTGCAGAGGAGCGCAGAGAAGATCTATTCAACTGTGGTCTCCTGTGCCAGGCACCTCCTCAAAAACTCATCGGCCACACCTGGGATGACAGCCTTCCCTTCCGACTCGAAGCTTGGGGCGATGATGCTGCCAGGATGCGCAAGTTTCTGTATAAAGGACGGCAAATTGCACTGACCGCGTCTCTCCGCTTCGAGACCTGGAACAGTAAGGATGGCCCCCGGGCTGCATACAAAATCCGCGTTCGCTCCGGTATGTACTCTTTCTTTGGAAAGAACAAGGCCAACGCGAATCCCATTCCGGTCCAGCAGCAAGATCCTGCTAAATCTGATGCGGAACCAGCGCTCGCAACTGTTATCCCTAAACCAATAGAAAAGGGAGACGAGATTCCTTTCTGATTTCTTCGGGTTGACTGCGATCAGGCCAACGTTAGCCTGGTGTTTGGAAGAGCTCTAACCCTGGCCCTGCTGTGCCGGGGTTTTTCTTTTCCGAACCCAACACTGAAACTTATGTCTGTTTTAGAACGTTACCTGAACACCGAAAAGTACCAGGGTGTGATGCGTGAACTCGCTATCGCCCAAATCCTCAATGAAAAGGCCAAACCAGGTCTATTCATTAAGGCAAACGCACTCGACCGCTGCGGATGGGTGGGTGAAGAAGCTGACTTTCCCAATGCAGAGGCCGACTACGTGCATGTCTTCAACACCGGAGACGAAGAGCGCGGCTGGTTCTTCAAGAGCCCCCGGATGCTGATCATCCATGGCGGTGGCATCAAGGACACCACCTTCATCGAGAACTCAGCAAACAAAGGTGAGATCGTGGGCATCTACCCCCAAGACTCATACCTCTATGACGATTGGGCTGAAAAAAATCCCAACCAACCCTGTCCTTACAAACGCCGTCGTCTGGTGCTGGTGTACCTCGTCAATGACAAGGGCGTCCCGGCTCACAAGAAGCCATTGATCCTGTCGCTCCACGGTGGTGCATCCAAGGAGTTCGTCTCTGCTTACAACCGCTTCCTTGAGCAACTTGAGGGAGCTTTCAGCGAGAAGTTCAATCTCAAGAGCGCCACTGGCTTTGACCCCAAGCAGGCCGCTGCTGCGATCTTCACCCCGACCTTCGGAACCGTGATGTATGGCGAAACGAAGAAGTCAGCTATTGCGGTGCCCAAGACTTGGGTTGAACCGACTGCTAAAACCCTCGAAAAATTCTTCCCTGAAAAGGGAGAGGACATCGATTACATCGAGGAAGTCCACGAGACCGTCACAATGGAGGTGTATTGCGCCAAATTCTTCAAGCAGTGCGAGAAGGAGATTGGAATCAATGCAATCGCACCTGGGGTGGATCTTGCGAATCTGACGCTGCCTTCCCCTGAGTCAGGTGGCATCCGTGCGATGCTCGCCTCGAAGGATGAAACAGGTGCCATCGCAGGTGGGCTACAGTAAACTTTTGATGGAATCTTTTTAGATTCTCTTACGTAAAGTGCGGGAACCATTAAAAGTTCCCGCTAACAATTGCGTGGTCGCAAAAGCCTAAGTAGATTCAGGAAGGGTCCCCCACCCACCTCACACACAGCGACAAGGGAGGTGCTGACACACACCTCCTTTTTTATTTGGCAACTTTTTTCTCAAGTTTCCTGGCTTTCTCCAGGATTTTTTGTGCCTCCTCACGAGAGGTGCACTCTTGAGCCTTGCACACGATTTTTGCGTATTTTTTTGAGTGTTTAGCTGGATTCATCGTTTAGGTAGTTCTGCATTGCAGCGGTTTCAAATTCCATAAGACGCTTGCAGAGACTCCTAATTGCGGCCTGTCGCGCTACTGCAACAGTCAAGAGCTTCTTAGCGGCTTCCTTTAATTGACCCATGTCGTCCGTACTATCGATCTCTGATGCAATCCGTGCTTCTAAGAATTCATCCTCTAAAGATAAGGTGATATTGAATTGCTCAAGAGGCACTTTGCTCAGTTCAAAGTCCGACATAAGGTGTATAGATAATTTTCATTCTATCAATAATGTCAATGTGTAATACTTAGGGGAAGAAAATATAAAGAGAATGTTTTATATTGACAGTCCTTGGTAGGTGCTTATGCTTTACGCATCTTCAAACCCCGCATGGCCACTCGCAAGTCATTGTCCGGCTCTGTAACGATTGAGTCTCGGCCTAAGAAAACATCCATCGGGGATGGGCGGCGAAAGCGCGGATCATTCAAGGTCAAAGGTCAGAAGCCTTACCGGGGACAAGGCAAATAAGAATGGCGGATCCGAAGAGCTACAACCAGATCCTCGAAGATCAGCAGATGATCTTGGAGCTGATCGATCAACCCGATTTAGACGAAGATGAGCGCCAAGAGCTCGCTTCTTTCTGGATGGACCTGAAAAGCCGTGAGGCTTACAAGTTCGACGCGATCATCAGTGTCATCAGGGAATGCGACAACTGCATTGACCAGGTGACAAAGGAGCTGGCAGAACTTAGCGACAACGCTGAGTACTGGAAAAAGAAGCGTCAGAACGTTATTAACATCATTAAGGTGGCCTATCAAAACCAATTGATAAGCTCAAAACCGACTGGTGTGAAGTATCAAGCGACAATCAAGCAGGTCAAACCCAAGGTCGAGGACAACTTCGACAAGTGGACAGACAAGGAGATCGAGCGCTTCAGCCTGAAGAAGACAGTGACCGTGAGCAAGGTGCACAACAACATAGTCGTCCAAAGGGATGAAGAGGTCTACACGGATAAGGACGAGCTCCGACGTGTATTGATCGAAAACCCAATGCTGGCACCAGATGCGGCTAGGTTGGTCAAACGAGTCTCGCTTTGCTACGGGCTTCGTAAACGTTTACAAAAAGGCGTCTGATCTGCTATTGACGCCGTTTTCAGGGTCGGTAACCTTGGCCTGAGCTGAGTACCCCTGTGCCTTACCTGCGCTGCTTACGCCACAGCAATGACTACTACGTCGCTGAACTCAAGGATGAATTCGACTACGAAAAAGAGTTTAAGCCGCGCTGGTGGAGACTCTGCATCATGCCAGACGGAGAGCTTCACATCGAAGACCAGCTTCTGGAACAACTTGATTGGAAGGCTGATGATCTTCTGGAGTGGTTCGAAATTGGGGATACCGAATTTCTTCTGATTAAAATCATTAAGTCATGAAATCAAAACAACGTCAATCCTTCCTTAGTCACATTGAGGCAAAAGCTCAGGCTCAACCTCCCGTGTCGTGCTGGTCAGAGCAGCATTGTGCGCGGCAACAGGAAGAGCTGGCATCAAAAAGGAGTACCTATGAGCAGTGGATCTCAACTAGACATAAACACAATTAGAAACGAGTGTATCCAAGTATGTCTGACAGAAGACGGCTTCACTGAATGCTGTTTTGTTAGCTCGATGCACTTAGCACCTGATAAAGAGAGACAGCTTCGAAAGATGATTCACCAACGGGCCGTTGAGGCTATGTTCTACGAGGGTGAAATATCCCCGGATTAGGGTACTTATGCTTGTCTCGTTGTTGCATCCTCGACATGAGGCAAGCCAAGAAATTTAAATTTCAAGCCACGAAATCAGAAATCCTGGACTCTATTGAGTACGAAGGTTTTGAGATCAAAAGCCTGAAGCACGGAATCACTGGTCACGTGCTCTATAAATTTCCTAGTAAAGCCCATGACTGGGAACTGTGCTGGACAATGGACATCCAGACTGCAAAGGCAGGTGTGCAAAAATACAACGCTCACCTGCAAGAACAACAGGGTAATAGTCCCGTAGAATCAAAGCTAAGTTAAATAAGGCGTTTAAAGTGGCGCGTCCGGTGATGACAGATCTGATGGATGACCTTGCCATGGGCATCCATGAATATCTTCTAGAAATCGCTACTCCTTACCAGGAATCAAATTTTGTTTTGATCCCTATCACGGAAGTAGTCAAGAAGTTTGGTCGTAATCATCGGACAATCCAACGGCGTATTCAAGCACTTAAGGACGAGGGAATCCTTGTCCCTGTGATCAAACGCCAAACAATCACCCTTTACGAGGTCAAGGACCTGGAGGATCAGGCATGAGCGACACCCCAAACCCCGATAAGAACCTGGAAGTCGTCAATTTTTTGCTGTCGTCTTTTACGGACAACGGCAAATCTCTTCGTGCCTTCACAACCAACCCGCAAGAGTTGGCCATCACAATACTTACGGCTGGTCTGCTAGCTAATAGCAAACTCATGATCGGCCCAGAAGATGCTGTGAAATCAGCTTTTGACATCCACGCACGCATTCAAAAGCACGTCAGCAACTTCCAAAGCATGCAGTTCGCAGCTAACATTGAAAATTGTTTTGGCGAGCAGCCACCTGAAACCGAACATTATTGATCCGGTTCGAAGATTTAGTAGGCGTATTCTCCTGGCAACTGCACAAATGAGTTGTTCGATTATCGATCGGATGGCGATACGCGCCTTACTATTAACGGCTCGCGTCACTATAAAACTCCATACGGAGCTCTACCGTCAGTAACAACAATCCTTTCTGCGACGGGAGGAAACAAAGCTGCGCTCGAAAGATGGGCGAAGAAAAACCCTGGTGGTAGGGAGGCTGCAGCTGCACGCGGAACAAAAGTCCACTCCCTTATGGAGGAGTTTCTTCTCGGTATCGAGAAAAATCCTGTGATCGATGACCCAGAAATCGCCAGCTTCTGGGAAGGTCTGCCCCAAAATCTTGAAAAGCTGGAGAATGTGATCTGGGCTGAAAACCCTGCGAAAGAGGGTGATTTTGGCTGGACAATGGGTGGGGATGGTGTGTCCCGTGTTTGGCACCCTGGTGTCAATGAAAGTGAGAACTGGGGCTGGGCAGGTGCACCCGACATCGTCGCTGAGTACAAAGGTAAGATCGTCCTAGGTGATCTAAAAACCAGCAACGGTCCTTACTTCTCTAAGTGGCCCGGTCCTGAAACGCCGAAGAACCAATACGGGATGAAGCGTGCAGGATTTATGAAGTATCAGAAGTGTCAGCTCCAGCTGGCTGCTTACGCTTTAGGCCTCGAACATACGGTCAACATCCGCCCTGAATTATGCATGACTTTCGTGGCAACACGAGAAAATGTGCAGGTGTTCGCTATTCAGGCAGCCACAATCGAGAAATACAAACAGAAGTGGTTGAGCACTGTCGAGAAGTACTACACGGAAATCTTGCCTGCGCAAAAAGCAGCAGAGCTTGAGATGGAGGCCGAAAACCAAGACAGTTGAGACTCATGCTGAGTAAGTCAATAGGCAAATGCATCTACCGTAAATTTATGTATAACTAAACAAGAATCAAAAGACTTTCGGACGCTGGGTTTCATAAGCAGAACTGCGTGACTACTCTCTGTCCGGGTTGACAATATCGGAATATCGACCGTGACCCAAAGCGCTCAAGAACCAAAAAAACCACACCAGCACATTCAGGCGGGCGAGATCAATCTCAACCTGATACCGCAAGACTGGGCTCTCGTGCCCCTGCGTGGGAAGAAAGCGTATAAACCTGGTTGGTCTCAAACTCCACACACCGTAGAAGAAATCCGCGCCGAACTGGAGGAAGGTAGGGCAACTGGTGTTGGTTTGCTGTCAGGTCAATGGTCTAATGAAGGCGGTCTGATTTGGGTTGACATCGATGGGCCTAGCGCTATACCGGCACTCGAAGAATTAGGTGGTGGACCTCTCGATGCGATCTTCCCTGAAACTCTAACTATCTCGTCTGGTCAGGAAGGTCGTCAGCGCATGCTTTACAGCGTGTCGAACGACAAAATTGCCTTTTTACCAGATAAGGCGACCCTCAAGATTGGTGTGCCTACGTTCGAGATTCTTTGGCGCGGGCGTCAGGGTGCTCTGATGGGGCCTCACCCGGAGACCGAAGGATATTTCACTACAAAACACGGTGGCTTTGAGTTCGCTAAGAATCCGCCAGAGATGCCTCAGTGGCTTTATGACGAGATCCAAAAGGCCTTTCCGACTACCAAGTACCGAAAGCCTGTAACTTCCGGTCTGATCACGCAGCACATCAATATTAGCTACGAGGAAGGTTCTATATATCACCAAGAGGAAGTCGTCAATGAAGCCAGGATTTACCTGGAACATCTGTCAACTGAACGCGCAGTCGATTACGACGAATGGCTAGCTGTAGGTATGTGTCTACACCAAGTCGACGACTGCCTGTTTAATGATTGGGTCGCGTGGTCAGAGAAGGCTCCAAACTTCGAGGATGGTGTCTGCGAGGCAAAATGGCGCTCATTTGAAAGACAGCCTGGTGGACCCAGTCCTGAAGGATCTTGCGGACTACACCATCTCAGGGCTAAGGCGAAGGAAGATGGATATATAGAACTTGGGAATTATGTTGTTGAGTCACCCGAAACACTCATCAAGAAAGCCCAAGAATTTTTCAGTGAAAGACAAGACGTAATGCCTGAGCATGAAGTAGAAGAAGCAGTCCTAGAACAGATCATGGGGTTCCCTGATAAGGGAATGCGTGCTGAGATTGGACAAAAGGTCAAGGGTCAACGCAGACCCAAAACTCCCCCTGCCTCCGAACTTGCGGAGTTCGCTACTGAGATGGTCATCCAGTGCGGTTGGCGGTATGACCCGAAATTCGAAACCTTTATGTTCTATGAAAAGAGCAGAGGTGTTTGGCGGCGCGAAGAATACAAGCACGAGTACAAACATTTTGTGCAAGATCTCTTTGTCCGTGAGCGGATCCCCACTCCAGGTGGTTTCACATCACACCTCGTTTCAGACGTCGTCACCCTGACACAGGCTTACATCACCCACACCTATTGGGATGACGATGACGATCGCCTGGCCTTCACCAACGGTGTTTTGGAAATCTCAACAGGGGAATTTTCAGATCACAGCCCCGAAAATTACATGACTTGGGGACTCGACTTCGAGTACGACCCCACTGCAGATCCTGGGCAAATCATTGAATGGCTCACTAGGACACAATACGGCGATACCGATCGCGTTCAGGTGCTGCGGGCGTGGTTAAAAGCCTGTCTGATGGGACAAGGTCATGAAATCCAGCGTTTCTTGGAAGTAGTGGGGCCAGGTGGACGCGGTAAGTCGACTTTTGCAAACCTCTGTTGTGCACTGGTCGGTGCCCGTAACTATGCCAGTACAACCCTCAATCAACTTGAGCAATCCCGATTCGAAGTTGCGTCTATCAAAGGCAAGCGACTGACTCTGATCAATGATTCCGAGCGCTACGGCGGATCTGCTCAGATTTTCAAGGCACTGACGGGCGGGGACAACCTCCGCTTTGAAGAGAAGAATAAAAACGTGGGCGAGCCTTTCGTCTACACAGGAATGGTTATGGTCTGTGCTAATGAACCGATTCAAACCACCGATAACACCTCAGGACTGACCCGCCGTCGTCTGACAGTCGAGTTCAATCGCCCTCTCTACAGCAAAAATTCAGAAGCTAAGGAGATGATTAAACTCGATCAAGGCATCGTAAAGGGCTTATGGAAGCATTGTTTACCTGGGTTAGTTAACTGGGTATTGCAAATGAGCGACGCTGAGATGCGTGAATACCTGCTCGACACCTATGACAAGGTACCGTCTCTGAAGCGTACCCGTAATGAAATCATGCTCAACAGCAACAACCTGGTTGAGTGGCTGCAGTCAGAAGTTGTGTTTGACGAAAAGTCTGTGACACCTGTAGGCAAGAAAATTCCTGCCGCAAAAGATGCACAAGAAAGATACTGTAATAGTAATTTCCACCTGTATGCAAGTTATGCGTCTTATTGTGAGGACACTGGCTCAAAACCTGTCGGTCAAAAACGATTCTGTGCTCTTCTAGCTGATTGCTGCAAAAACCAGCTCGGTCAGGACGGCATCAGGCAATTCTCGAAACTTGGCAAGCCTTACATCAAGGGCGTTGCACTCCGTAATTCGGACCAAAAATTCAAGAATTTCCCGACGATTCTGCCAGAAAAACACGACGCGGAATCCTATGACTCCAGAGCAGCTTGACAACTGGAAAAAAATTAAGACGCATCTCGAAACAGTAGGCGCAACCGAGAACGACTACTACACAAGGGCTTGCGCTATTTGTTCCGGGGGTAAAGACCCTGTCTCGATCCCGCAGCCAATAGATTTCATCACTGAAGAAGAGTCATGAGCATGCATCCTCATGATGACCCTGAGGATCCCACTGCAAATGACTGCAACTACAACTTTCCGCAAGTTCTTTTCGCCTTTGTTTTAGGCTTTACTTGCATGTTTGTTTTAGCAGTAGACGAGATACAGGATTTTAAAGGCTGCCCAATGGACGGTCAGCCTTTTCTATGGAAAGAAAAATCCTTAGGCACCACGAAGCCCGGCTAATCTCTGTCTCACCCGATCATATCCAGGAAATAACCTTCTGTTAATTTCTCTGATCATGGCTGGAGAAACCTCAGGTCCAAGTCCAGTAGGTGTCTCTGGGAACTCTACGACCTGTGCGATCTCGGGTCCGCCAAGAACTTGATCGGATCCATAAAGTATTCCACGCGGAAGTTCGCCTCCCTCTTGCTCGGAAATTAACCCTCTTTTTCTTGTG
>MDTA01022679.1_pt1 | contig 10557 bp, 8 predicted proteins | sample 811151 | NCBI WGS metagenome assembly MDTA01 (sample SAMN05326648, study PRJNA326480) | marine metagenome | isolation source: seawater | place: Indian Ocean: South | collected 2010 | reverse complement strand
CAATACGAATTATACGTTAAAACTATCTATGGATGGCTACTACCCAAAAACTATTGAGCTTCCTATGGGAGACAAAATTCCTGAAAAAATTATTCTTGATAAAGAAACACTGGATATTGAACCTTCTCCCTTTGTTGTTGAACCCATCTATTTTGAATACGACAAGTATTTAATAACCTCTGCTTCCAAAAAAGAGCTTGACTTACTAGCTCAAAAATTAATTAACGAAAAAGATACCGCTATTGAAATCTCTTCTTATGCAGATTGTAGAGGAACCAGTCAATACAACATTATACTATCAAAAAACAGAAGCCTTTCCATTAAAAAATACTTAATCTCCAAAGGAGTAGCTACAAATCAAATTAAAACCAAATCGCTTGGGGCCACCAATTTTGTAAACAATTGCTACCAAGCAGACCTATGCTCTGAACAAGAGCACAGCTTAAATAGAAGATCTGAATTTCAGTTTATTTCCATCAACAAGTAATTCCTTACGAACTCCATTTAGAATCATTGGATTATTGATATTAAATCAATGAAAAGAATATCTTTGCGAAAATTTTAATACAATGTCTGATACAACTGTACGTGTACGATTTGCACCTAGTCCGACTGGACCACTTCATATGGGAGGGGTAAGAACAGCGCTTTACAACTATCTTTTTGCAAAAAAGAATAAGGGCACATTTATTTTAAGAATTGAGGATACTGATCAAGGACGCTACGTTCCAGGGGCAGAAGACTATATAATTAATGCTTTAAACTGGTGTGGTTTAAGCCCAGATGAAAGCCCTGTTAATCCAGGAAAATATGGTCCATACAGACAGTCTGAAAGAAAACAAATGTACAGACAGTTTGCAGATCTTTTAATTGAAAAAGGGTTTGCTTACTATGCTTTTGATACACCACAGGAGCTAGAAAACATGAGAGATTTAGCAAAAAAAGCTAAAATGCCTAACTGGCAATACAATGTGATTTCTAGAAACTCCATGAAAAACTCATTAACTCTTTCGGAGGATGAAACACAAAAAAAACTAACCAATGGAGATCCATATACCATTAGAATCAAAATGCCTAGAAACGAGGATGTTCGATTTTATGATGAGATAAGAGGTTGGGTTATTGTAAACACCAACAACATGGACGACAAAGTGATTTTCAAGGGTGATGGAATGCCCACCTATCATCTTGCTAATGTTGTTGACGATTATAATATGAAAATTTCACATGTTATTAGAGGTGAAGAATGGCTTCCTTCGGCTCCTCTCCATGTATTATTATATAAATATTTAGGCTGGGAACAAGTGATGCCAAAATTTGCCCACCTACCGTTAATTCTTAAGCCCGATGGCAATGGAAAACTAAGCAAAAGAGACGGAGATAGATTAGGATTCCCTGTTTTTCCTTTGCAATGGAAAGACCCTTCAAGCAATGAAGTCTCTTCAGGCTATAGAGAAAAAGGATATTTCCATGAAGCCTTTATTAATATGCTTGCATTTTTAGGATGGAATCCTGGAGATTCCAAAGAACTTTTTTCAATTGAAGAACTTATTGAAGCCTTTTCTTTAGAAAGAGTTGGAAAGAGTGGCGCTAAATTTGATCCTGACAAAACCAAATGGTTCAATCAGCAATATTTGCGTGCAAAATCAAATTCAGAGTTAACCAAATTGCTAATGTCAACTCATCAAATTAATGCTGATGTAGCATACATTGAAAAAGTTGTTTCCCTAATGAAGGAGAGAGCTTCATTTATTAATGAGTTGCTTTTAGACGATTACTTTTTCAATGCACCAAGTGATTACGATCAAAAAACACTTAGAAAAAAATGGAAAGCAAACACTCCTGCCAATATGCAACTGCTTAAATCCAAGCTTTCTTTATTAACTGATTTCAGTGCAGAAAGTATTGAGGCTGAATTTAAAGCCTACCTTTCAGAAAATGAGTTAGGAATGGGTGCAGCGCTTCCCAACTTCAGGCTCTTAGTAACAGGAAAAGGAATGGGCCCGTCAATGTTTCAAATAGCCGCATTACTAGGTAAAAAAGAGGTGATATCAAGATTTGACAATGGGCTTTTAAAAATTGCTGCTATTAAACAAGAAACATCAATATGAACATTATAAGAGTACATGGTATCCGTTGTTACTCCCTTCATGGTTGTTTGCAGGAAGAAACAAAAATTGGCGGCACTTTTGAAGTAAACATTGATTTGTTCTGTGACTTTTCTAAGTCCTCAAAAACAGATTCACTTTCTGACACCATCGATTATGTTAAGGTGAATAAAATTGTTGAAGAACAAATGAGCATTCCCTCGAAGTTAATTGAAACTGTAGCCTATAGAATTTTAGAGAAACTTAAAAGCTCTTCCGGTTTAATTTTAAAATGTAAAGTTGAAATACGAAAAATTAATCCACCTATTGATGGTGATGTAAAATATGTTTCGGTAATCGTTGAAGAATAAATTGTATTTTTAATCTGAAATTGTAATTTTGTTCATTCTTTAAAAAAGGTCTCGTGGCCGAGTGGCTAGGCAGTGGTCTGCAAAACCATCTACATCGGTTCGAATCCGATCGAGACCTCTTTTTTTCATCCTTTTATATTGTCACAAAAAACCAGACATCTTTTAATGATTGAACCTACTTGTTTTGGGTTCAATTCTCAAACAGCAGTTAACAACTACTATCAACAGAGCTTGTCTGAGTTAACTCCTTCTAAAATTCAACAAAAAGCCTTAGCCGAATTTTCTCTTTTTGTAGAAAAATTAAAACAAAACGGTGTAAATGTTATTACTGTTAAAAGCTCACTTAAACAAAAAACTCCTGATGCTATTTTCCCAAATAACTGGGTTTCGTTTCATAAAAATGGAACTGTTGCTCTTTACCCAATGTTTGCCCCCAATAGACGTCTTGAAAGAAGAGACGATATTATTCAACTGTTAAAAACCCAATACAACTTTAAGATTACCAATATTCAAGACTATTCAAAACAGGAGAAAAACAATCTTTTTCTTGAAGGTACTGGAAGTCTTATTTTAGACAGAGAAAATAAGATTTGCTACGCAGCTATTTCTGAAAGAACCTCGCTAAATTTAGTGCTGAAATTTTGTGAAGATTTTTCTTATTCTGCAGTATATTTCACCGCCTATCAAACGGTAAAAAACAAACGTCTACCCATTTACCATACCAATGTTATGCTTTGCATTGCAGACCATTATGCGATTGTTTGCTTAGATGCAATTGATAATCAATTAGAAAGGCAGAAGATTCAAGATTCTCTTTTGAAATCTGGGAAAAAAATAATTGAGATTTCAGAAAATCAGGTTAATCAATTTGCAGGAAATATGCTTCAGGTAATTGGAGATAAAACTTATTTGGTAATGTCTACCCGAGCATACAATAGTCTTAACAAAAATCAAAAAAATACTATTTCCAACTTTAATCCAATTCTCCATAGCAACCTAGAAACAATTGAGAAAATTGGTGGAGGAAGTGCAAGATGTATGATGGCAGAAATTTTCTGCTCTTTCTAATAACCCTCTCATTTTAAGAGAATTTTGTATCTTTTAAAGAAAAAACTTTTGAAAAAATTGCTTTTTATTTCTTTAGCACTATTGCTTTTCTCGACTTTTTCTTTTGATTCGAGTTCAAGTAGTAAGTCAATTGATTTTTCTAAAGACATCGCACCCATTATTTATGAAAATTGTAGCGGGTGCCATCATACTGGAGGAATTGGTCCTATGTCGTTGGTTTCCTACTCTGAAGTTTACAACAATAGATTTCTTGTAGAATACAGCATTTCTAACGGGAGCATGCCTCCTTGGCCTCCAGACACGTCCTACTCTAGATTTAGTCATGAGAGAGTTTTGTCCTCTGTAGAAATTAGCACCATTCAATCGTGGGTAAATTCCGGTGCTCCACAAGGCGATTCAACTCTTGCCCCTCCCTATCCTTCATATATTACAAATGGACCAACACTAGGTCCTGCAGACTTAACAATTTCTGCCCCCGTTTATACTAGTAATGCCGTTAATCATGATGATTATGTGTGTTTTGTAATTCCATCGGGCTTAACACAAGGCAGAAAAATTAAAGCTGTAGAAGTAGAACCTGGAAATCGAGAAATTGTACACCATTCTTTAATTTACATAGACACCTCTTCTTCTTTTCAAACAGATACTTCTGGGCATTGTATGGGCCCAACAACATCATCAGCAAAGCTAATAGGAGAATATGCTCCTGGGTCACTCCCAACTATTTTTCCCGGTGATTCCAACTTAGCTTTTGGAGTTGGAATGGAAGCTGGATCGAATATTATCCTTTCTATGCATTACCCTTATGGTTCTGCTGGTCAGCAAGACAGCACCAAACTGCATCTTTATTTTTACCCATCAAACGTATCTAATTTCAGAGAAGTTTACATAGCTCCTGTAATTCAAAATTGGAATTTTTGTATTCCCCCCAATCAAATTCAAACAATAAACGCTACTTTTCCTACCAATGGCACAACAATTCCATCTACTTTCTCTCTATTTGGAATATTCCCTCATATGCATTTACTTGGGAAGAGTATCAATTGTTATTCAGTAGGAAGCAATAACGACACCTTGAATCTAATTAGTGTTCCCAATTGGGATTTTGAGTGGCAAGGCTTCTACAAATACAAATACCCTCAAATTATTACTCAAGGTTCTACTGTTTATGCTCATGCTACTTATGACAATACAACATCTAATAGCCATAATCCAAACAACCCTCCTGAACTAGTCTGTGCTGGCACCAATACTTCGGATGAAATGTTTATGGTCTACATGATGTTTATGAGCTATCAAGCTGGAGATGAAAACTTAAACTTAGACTCTTTAGCAGGATACACCACTAGTATTAATAATCAAACTTATCCTGAACAAAATCAAATTATTTCTGTATATCCTAATCCATCAAATGGTCAATTAAACTTTTCTTTTACTTGTAACCAAACAGCTAATGTGAGGTTAAAAATTATGACCATAAACGGGCAGTCAATTCTTGATAAAAACTATGGAGCGTTCAATGGACAAAACACCATTAATTGGAATGGAATAAATGAAAATGGAAAATCTTACCCTTCAGGCATATATATATACGGTTTAGAAATAAATAATAGGTGGAATTTTGGTAAACTTATACTGAAATAACCAACCCCAAAGAAATGTCTTTAAAGAAACTTATTTGTTGTGTGTTTATTTTGTTGGGTTCAACAGGATTTTACGCTCAAGAAAAACCACTTGTTAGCGATTCCATTAGTATTGTGTCATGGAACATTCAAATGCTTCCAAATCTATATGCTCCTTTTTCAAAATACGTTCGAAAAAAACAACGTAAAAGACTTCCGGAAATTATTAACTACCTTAATGAAAGTACTTTTGATGTTGTTGTATTGCAAGAAGTTTTTGACTTTGAGATAAAGCGAAAACTAAAGAAGCAATTATCTGAAAACTATCCATACATACAAATGCCGATCAAAAAAGGGTTTAATCTGCAATTTTCAAATGGAATAATGATACTTAGTAAAGTTCCTATTTCCTATACTAGTCATGTTCAATTTTCTAAAGAAAAAGGAAATGAAAAAATGGCTCAAAAAGGGTGTGTTTTGGTGAGTTGCAAATGGAAAAACCAACCCATCTATATTGCTGGCACCCATCTTAATTCATTAAGTCAAGAAGCTAGAAGAAAGCAGTATAAACAAATCTACAACAAGATCATTGAACCTTTTAAAAGTGACAGCATTCCTTTTTTTATTGCTGGAGACTTTAACACCAACTTTAGCTCTAGGTATTATGGTGACATGATGGCTATTCTTCAGCTTAACAACACTCCTTTAGTTGACAGTCTTCCTTATACCTATGCAGAAACCAATAGCTGGAACTCTCCAAATTACAACGTTTGGATAGACTATATTTTCTATAAAAAAACAAAAAAAGAGGTAATTCTAAATCAATATGTTATTCGTCCCAAAACGCTAATTAAGGACAAAAAAATAGATCTTTCTGATCATTATGGAATCGTTCTTACCATCGGGCTTATCCCTTAAGTTTTTCTAGTCTCTCTAATAAAGGGGGATGAGAATAATGTACAAATACATATGCCCTATGAGGATATAAATTTGATAGGCTATCAACAGAAAGTTTCTTTAGCGCATTTGATAACGCTGTAGAGTTGTAATTTTCCTTAGCATATAGATCTGCCTCAAATTCATTCTTTCTACTCAGAATATTCATGCCTATGCCAATAAGCATTCCAAGTGGAGAAAAGATTAACCCAAAAGCAATTAAACCTAGATGAAAAGAACTTGACTGCCCTCCTAGTGCTAAAGAAACATTGGTTTGATTTAAGAAATATTCAAATAAAAAAAAGGTGATTCCTGTTTGAACAATAGACAATAAAAAAGAAACGAAAATATGTTTCTTTTTATAATGGCCTATTTCGTGTGCTAGTACAGCAACCAGCTCCTTAGTAGTATGTTTTTCTATTAAAGTGTCGTAAAGAGCAATTGTTTTTCTAGGACCTAGACCGCTAAAAAATGCATTGGCTTTTGTAGATCGCTTTGAACCATCAATTATGTATATATTTTTTATGTTATATCCTACCTTTTTGGCAAACTGTGAAATTTCACTTTTTAAGCTACCTTCTTCTAATGGAGATAATTTATTAAATAAAGGAAGAATCACATCAGCATAAAACATATTAATCAGCAACATAAAAGCAGTCATTCCCATCCATAACCAAAGCCAATACCCCTTTTGAAACCATTCAATGGTTAAAATAGCTAAGTAAAGCAGCCCCCCCCCTATAAAAAACAGCAACAAATACCCTTTTAACTTGTCTAAAATAAATGTAGCTGGGGTTGTTTTATTGAATTCATATTTCTGTTCAACAACAAAAGTGTTGTAAATAGAAAAAGGTAAAGAGAGTAATTCTGCCAGTAAAAATAAGACTGTAAAAAATGCAGCTGCTCTGAAAAATGAATCTTCTGTGTATTCTAACACAATAGTATCTAAGACTCCAAACCAACCAAAAAAAAGAGCTAAAAATGTTATTATAAAACTGATTAGAGATTGCATAAAAGAGATTCGCCCCTTTTCTTTATGGTATAATCTAGATGTTTCGTACTTGGTTTCGGGATAATAATCCTTCATTTGTTCAGGAATATCTCTCTTCCAGTTTTTAATATTTAAATACTCTAAAAACTTTTCAAATAAAAATCCAAAACAAAGGATAACTAAAAAAAGAGTTAACCAGATTAGTGGTGTCATAATACAAACAATTAAAAAATTAATTTTTCGCAATATTAACCACAAAAGCACCCCAATCATAATATTATTGTTCGTTTTATTTGATTTATTCGTCATTCATAAAATTAAATTCAACATTAAAGCATAAACATTTATAAAGTATTTGCTTATATTTAGGGAGTAATGATTGAATATGTATAGATTTTATTCTTTATTTATTTTCGTTTTTTTCCTATCCCTTAGCTGTTTTACACAGAGCGACAATGTAAAAGCATTGGAGTTTTACACTGCTGGCATGGAAAATTACAACGCAACCAATTACGAAATGGCAATTGCTGATTTCACAAAAGCTATTCAGGAAAATGAAAAGTTTGTAGAAGCCTATTTTCAAAGAGGTTGTGCCAAACACTATTCAGACAACTACACTGGTGCTGTTGATGATTTTACTATTGCTATTGATTTACGTCCAAATAGTGAGGTTTTCTACAAGCAGCGTGGATCCTCCAAAACCATGCTTAAAGATTATAAAGGAGCTATAGAAGACTGCAATATGGCCATTGAGATCAAAAATGATTACGACAAGGCATTTGCCCTAAGAGGAATATTAAAAATAGAATTAGGAGATGTTGACGGATGTAATGACCTAATGATGGCAGGAAAATATGGTTATGTAAACGCTAATATTTTTATTAAAAAATATTGCAAATAGAGAATACTTTTTTTCAGCTTTAGATGAAACTAGCCACATCATTTCTATCTATATTTATTTTTATATTTTCCTTTAGTCAAACCTCTTTTCCAAGAAAATCCCTTGATCCATTATTGTATCCTTTCTATCACGGAGTTGCTTCTGGAGATCCCTTGTCAAATTCTGTTATTTTGTGGACTAGGTTTACAGACGACACCCTATCTTCAGACAGCGTAGAAGTTAATTGGAGAATTTCTACAGACACTTCTATGATTAATATTGTTAATTCTGGAAATGGATACGCACACATTAATAGTGACTGGACATTTAAAGTTGACGCTTCTGGACTTTCTCCAGACACCTGGTATTATTATGATTTTGAAGCTCTTGGGTATCATTCTATTAGGGGAAGAACTAAAACCGCTCCATTGGGAGATAACGATAGTGCTCGTTTTGCTGTTGTTTCTTGTTCCAATTATGAGCATGGATACTTTAACGTTTACCGATACCTAAGAAATCGAAATGATTTTGACGCGGTATTGCACCTTGGAGACTACATTTACGAATATGAAGCAGGAGGATATTCTGCTGGAATTGTTGATAGAGATAACGAGCCAAGTAATGAAATTATAACCTTAGAAGATTACAGGGTTAGGTATTCTCATTATAGATTAGATGACGACCTTAGATCTCTTCACCAACAATATCCATTTATTAATGTTTGGGATGATCATGAATCTGCTAATGATTCATATGTTGACGGGGCTCAAAATCATTCTCCTAGCACTGAAGGTCTGTGGTCTGATAGAAAATCAAATGCCACCCAAGCCTATCATGAATGGCTTCCTATTCGATCTCCAATACCAGGAGATTTACAAATCTATAGAGAGATCAATTACGGAGATTTAATGACCCTTTACATGCTAGATACGCGTCTTCAGGGAAGGTCCGAGCAAGGAGGCTCATCAAGTGATCCAACTAGAACTATTCTTGGACAAACTCAATTTTCTTGGTTGACCAACAAGTTAAACACCTCTAATTCTAGATGGAACATACTTGGCCAGCAAGTAATGATAGCTCCTTTGGAAGTTTTTGGCGCTGCCCTCAATGACGATCAGTGGGATGGCTACGATTATGAAAGGTCAAGACTGTACGATTCAATTGCTACAAATGGCATAGAAAATATTGTAGTACTGACAGGAGATATCCACACCTCTTGGGTGAACGACATTCCTTTAAGCAATTACGATGCATCTTCTTGCACAGGTTCAGTAGGAGTAGAATATGTAGTAACTTCTGTTACTTCTCCTGGACTTGGTTTTTTAGGTGGTATTGCTGGTAGCACTATTGAATTTTTTAATCCCCATATTCAATACACCAACCTTTCTGAACACGGCTACTTAATTTTAGATGTGAGTAAAACAAAGGTTACCGGAAACTATTACTATGTAAATGATGTTGATGCAGTAATGACTGGAGAATACTTTGAAGAAGCGTACTATGTTCTTGATGGTGAAAACTGTGCACAGCAGGCTGCTGGCCCAACTCTTAGCAGCAAAACACCACCTGTATTTGCCCCAGCTCAACCTATAAATGGAACAGCTGCTATTGATGCACATTTAACGGCCTTTACCGTTTTTGGAACCTATCCAAATCCTTTTTATGATGATGTTACTATTCAAGTATTTCTTGCTGAAAATGAAGCTTTAACTTTTGACTGCTATGACATTTCTGGAAGATTAGTTTTCTCGAGAGAAATTCCTGAACTAACAAAAGGGTTAAACTACATTAAGCTTTACTTAGGCCCATTGCAATCCGGCAACTACTCGCTTGTTATAAAAGGAGAAAATCATTACTCCTCCAAAAAACTTGTTAAATACAGATAACGCTAGAAAGTAAAATCTTCTTTGTTAAAGTTAAAGGAGCTAAGAAGCGAGAACTCATTAATTCTTGCTTTAATATCATCGATAGTGATTTCAGTTAAGCGTTCAATTCCGAATTTCTCCACAGTAAAAGAAGCAAGAGCAGAACCGACAATAATTGCTTTTTTCATAGTTTCCCAAGATTGATCGTCTGCCGCAGCCAAATATCCTATAAAACCTCCTGCAAAGGTATCACCAGCACCAGTTGGATCAAAAACCTCCTCTAGTGGAAGTGCTGGAGCATGGAAAATTTTATCTCCTTGAAACAGTAATGCTCCATGTTCTCCTTTTTTAATAATTAATGTTGAGGGGCCCATTGTTAAAATGTGCTTTGCTGCTTTTACCAACGAGTGCTCACCAGTAAGTAATCTAGCTTCTTCGTCATTAATGGTAAGCACATCAATTTTCTGAATAACCTTTTTTAAATCATCTAAAGCGATTTCCATCCAAAAGTTCATGGTGTCTAAAACGATAAGCTTAGGTCGCTTTTTCATTCGCTCTAGAACGCTCAATTGGACAGCCGGAGTCAAGTTGCCAAGCATTAAATATTCACAATCTTGATACGATTCTGGCACTACAGGATCGAATGTTTCTAATACGTTTAGCTGAGTATCTAGCGTATCTCTTGTATTCATATCTTGGTGATACTTCCCAGACCAAAAGAATGTTTTACCGCCTTT
>MDTA01139951.1_pt1 | contig 10558 bp, 7 predicted proteins | sample 811151 | NCBI WGS metagenome assembly MDTA01 (sample SAMN05326648, study PRJNA326480) | marine metagenome | isolation source: seawater | place: Indian Ocean: South | collected 2010 | reverse complement strand
CGACCAAGGACAGCATCTGTTTCGCTGAGACTATTGTCCGGGCTTAGAACCAACTGAGCACCGAAAGCGCCCTTGAAATGCAGGGGCTGGGCTGGTGCTTGATAAGGTCGTAGCGTGGGCGCTTTCTTTTTCACCGGCCGAAAATCCTGCTTCTTAAAGGGCTTTCCACCAAATTTGTCGCTGAGGCTGTCATCGATACCAATCACGTCTCGGTGAGCCCGGGAAGAATCCGCGTCCCAAACCTTTCGCAACTCCGCAGCAAACCCCTTCGAACGGATTTGAATCTCCCACCCCCGATTTCCGTAACCGGGGAAGGGGGGATGGCCGGTGGATCCGTAGTTCTCCGTACCGATCACCGACCATTCACCGTCGATGATGGCATACTTGCTGTGATCATAGCGATACCGCTTCTTCACATTCTGCTTCGGCTGACTGCCCAAAAACAACACCTCGCCGCCCGCTCGTTGCACGCGCCAGTAAATCCAGCGACTTCGGTCTTTGAGACCAGCGACCGGACTGCCCTCGACAAAGAGTCGAACGTGAACGCCCCGCTCCGCTGCCGCCAAGAGTGCTTCTAAAAGGTGTCCGCTGGTAAACTGATAAACCGACACAAGAATCTCCCGCTTCGCCATGCGAAAGCGGTGAACAAGAGCCGAAAAGTTGTTGTCCGGCGATGACGTCGCCACAACCTCTCCACCTCGGTAGTGTCGATGCGCCGGAAAGAACATGGACTGACCAGGCAACCGCAAGCGGTGCAATGGGTCGTCCCCCCAGCCGCTATACCAACTGCCCGAGTCATAATCCTCTGCGCCATCACGATCCGCCAACACTCGACCGCGAGCATCACGGTCTCGACTGATCAACTGCACTCGAGGGTTGATCATCGTGCTGTCCTTGGGGTTCCAAGCCGGGCCAGTCCAAAGAGGCAGGTTCTTTGGAACCCAAGAGCCTGGGGTCAATTTGTACGCCAGTGTGTCCACATGCCCTTCCTTGGGCACGATCAAACGAAGCACTCCCTGTTTATCGGAGAGGGGAACCCAGGGAGAGCCTAAGATGGCTACCCCTGACTTTGCACCGAGGCTGGCCGCCGTTGGATTACGGCCAAATCTCGATCGAAAAGATTCGGCATCATGAGCTAAACAATGAACCTCGTTCGGCGACAAAATAAGATCTGCGTGAACCCGTAACTCGCCCTGTCCATCGACCACAATAGAGGCCCCGGCCAACTGCCGATCTTGCGGCGCTGTATTGACGATACAAATCGCCTCATCAGCTTGTAAACCCGCCGGCCCCGGCGGCGCTGCATAAACCGATTCAAACCGTAACCCGTAACGGGTGTCCAAAGTCCCTGTTTGCCCTCGAGGTCCAGCAAAGGGAGGCATCCACGTGGGATCGGTGAGCCGTAAAGGGTCTCGTGCCGGTGGGGGTAGGGTTCGAGGCTTCCCCCGCCCTGCTCGCCGCCGCTCCTGATCGCTTGGCCGTCCATAGCCCTCGACGGCACCGATGCGCTCAGCATTCAGGGCATGGGTCGGCAGGACCGCAGCAACCAGCAGCGGCAGCAACAAAATCAGTTCGCTTCAGCGAGCGCCGTAACGACCGGTGCGAAACGGGTAACACCGTCAAGATCGGTACGTAAACGAGCATGGACGACAAAGTACCGACCATCCAACCAAACGAGATCCGTTGAAAATCCATCCGGCTGGGTTGTCCTGTTCTGGAAACGAGTCTCACCCACCCAGGCACTGGCGTCCGCCAGACTTTGATCTTGGAAACTGACTGCACGTTGACCGTTCATCTGCATCACATCCAAATCCGCACCATGGAGCCGATCCAAACCACCGGGTTCCTGAGAAAGTGCAGTTCCCTCGTCGAACACGATACGCTCACCCGAGAGATCCACGGTTCCACTGTAAAGCCGGATACTTTGGTCGATGTGGTTTCGATACGCAACGATCAGAGTGGCACCGTCCATAGCGGCGCCAAGGTCGGTTCCAACGCCACCCTCAACCTGACCCAACGCCCCTCCGGCTCCGTCCAGCACCTCATTGCCGAAGATTCGCCCTCCCCGGATCGAGGCAACCCGAATCAGGCTTGCGACCGAGTCTCCATACACCAGCAGTAGACCGTCATCATTTCGCAGGAGTTGGGGCGCCATGCCGATACCATCTTCCGGCACCGAGCCCGTTCGATTCGCCGCTGCGCGGCACTGGACCGTACCGCTGTCTTCGGTGCACACACTACCGCCGGAACAGGAATCACAACCTTCTGCTTGCGCAAGACAACGGTCTCCCTGTTCTTCCGCGACACAAACGCTACCGGCTTCGCACCCCTCGATACAACTGGAGCGAACATCGACATCCAGTGTGCGCCAGTGCCCACTGCTGCTCGGGTCCGGACGGTCTGCTTCCGCAAGACGTAGGCCCGCCACCCCATCGTCAAATCGAACACGATAGGCAATCTGCGGGCGACCATCTTCGGTCAGGCGAAGATGGGGCTGGAGACCAGTATCTCCCCGTCCATCGACGACGATGCGACGCCAGCCATCGCCTTGCTGCCATGCTAGTTTTAGATCTTTCGCATCTTCGTCACGGTAGGCAATGTACACTTTGCCCCCCTCTGCGATGGCGATGGAGGGATAGGTTCCGACATGGGGACCTGCTTCGGCGCTCAAGCTTTTGTGGCGAGGCTGATCCCCGTCAAATCCGTCGACAAAAACTCGCCCCAACTGATTTCCGAACTCATCAAGGCTGATCAGCACTAAATCCCCGTAGTGCCGCTCGTATGCTGCAACGAGAATACGTCCTGCGGCCGCACGAGCAGAAAGATGCAACCCGACATCTCGAGGCACGAGCGCAGGCAGCGCTTTGCACTCACAGATCGTCTCGCAACAACTGTCCCCCCGCATGCTCAGCGGATCCGAGAGCATCTTGCGTTGCCCCTCGGGACATTTCTGCTCACAGCCGACAGATTTTGCGGGCGCTGCCACGCATCGGCGAGCGGAAATATCACAGTAAGTCCCCGCCTCACAGGCTTCAGTACAGGGTACGTCCACCAAGCATCTACCCTCGAAACAGGTACCTATTTCACAGTCGGTATCGTTATCACAACGAGGTGGGCGGCAACGGCGAGTCCCCTCTTCCTCGAGACAGAGAATCCCCAAGCCTTCGCAATCCGCATCTTGACCGCAGCGTTCTTCCACAGGCGAACATTTACCGGCGGCAGCGCAGCGGCGACCTGCGCAACAATCACCATCATCAGAACATCGAGCGGGTACGCATTGACCATTTCGAAAGGCTTCCGTTGCGTTGCAAACCGTTCTTAAATTGCACTCTCGAACCGGGATCACCTCATCGTCATCGCAGTTGCATGCCCCCAAAGGTAAAAGGGCAAAGACGAGCAATCGAAACGAGCGCATGGAACCGAGCTCCTCTTGGGTAGGGTCACCTTAGCCCCGATTGAACTGGCTGACCACTATTAGAGCCCCAGGGCGAGCAGGCGTTGGGCTACCCTTGGAACTTGAGCCGACACAAACTCGACCTCTTCCTCTGTGGTCAACCGTGACAAGCTGAAGCGCAGGGAACTGCCTGCTGCTGCATAAGACAACCCCATCGCCAACAACACGTGACTCGGTTCCATCGTCCCCGAACTGCATGCTGAACCACTCGAAAGGGCCACCCCCTCCATATCGAGAGCGATCACCATCGCCTCCCCTTCGAGGCCGGGAAAATGAATATTCGATACCGTCGGTAACCTCGGGATTAAACCACCATTAATTTGGGCTCCGTCGACCTGATCAAGAAGACTCGATTCGAGACGATCTCGAAGGTTTTCGATCCGTTCAAGGACGCTATGCTCCATTTGACCGATCAACTGCGCTGCAACACCGAAGCCGATGATCCCCAATGTGTTTTCCGTTCCACCTCGTCGCCCACGCTCCTGATGCCCACCCGAATGCAAGGGCGGCAACTCAAGACCTTTTCGGATCTGCAGCGCACCCACGCCCTTCGGACCGTGAATCTTGTGTGCGCTCACGGCGACAAGGTCCGCATTTTGGGGCATGGAACCTTTGCCGAAAACTTGAACCGCGTCGCTGTGAAACAGTGCCCCTGCTCCACGGGCGAGTTCCGCCAGGTGGTCGACATCGAAAAGAACGCCCGTTTCATTGTTCGCCGCCATGATACTGACCACAGCCGTCGGCACGGACAGAGCCTCTTCCAAAGCAGCGACTTCAAGTGCTCCTTGGTCATCGACAGGGATAACGACGACATCGGCTTCAGGTAGCGTTGCGACCGTTTCCAGAACCGCTGCATGCTCGACCGACGAGGTGATCACACGACGGCGCCCTTGGGCGGCCATGGTTTGATAAGCACTACGAAGTGCCAGGTTGTTCGCCTCGGTTCCTCCAGAGGTAAACACGATCTCTCGTTGTCGAGCCCCCATCGCTTCGGCGACCCTCTGTCTTGCGCTAAGCAGGGCTTTGCGAGCCGTGCGCCCATGTCCGTGTAGACTGCTCGGGTTCCCATAGGCGGGCAAAGCGTCCCGCATCGCCGCCATCACCTGGGGATCGAGCGCAGTGGTCGCATGGTTATCGAAATACACCGCATTCATGACACATCGCCTAACGTCTTTCCGAGATGGGCTCAACGGGCTACACCTCAAACATGAAGTCCCTCAGCCTCATCGTGTTGTTTATGAGTTTACTCGAGCCGACAACACGCCACGAACAACTACGAGATGACTGGAACCTTGCATGGCTCCTGCTGGAAAAGGGGATGCCCATGATCGTTCGCGTCCCCGATCAGGGTGTTTTACGACTTCGAGTCCGGTCCAGAGGCGCAGTTCGAGTCAGTGTCCGGGCTGCTGGGGATCTCGTCACTCAGCGAAGATTGGTTCCCGGAACGGACCCTGGTGCCGGCTTTCCGGGTCAACAACCAAGCCCCATGATTGAACTTCGGGTCTCCGTTCCTGAGGGCGGTGAGTCCTATCGTATTGAAGTAGACCGTGGCGCTGCTTGGCTCGCTCCCAGCTACGTGGATGCAACGGGTCAAAGTCACCGATACGAGTTGCCCGAGCTGGGCCCCCCCCCCCTGATTGATCTGAACCAAGCGCCCGAGCCTGCCCTTGCCCTCATTCCAATTCCCGAGGAGGACGAGGTACCACAACTGGCCTTGGTACCCCCTAGCGACCAACCACCTGATCTCGTCCCGACGGAGGAGAGCCCTCAACTCGTTCTTCCCCGGGATGACAAGAGCGCAGACGCTCCTCCCCTCGTCGGTCTCAACGAGACAGATGGAGACGATCAGGCCTCGGGAGAAGGCTTCGCATTAAACTTCTCCGACAAACCAAAACCCTCAGAGTCAAAGACGACCCAGCCGAAAAGTACCTCTCGTTTGCCTTCGGATACGACCCGTGAACCCCCTCCTGCTCGCCCTCCAGGTCCAACACTTACAGCCCGTTTGGCGAAAACATTGAATGGATTTTTCCGCCGTGGACTCGGTTACAGCCTTGGGGGGGACGCCGAGATTGGTGTCGACCGGCTCGGTGCTCGAGCAACGGCTGAACTGATCCTACCAATGCTTGAGGAACGATTTTCTGCGCTGGCCTACCTCGGTTACCGACCCTCCTCTTTACGTGGCGTCGCAGTCACAGGCCAGGGCGTCGCCATGCCTCTTCTCGTGGAAGCCCAACAAAACGATCTCCCAGTGGGTATCGCCCTGCGCTGGCGAAGCCAACGGATCCGCCCATTAGGCCTACCTGTAAGGATCCATGTTCAAGGTGCTCTTCACTGGGTCCGTCGACAGCAAGGCTTGGTTCTGGACACGCTGCGAGCGAGCCGGCGGGAGGTCGTGAGTAACACGAGTCAAACCCGTGCTGGACTCGGCTTGGGTCTTTCCTCTCAAATAGGGAAAATCATTCTTGAAGGAACCGCTGGCTTTGATCTTGGGCCGGCGACGCCAATCAGCTTAGGCACGGTCGCGCAAGCCGACTATCCTGGGCTCAAAGGGCTGGTGAAACTGGGAGCAAGGTGGCGATTTGGCGATGCTGAACTGCCAAAGCACCTCAAAGCATTGGACCGCCCTTTAGCGCCTTAGACACGAAGGCTTTTGAGACAATCGAGGTTCTCTTTAAAACGATTGTTCGGGGTCTCTAAGACGCCTGGGATTCCAACAAATCGGGAGTCGTTGACCAGCCAACGGAAAGGCTCCAGCCCAATGTATCCTGCGCCAATTTCCGCATGACGATCGACTCGACTACCGAGTGCTTTCGCTGAATCATTGAGATGAAACCAAGCCAACCGGTCCAAACCCACGATCCGATGAAATGCTTCGAAGGTCGCATCGTAGCCCTCTTCGCTGGACCAATCGTAACCGGCAACGAAGATATGACATGTATCGATACAAACAGCGAAGCGGTCCGGATCCCAGACCCGAGCCAACAAATCCCTTAAATGCTCGAAACGGTATCCAAGATTGCTGCCTTGCCCAGCCGTCGTTTCAAAAATGGTCCGAACAGGAGGGTCACCGGCCAATAAGTAAGCCTCAAGGAGCGCGTCGGCGACTCGATTCAGTCCATCCGACTCCCGTCCGTCAGTGGCTGCGCCCGGATGCATGTTAAGGTCTTCGAGACCCAACTGATGACAGCGTTGAAGTTCGTGGGCGTAAGCTTCGATACTTCGTTCCAGTTTGTCAGGGTCCGGCGACGCAAGGTTGATGAGATAAGAATCATGCACGAGGACCGGCGGACCCCCTGCAGCGAAGCGCGCGGAGCAGAATGCATCGATCTCGTCAGGCTTAAGTGGCGGAGCGATCCATCGTTGGCTGGGTTTTGAAAAGATCTGCAGACAGTCGGCACCCGCCTGCTGCGCTTTATCGAATACAGAAGCTAAACCATTTTCAGCACTGGTTTGGCTCCCGAGGATCACGACGTCAGGGATTCCGTCGCATGTCCAAGGGTGTTCTGCATGCTCTCAACGGTGAGCAACCGTAGGGCTTGAGGATCATCCCGGAGCGCCAGGTAGTACTTCTGACGATCCTTCACGTGAAGCAGACAAGGGAAGTAGTCATTGGAGAGAAGGATGTGATTCATCAACAGTCGCCCGAGTTTCCCACTGAACTTAAAGAAGGGAAAGATCTCCATAAACTGTCGATGGAACATGACCGCACGCTTAATCGGGTGAGCCGAGGTCATCTTGTCTGACTCTTGATCCCGTACAAGCTTGTTCAGATGGTAACTGATTCGCTCAGGTTTCTGGATATCGTGAAGGTAAACCCGGTGGAGCATCACGTCGGTCCGGTATCGCCCCGGGGTCACCTTTGGCAGGCCGTCACAGAGCAGAACATGCAGTTCCCGGATAAACTCCACGTCGATCGCCTTGCCCTCTTTTGAGTGCTGCTGGACCAAACGAATCGCCATCTGATGATTTCGAATCTGCTGATAGAGCGGCATCAACGACGAATCGGTCACCACCCGCCGACTAAGCGCCGCGCTCATCTCAGCATATGTCACAACAATACCGTCCAAGCCGCTGTCATGAAAGATCCAAGCCAACTCGAGATTTCGCCGAAAGCGCTCGACTTTACGCTGCATGCGTTCAGGCAACTCGTAGCCTTCTGGCTCCATGAGTGCCAAAACCTCATCGGTCAAATCATCGATACGACGGTAATAGGGCCGAAAGTTGATCAAGGGAATGCTCCTAAGACGGGGGGCTTTATGTATGCTCAATCCTGAGTGTCAAGCACCGCTTGTAGCGCTTCCTTTGCTGACCACGGCTCAACCAAGGCTTCTTGCAGCGCACGAGCAACAAAAGTGAACTCATCCCGTCCCCTCTGGACGACCTCTCGAAGCAGGCCGGGCGCAGGAAAGATATTTTGCGGACTCAAAGGCCGCTTAAAAGACCACCAGTAGTCCGCCTCTTGCTCACTGCGTTGCACCTGACTCCGAATCAATTGCTGAGCAGGCAACCACAACGGCTGACGTAAAAGGTTCGGGGCAAAACCATCCAACCCAGCGATCAACACGTTACTCCGACCCAGAGATCCACTTTGGACTTCCCGGCGCAATGAGAGGACCGGTACGTTCTCAGCAAATCCACCATCGATGAGCCTGCTTAAACCGTGGGTTTGCATAATTTCAGTGAGCACGCTGTGACTCCGGTTATCCTCCCGGTCCACATCGTAGTGCAGAAGACCGGGAATTGAGGAACTGAAACCGAGGGCGTCGGCAACATCCAACTGGCTGGTCAGCGCATCGCCCCCAAGAACCAAGGGCTGGAGCAAGCCGTCACCAACAAAGAACTCACCGATGAGACGAGTCATGTTAAGAATCAACCGACGCAGGGAACGTCGAGTCAGGGAGCCCTCAAAGAGGTGCTCATAATAATCCATCGCGTGGGGGGCTTCCCCGGCCAGACCACTGACGACGACCCGTAGCGGAATCACTGTTTCACTCATCCGAATCCAATGCCCTGTGTCGGTCTGCAAGCGTTCCCCCAAGCCGGCCCGCAGCATCAAGCGCAACGCACCGGGAATCGAGTATCGATTGTGCATGGACGAGACACTCAGAAGTCTCTTTTCACTCAACTCCTCTGTCATCAACAGCACGCTCTCGATGGAAAAGTCAGAGGAGAGACTCCGCATCGCAGCGACGATCGAGCCCATGGATGCACCCATCACCATGGCGGGACGGATTCCCAATCCTTCGAGGAGATCCAAGGCTCCCAAACTAATGTAAGAGACTCCCCCTCCACCACCGATGGCGAGCGCGAGCAACGGAGCGCCCCATTCTCGTCGCAAAGCTGGTTCCGGCAAGAGGCTTCGTTGACGATCGGATTCGAGTTGGAACAGCGGCCACAACTCGTGCAATGCACCCATGGCATCGGTCACGCCGACAGGACCATCCACCCACTCGAGACGATCCACCACTTCGTGGATTCGTTCAGTCAGAGCCCCTTCTCCGCCACCGATGGGGATACAATGGCCGTCGACCCACGTCTCGCGCAGGGTTCCACAACGTAGAACCATGCGTAAGAGTCGGTACGCATTGCGATCTTCCTCAGCCTGCTCAAGGCTATCGACCACGAGTCGACGATGGAGATCTCGCAGCACCTGCGGAGCGGGCAATGTCTCAGTCAACGGTCTCCTCCGCCAATCGAGAGGTGTTGGTCTCTCCATCGCCCGTTGGCATAATTGCCATGCTGTCAGTCTCTGCCCAATCTGTCAGCGTGTGACTGTTCGAACCATCGGTCTCTTCGACCGTCTTCTCGAATGTCATCGATGTTCCGTCATCGGCTTGCCCCATCAGATCAAGCCACTGAGCGACAATCCCGTTTGGCCGAGACAAGGTCTGACGCCAACAAATGGATCGGTACGCGAGTGCCGGCCACAAATCCTTGAGCCGTTGCCCCTCTTCAAGGACGGACACCAAATCAGCGATGGATTCTAGACTTCGTAAGGCGCCGGCATATCGATCTGGAACGGGCAACCGACGAGCCATTTGAAGAACAGGTAGTCCCGCACAAAGGCATGCGGGAAGCGCGTCGTGGGGCAGAGAAAGCGCACCGTAGGCCTCGAGGCTTTCAGAAAGCAAAGCAATCCCACCTTTACGAAGCTGCAGAGCCAACCCCCGGGGTGAGCCAACCGTCCGAAACCTTAGGGGGGTCACACCTTGCCACTCATCGGAAATTTCAATCATTTCTGCCTGATGTGTCCGGTCGCCAATGAGCAAAATTTCTTCGACCCCCGGCAGTGCGGGTACCTGTTCGATCTCATCCAACAAGCCGTCCGACCGATGCACTGCGGGTAATATCAACCGTTTCGGGTTCAGCGCCGCAGGGTCGCCATAAAATCCCCGAGTTTCAGGTACTAGGTCCAAAATCACCAGCCGCTCTTGGGGGATTCCAAGTTCCATCATGCGACTCAGGACGAACTGATCAGGTACCACCACATGGGAAGCCAAATCGAGCGCTTCTCGCAAACGCCCCAGGTAATCGAGACAAACTTCCGCTCGAATTTCCCGCAAAACGTAAATGATCCGCAGGTCGTCTTGGCCCGCATGATGCAGCGCCATCGCAGTCAATGGGTCCGCAACGATCGCCGCTTGATAGCTTTCAGCGCGAAACTGACGTTGTAAGGCCCGTAGGTAACGTCCTTCCGCTGCAGTGACCGGACCATCGCCGAGGGGCACTCGGTACATCCGTCCCGGACCGTTTCGTTCCGTGTAGCGCTGCCCACTCCGACGAGGTGCAACCAAGTCGATGGTCCAATGCTGTCGAAGCAATCGAGCCAGCCCGTGAAGATAACGAGACGCCGCCCCCCCCGAGGGCACAGGACCAAAGTAAGCGACAAGCGCTCTTGCCTCAACCATCGCTAGCGTACAGGTCGAACTGCTCAGGATGGTAACTTCCCTTCGGATGAATCCGCAGGTCGCAGTTCACCTGCTGACCCAACTCCGTGATGTTGGCGAGGAACTGGTCGACCATCACATCATGAACCTCGGGGTGCACATTAGCCACCAAAGCGGCAGGCCGTAGCTGGCGTGCCCTTGCAGCGAACTCTCCCAT
>MDTA01057750.1_pt1 | contig 10558 bp, 6 predicted proteins | sample 811151 | NCBI WGS metagenome assembly MDTA01 (sample SAMN05326648, study PRJNA326480) | marine metagenome | isolation source: seawater | place: Indian Ocean: South | collected 2010 | reverse complement strand
CATGTGGTAAAAAATTTGTTGTTCCAGATAGCGCAATTACTGCATCTGGAAGAATGGTTCAATGTGGCTCATGCGGAAATAAGTGGAAACAATTTCCTTTGGCAGGAGTTGAAAAAACACAATCAATCACTCGTAAAAAAAAGGTGGTTTCAAGAACTCAGCCTGTTCAACCAAAAATACAAAAACCAAAAAAAATAAAAAGGGCTGCTCCAAAAAAAACAAGAGAAATCAGTTTGTACTCACCAGAATATCTAGCAAAAAAACATGGTATCAAAATCAATGATGCACAGCCTGAAAAAAAATTAATAAACAGGAAAAAGGAAAAGTTTCTTTTGGTTTTTACAATTCATTAATTGTATTTATTTTTTTAGCTGTTGCTTTATCGAGAATTTTGTATTTTTCACAAGATTTGATCATTTCTTATATTCCTGTAACTGAGTATTATTTAGAATACTTCTTTGAGAGTATAAGAAATATTTTTGAAATTTGGAAAAATCTAATAACTAATTATTAATCTCTAAATCTTTGATATTAATGAAATTTCCTGAAAGTTCGGAATTATTCTTCTTTATATCCTCGTAAAAATTCCATGCTAAAACTACCATAGTATTTTTTTTATCTTTAATTTCAGATTTATTTTTTATAGGAATTTTTACTCCTGGCACAAATTTATTATGTTTCAATTTATTGTCCTCAACTATAAAATCTATTTCTTTTGAAATACCAAAAAAATTTAAAGCTGTAGTTGCTTTTGCTGGTGCACCATATCCTATTAATTTATTACTATTGCTTTTAAGTTTTTTAATATTTTTTATAACGTTTTCTCTAATTCTGTATACTTCTTCACCAAATTTTTTGTAGGTAGCAAATTTTTTAATTCCAAATTTTTCTTCCTCTTTCAACATTTGTTTCACACTTTTTTCAATTTTAAAATTTTTATTTTTCTTTATATAAACTCTTATTGATCCCCCGTGAGTATCAATTTTTTCCGCTTTAAATATCGTGCTATCAAATTTTTTAAAGAAATTTATTAAAGAGGTAAGTGACCAGTAGTTATAATGTTCATGATATATGTTATCAAATGTGAGATCCTTCAAGGTATTTATTAAATATTGAACTTCAATGATTATTGTCCCTTTTTTACTCAAAAGCTTAAACATACACTCAGCCATTTCCTGAAGTTTGTCAGAGTGAGCAAAAACATTTGAAGCTAAAATTAAATCTGCTCCTTTTTTAATTTTTTTTAAATTTTCTTTATTTAGAAAACCATTAAAGGTTTTGATCTTATTTTTATTAGCTAATTTTGCTAAGTTTTTTGCAGGTTCTATTCCTAAAACTTTTTTAAACCCTAATTCTAAAAAAGGTTTAAGAGCTACTCCGTCGTTACTTCCAATGTCAATTATGTAAGATTTATTTTTATCTAATTTAAGTTCACTTTTATATTTTCTCGCTGCCTGGATAAAATGATTTCTAAATACTCTCGAAGTTGAGGATGTATATAAATAATTAGAGAACATCTTTTTTGGATCTACAGATACAGATAATTGGCAATTATAGCATTTTTCACAAAAATTTACTTCAAGCGGATATAATTCACATTCATCACTTTGCTTTTTAAGCAAATTATTTGCTAAAGGTTGATAGCCTAAAGATACAACTCTTTTTAAGTCAATATTACCACAAGATCTACAATCAAATTTATAATATTTTAATAATAAATTTTTTTCATAATCATCAACGATAGTATTTTTAATTGTATGCGTTACCCCATAATTTTCGTGTTCTCTTTCACCTCTTACTAAATTCAAGAATGTAGTATCCTTAGTGAATATCATAGTATGTGCCACATTTGGTTTGATGATAGAAAGCTGACCTTCATTAACTACCTGGGTAACTTTTGGTGAATTAGGATTGATTATATCTTGGAAAATTTCAATTATTTGCCCTTTAGTGAATAAACATTTTTGCTCTTGCTGAGGATGATAATGATTAGCTCTCATCGTTCCTTTTTTTGAATTAATTAAACCAATCATATTTATTGGTTCGGTTAATTCATGATTGCTAATTTTACCTCTTTGATCTATGAATTCATTCTCGCCATCTTTAACATACTCCAAATCTTTATTAATATTTTGTTTTGACCATTTAAAAATCATTTCTTTGATACTTTCATCTAATCCATAAAGAAACTTGAAACCCGTACTCAATATTTTTTTATTTGATAATGAAAAACCTAAATTTGGAATTTCATCATTTGTTTCCCTTAGAATTACTTTTGGGTTATATTTTTTACATATTTCAGCTACCTGCTTTACGGTAACTCTATCTTTTGTTAAGTTGAATGTTTGAAAGGAAATATCCTCTCTTTCCTCCATAAATTTAAAGCATCTCGCTACATCGATAAGCGGTACTAGACTTTTTATCTGTTTTCCTCCAGCAAAAAGTTTCAATATTCCATCCTGTGATGCCATTTTTGAAAAAAAATTTGGCATTATATCTATTCTCGCCGTATCGGTAGAATATCCGTAAACTGAACCTAACCTAAGTATTATAAAATTTTTACCAGAGGATTTTAATTGTTTTTCATTAAAATCTTTGGACTTGCCATAAGACAAGATTGGTTTTGTTTCCTCGTTTTCTTGAATGTTATTTTTAATTTTTTCAATGCCTTCATAAACAACATGAGTAGAAGGCATGATTATCTTACATTTATTATCTATAGCATCTAAAATATTTTGCGTTCCATCTTCAGCTACTTTTTTTATTAAAAAGTCTTTTTCAATATTGCTCTCACTCTTTACTCTAGGAACATCAGTTATTCCAGCTAAATGATGGACAATGTCAGCATCGCGACAGTGTAATTTAATCAAATCTTTATCTAAAATATCTCCATGTATGTAATTTATATTCCAGTTTCTCAGTTGATTGACTCTTTCTGATACGAACCTATTATCGATTACAGTAATCTGATCATTCCAACTATATCCAGAATAAATCTTGCATAATTCTGTTCCAATATAACCAAGGCCGCCTGTAATCACTATTTTTTTCATTAATCAATGTATATATTAATTTTTAAAAAAAAAAATTAAAATACAATGAAAATTTACGATTGCTTTATGTTTTCGGATGAAAAAATGTTGCTAGAACTAAGGCTTAATACATTGGACTCATTTGTTGACAAATTTATAATTGCAGAAGCCTCCTATTTTCATAATGGTGATAAAAAAAAATTAAACTTTAATATTAATGATTATGGCAAATTTCGAGATAAAATTGATTACATTGTAATAAAAGATCAGCCGCCAGGTATATTAGAAATTAAAAAAAATGACAATCAAAATCAAATAGATGAAAAAAAAATTTTAAATAGTATTAGTCGAGATAATTTTCAAAGAGAACAGTTAAATAAAAGATTAAATAATTTAGAAGAAGATGATTTGATTATTATAAGTGATTTAGATGAAATTCCAGATTTAAGAAAAATTGATTTAAAGAGTGTTAAAGATGAAATATTAATCTTTAAACAAAAAATGTTTTATTATAAATTTAATTTATGTCATGAGAATTTTATTTGGCATGGGTCAAAAATTATTAAGAAAAAGCATTTTATTTCACCACAATGGTTAAGGAATATAAAAAATAAAAAATATTCCTTTTGGAGATTTGACACTTATTTTTCCAAAAAAAAATACAATAATATTAAATTTATAGAAAAAGGCGGTTGGCATTTTACATGTATAAAAAAAGCAGAAGAAATTCATAAAAAATTACTTACATTTGCGCATCATCAAGACTATGAAAATTCAAAAATTTCTCTAACAGATTTAAAAAAAAGGATTGAAGAAAAAAGGATTTTGTATGACCATGAAAAAGATAAAAAAAATCAAAATAAATGGCATACTGATAAAATTTTGAAAAAGATTAATACTAATCTTCTTCCAGATTTTGTAATAAATAATTTAGACAAATATAAAAATTGGATTGATTAATTCTTAATTATCTATCCATTTGCTGAATAGATTTAAATTTTTCTGAATATATTTTGGTAGTTTATCAATTTCCAATTTTTCTAAAATCTCGTTATTTTCAAATTTGTTTTTTACTCTTTGATCAGCTTGATAATTGTAAATCATTTTTTTTTGAGAAATTAAGCTTTCAATCTTATCTACTCCTAGAGGATTATGATCATACTCGATGTGATGTCTTATTGATTTTAATTTTTTTTCTACTCCGCTTGGTTCTTTTAAGTAAGAAAAATGCCAACCTCCTTTTTCTATAAATTTAATATTATTGTATTTTTTTTTTGAAAAATAAGTGTCGAATCTCCATTTTGGGTAATTCTTATCTTTGATATCTCTTAACCATTGAGGGCTAATTAAATTTTTCTTTTTTATCATTCTAGTGCCTCGCCATTTTATTTTTGAAAATAAATTAAACTTATAACAGCAAAAGATTTGGTTAAAAAAAACTATTTCATTTTTATATTTTTCAAAATCAAAATTGTCCAGTAAAGGAATTTCATCTACGTCAGAAATAAAAATAAGATCATCTTCACCTGCATCTTTTAGTCCTTTTCCAATAGAGTTTCTCTGATAAAATTCTCTTAAATTACCATTAATAATTATTTTTTCATTAATTCTGTTGTCGTTTTTATCAATTTTAAATAAGTTCGTCGGATTTTTTTCTAACAGAATGTAAATAATTTTATCTTCAAATTTTTTGAAGTTATCAAAATTAAATTTTGGTGCTCTTTTTTCTCCACTATGACTATAAATACTCTCAACTATTACAAATTTATCTACATATTCATTTAATGTGTTTAATCTAACATCGAGTAAAAGCTCCTCGTCAAAATATATAAAACAGTCATATATTTTCATAATCTAGAGATACTAATGATTATTGCTAGTGAGTACTAGTAACTTCTGACTTAGTTTTTTCAGTTTTTTTGACATTGTCGATTTCAACCCATTCGACTTTTTTAAGAGGTTTGGTTAAGGCAACTTTTAAAACCTCGTCCACATTTTTAACTGGTATAATTTCAATTTGGTCTAAAATAGTTTTTGGTACTTCTACAAGGTCTTTTTTATTCTCTAAAGGTATTAAAACTTTTTTAATACCTGCTCTATGAGCCGCTAATAATTTTTCTTTCAATCCACCTATTGGCAATACTAATCCTCTCAATGTAATTTCTCCTGTCATTGCAACGTTTTTATTTACAGGTATTTCTGTTATTGCGGAAATAATTGAAGTCACCATACCAACACCTGCTGATGGGCCATCTTTAGGAGTTGCTCCTTCAGGAACATGAATATGAAAATCTTTTTTATCAAAAATTGGAGGTATTATTCCATAATCTAAGCTTTTTGATCTAATATATGATTTAGCGGCTTTTACTGACTCTTGCATCACATCTCCGAGTTTACCTGTAATTTGCATTTTTCCTTTACCAGGCATAATTACCGTCTCAATTTTTAAAATCTCTCCACCAACTTCTGTCCATGCTAATCCGGTAACCACTCCAACTCTATTTTCCTCTTCTATCTCTCCATAATTAAATTTTTGAACCCCCAGTAAATCTTTCAAATCTTTATCATCAATCGGGTTATTTACTTTTTCGTTATTATCAATTTTTTTTACTAGTTTTCTAGCTATTTTAGAAATTTCTCTTTCTAAATTTCTAACTCCAGACTCTCTTGTGTAGTATCTAATTATTTTTCTATTAATATTTTCATCTATATTCCACTCTTCTTTTTTAAGGCCATTATTTTTACTTTGATTAGGTATCAAGTATTTTTGAGAAATATTTACTTTCTCATCTTCTGTGTACCCTGAAAGTCTAATTACTTCCATTCTATCTAATAATGGTGGAAGAATGTTAAGAGTATTTGCGGTTGTCACAAACATTACGTCTGATAGATCGTAATCAACTTCTAAATAGTGATCGTTAAACTCTTTATTTTGCTCTGGATCTAAAGCTTCTAACAAAGCCGATGATGGATCGCCTCTGTAATCATTTCCTACTTTGTCAATCTCATCTAATAGAAATAGAGGGTTTTTAGTGCCAGCTTTTTTCATCATTTGAATTATTTTACCAGGTAGTGAACCGATATAAGTTCTTCTATGACCTCTTATCTCAGCCTCGTCTCTAATACCTCCTAAAGAAATTCTAATAAATTTTCTGTTTGTTGCCTTGGCAATTGATTTTCCTAAAGAAGTTTTACCAACACCTGGTGGTCCAACAAGACATAAAATTGGACCTTTCATTTTTTGAATTCTTTTTTGAACTGCTAAAAATTCTATAATTCTCTCCTTAACTTTTTCAAGACCGTAATGATCTTCATCTAATATTTTTTGGGCATTATTTAAATTTGTATTTATTTTGGATTTGTTTGACCAAGGTAGTTCAATCATCCAATCTAAATAGTTCCTTACAACTGTTGCTTCAGCTGACATCGGGCTCATCGTTTTTAATTTTTTTAGTTCAGACAAACATTTTTCTTTAGCATATTTCGTCATCTTTGCGTCATTAATAGCTCTAGACAATGATGTTAGCTCGTCTTTACCTTCATCAATTTCACCAAGTTCTTTTTGTATAGCCTTTAATTGCTCATTTAAATAATATTCTCTTTGAGTTTTTTCCATCTGATTTTTGACCCTGCCTCTTATTTTTTTTTCAACTGAAAGTACGCTTAATTCTTTTTCGATTATCGCATGTAACTTTTCCAGTCTTTTTTTTAAATCCACTATTTCCAAAAGTTCTTGTTTTTCAAATATTTGGATATTTAAGTTAGACGATATAGTATGGGCTATTAGGGAAGAATTTTTTAAATCTTTAATATTTCCAGTACCACTGCTAATTTCTTTTTTACTTAAAACTTGCAATCTTTCAAATTTTTTAATTAAACCTGAGGCAAACTGATCTAAATCTTTACTTATATTAGTATCTTCAACAACCTCAATTTCACAAGTTAGCAAATTAGAACTATTATCATTATGTTTTAGTATTTTAATTCTTTTTTCTCCTTCGACTAAAACTTTTACAGTTCCATCAGGTAATTTCAGTAATTGTAGAACTTTGCTTAAACAACCGTACTGATATAAATCTTTACCCTCAGGATCATCAATCTCAGAATTTTTTTGAGTTACCAATACTATCGATTTGTCAGTTTTCATTACTTCTTGTAGAGCTTTGATTGACTTTTCCCTGCCAACAAACAAAGGTACTACCATTGATGGAAATATCACAATATCTCTTAAAGGCAGTAACGGTTTTAAATAAGTAGTTTTCATTTAAAACTAATATGGCAATATATACGTTAATTTCAAGGACAAATTCGTTTTAAGCCACTGATGTTGATTGTTTTTTACCGTATGTGACAATGGGTTCTGTAATTCCTTTAACTGAGGAACTATCAACGGTTACTTTAATAACATTTTCCATATCTGGCAACTCGAACATTGTTTTAAGCAATATATTTTCCAAAATTGATCTTAGTCCTCTTGCGCCTGTTTTTTTTGATATTGCTTTTTTAGCAATTTCAGATATCGCCTCATCTTTAAATTCTAATTTAACTTCTTCAAATTCAAAAAGTCTTTGATATTGTTTAATTAGAGAGTTTTTTGGTTCCTTTAAAATTTTAATTAAAGATTTTTCGTCAAGATCGTCTAAAGTAGCAATAATTGGCATTCTACCTATAAACTCTGGAATTAATCCATATTTTATCAAATCCTCTGGTTCCAAAAGTTTCATAGTTTCAGATAAAGATTTCTCTTTATAATTTTTAACGTTAGCGCCAAATCCTATAGAACTTCCTTTTCCTCTACTTTCAATTAATTTGTCTAAGCCAGCAAAAGCACCACCACATATAAACAAGATATTAGTTGTATCAACTTGTAAAAACTCCTGCTGAGGATGTTTTCTTCCACCTTGTGGTGGGACACTAGCAATAGTTCCTTCCATAATTTTAAGTAGAGCTTGCTGCACACCTTCTCCAGATACATCTCTTGTAATAGATGGATTTTCAGATTTTCTACTAATTTTGTCTACTTCATCAATATAAACTATCCCTCTTTGAGCTTTATCCACATTATAATCAGCCGATTGAAGTAATTTTAAAATTATATTTTCTACATCCTCGCCAACGTACCCCGCCTCAGTCAACGTAGTTGCGTCTGCCATAGTAAATGGAACATCTAAAATTCTAGCCAAAGTCTGAGCCAACAAAGTTTTTCCACAACCAGTTGGTCCCACTAGTAAAATATTTGATTTGGATAATTCTACGTCCTTATTATTTTTACTATCATGATTTAATCTTTTATAATGATTGTGAACTGCTACTGATAGAATTTCTTTTGCTAATTTTTGACCAATTACATATTCGTCCAAAACATTGCAAATCTCTTTCGGCGAAGGAACTCCATCTTGATGTTTAACTAAAGAACTTTTACTTTCTTCCTTAATTATGTCCATACATAATTCAACACATTCATCGCAAATGAAGACTGTTGGCCCGGCAATAAGCTTTCTCACCTCGTGCTGACTTTTTCCACAAAAAGAGCAGTAAAGAATATTTTTATTATTTTTATCTGTCATAACGAATCAATTTAAATAATATAAAACTGAAAAATTTACTTATCAAGTTGAAGTTGTAAATAATGCTATATATGGTGCTTTATTTTCTCTTTTCCACAACAGAGTCTATAAGCCCAAAATTTTTTGCTTCGTCTGCTGTCATAAATTTATCTCTCTCCAAAGCCTCAGAAATTTCCTGAACAGATTTACCAGTGTGCTTTGAATATATATTATTTAGCCTCTCTTTTAATGACAAAATTTCTTTAGCGTGAATTTGAATATCTGTAGCTTGGCCCTGAAAGCCAGCAGATGGTTGATGAACCATAATTCTTGAATTTGGCAAAGAGTATCTTTTGCCCTTTTCACCTGCTGCTAATAAAAATGATCCCATTGAGGAAGCTTGACCAATGCATAATGTAGAAACTGGGGAATTAATATATTGCATTGTGTCATAGATTCCTAAACCAGCAGTTACTAAACCTCCAGGACTATTAATATAAAAGTTTATCTCTTTCTTTGGATTTTCTGACTCCAAAAATAAAAGTTGCGCAGTTACTAGCGATGCTACAGCATCATTTACAGGTCCTACTAAAAAAACTATCCTTTCTTTAAGCAATCTAGAATATATGTCATAGGCTCTTTCTCCTTTGCTTGTTTGTTCAACAACCATCGGGATTAAACTATTCATTTTTTCTTCTAATTCGCGACTCATTATTGATTTATACAACTATTGATTACTTTTTACTAATTTTTTTTGATTTAGACTTGTTTTTTACAGAGGATGTGGTTTTAGATTTCTCAGTATCCATATTTGGTTTATTAAATTCAGCAATAATTTTTTCAGCTTCTTTGGTATTTATTGTTTTAGATGTTAGATTTATTTTTGATTTTATTAATTCTATAATTTTTTCTTCATACAATGAACCTTTTAAGCTTTGAGAAGCGCTTGGGTTTTTTTTATAATATTCAAGTACCATTTTTTCTTGCCCGGGCATTCCTTTTATTTGTTTTTGTATCTCATCTCTTACTTCGTCATCCGATACTTTTAAATTATTTTTTTCTCCGTATTCATTGAGTAACAAACCAAGTTTTATTCTGGATTTTGCTAACTTTTCATTATTAAATTTATGATTTTCTTTTTCGTCAGGTTTAAGATTTTTACTCATTATTGAAATTTCTTGGTCAATTAAATTTTGAGGTAAGTCTAACTGATGATTTTTTTCAATTTGATCTAAAATTTCTTTTTTAGTTATAGCATTCAATGCTTGGGAGTATTGACCTGAGATCTGTTTTTCAATTAAAGATTTTAAATCTTTGATATCTTTCGCTCCCATTAATTTAGCAAAATTATCATCAATTTTCCTAATTTTTACTTTTTTTACGTTTAAAATTTTACATTCAAATTTAGTTTTTTTGTTAGCAAGTTCTTTCTTGGGATGATTAGCAGGAAGAGTAGCATCTAATATTTTTATATCATTTTTTTTCACACCGATTAGTTGTTCGTCAAATCCTTTTAAAAAGAGATCCTTTCCTAGCTCAAGCTGTACACCTTTACCTTCACTTCCATCAAATTTATTACCATCAACTGTAGCTGAATAATCAAAAATAACCAGATCTCCTTTAATTGCTTTTTCACTGTCATTTTTATCCTCAAATTGTTTATTTTGATCTGAAATTTCTTTTACTTTTTCATCAATAATTTTATCTTCAATTTTTACTTTAAAACTTGTAGCCTTAAATTTTTCGAAACTTTTCAATGTAATGCTGGGTAAACAATCTATTTGCAGTTCATAGTTTAAATCTTTACCTTCTCCAAACTGTTTTAAGTCTATTTTTGGTTGACCAGCAATTTTCAATTTTTTTTCATCTATGGCTTTTGTAGTAGTTTCTCTTAAAATCTTATCTACTACCTCTCCATATATAGATTTACCAAATTGACTTTTAATTACCTCTGGAGGAACTTTTCCTGGTCTAAAACCT
>MDTA01123662.1_pt1 | contig 10562 bp, 9 predicted proteins | sample 811151 | NCBI WGS metagenome assembly MDTA01 (sample SAMN05326648, study PRJNA326480) | marine metagenome | isolation source: seawater | place: Indian Ocean: South | collected 2010 | reverse complement strand
TATGGAGTTGCATTGGTTTGTGCAAGATTTAGGGATTTAAAAAGTATCATTGATACAATAATACAGGTTTCATTTTTATTAACTCCTGTAATGTGGGAGATTAAATACCTACCCTCTAAATATCATATTTTTATATATATTTTTAATCCTTTCGCATCTGCACTGGAAACATTAAGAGGACCTATGTTAGGAGAGATTGTACCAGCTGAACCTTTTTATGCCTTATTTATGTGGATGATTGTTTCTTATCTTTTCGCACTTTATATGCATCGCAAATTATCTAGAGGAATAATTTTTTGGATACAGTAATATATGATTGATTTCTCAAATGTAAATTTAAATTATCCTTTGCCATCAGATCTTTCCAGATCCTTAAGATCAAATCTTGTACAAAATGTTGGAGGAATATTTACAAAAACAAATAAAGGCAAAAATTGCGTTAACGCTCTAAAAAATATAAATCTAAAAATTGAAGATGGATGCCGCTTGGGGGTTATAGGTCATAATGGATCTGGGAAAACAACTCTTTTGAGGGCAATTTGCGGCGTATATCCTCCATCTACAGGGAAGATAAAAGTTAAGGGCAAAATAAGTGCATTAACTGATATAACTCTTGGAATGCAGCCATATGAAAATGGAATCAATAATATTATTTTTAGATTAATTTTCATGGGACATTCTTTTCGTGTAGCGAAATCTGCTGTTGAAGAGATTGTTGAATTCTCAGAATTAGGAAATTTTATTCATTTACCAGTTAGTACATATTCAACAGGAATGTATTTAAGATTAGCTTTTGCAATCGCTACTCACTTTAAACCTGATATCTTAATTTTAGATGAAATTATTGGTGCTGGAGATGCAGCCTTTCAAAAAAAAGTACAAGATAGAATAGATAAAATTATTGATTCAGCTAGAATTTCAATTATATCTTCTCATGGATTAGATTATGTATCAAAATATTGTGATCGGGTTATTCAATTAAGTCATGGAGAATTGATTGCAGATGGCAATTCCCAAGATGTTATTGTGAGTTATAAAAAATCTATGTAAATAATCTTATGAAAATCGGTGTTGATTCAAGACCTTTAGCTAATGAAATAACAGGAGTGAGCAGATATGTCTCTGAAAGTTTGAAGTGTTTATTAAACTTTGAGGACAATAATAAGTTTTTTTTATATAGTCCTGCAAAATTTGCTCATGATAATTTAAACTCTAAAAAAACTACTATTAAGTTTAAAAATTATAAAGATAAGTATAGGAGATTTATTTGGTCACAAACATTATTACCCTATTGGGCTCTAAAAGATGAAATTGATATTTTTTGGTCTCCAAGCCATAGGTTACCAAAATTTTTACCAAGAAAAACTGCAAGAGTAGTTACTATTCATGATCTTGTATGGAAACATGCTTCAAAAACGATGACATCTCAGAGAAGAATTATGGACTCTTTGATGATGCCGGAAGCAGTTAAAAGTGCTGATATTGTAGTGAGTGTTTCTCAAAACACTGCTATAGACTTGAAAAATGCTTTCCCAGATCAGGTTCATAAAATAAGAGTAATATATCCAGGTCTTACAATTCTTCCAGAGAAAAATTTAACTCATATTAAAAATTTTTATATAAAAATGCCATATATATTATTTGTTGGAACTATAGAACCAAGAAAAAATCTAGAAAGATTAATAAAAGCATTTTCAAAGATAAAAGATAAGAAAATAAAGCTTGTCATAGCTGGTCAAAGAGGATGGGGAAATGTTGATTTAGAAAAGTATATAAATCAATTTTCTTTAAAAAATAGAGTTTCATTACTAGGAAGAGTATCAAATGAGCAACTATCTGTTTTATATAAAAATTGCTTATTTTTAGCGATGCCCTCATTATATGAGGGATTTGGATTGCCAATAATTGAGGCAATGTCTTTTGGAAAGACAGTCTTAACATCAAATGTCTCATCTTTACCTGAAATAACAAACGAAGCTGGTATATTAATAAATCCTCTGGACGAAAGTGCAATTACTAATGGATTAAATTTACTTCTTGATGAAAAAGTAAATCAAAATTTTGCAAAAAAAGCAAAAATTAATGCACAAAATTTTACATGGTTAAATTGTAGTAAGAATTTATTGGAAATTTTTGATGAGGCTATCAAAATAAGAATAGAGAAATGCTAGGTTAGTAATAAATTTATTCACGACTAATGACTTGCATATTAATAGGTTCAGGAATAGTAGGCTTATCTATTGCAAAATCATTAATTGAAAAAAAGGTTTTTAGAGCGAATCAGATTTTAATTTTAGATAAATATTCAGTTCCCTCAAATGGAACTTCGACTCATAATAGTGGAGTTCTTCACGCTGGTTTATATTATGAACCAAATTCCCTTAAAGCAAAACTTTCTAGAAAAGGAAGCGAAAAACTTAAGGATTGGTGCAAACAAAATGATTTACCTTTATTAGAGTGTGGGAAATTGTTAATACCTTTTAATAATAAAGATATTGAGAGACTAGAAAAAATATATGAAAAGGCAAAATTGAATAATTGTAGTGTTGAAATTGTCGATTTTGATTTTGCAAAACATATTCAAAAAGGTATTTCTAAACAAAAAAAATATCTTTGGTCTCCATTAACTAGCGTTTTTAACCCTAAATTAATAATTGATAAATTATATAGAGACTTAAAAAATCAGGGTGTCAAATTTGCTATTGAAAATGTTATAAAAGATGATCAAGATAAAAGAAAATTGATCACAAAGTCAGGAAATGAATTTTCTTATTCGAGATATGTTAATTGTGCAGGACCAGGCGCTTTAGATTTAGTAAAAACAGTTTCTAGAGAATATGATAACTTCGCAATAATGCCTTTTTTAGGTCAGTACGGGTTACAAAAATCTGGTTTGCAAATTAATACTAATTTATATCCTGTGCCAGACCCTAACCTCCCTTTCCTTGGCATACACCTTACTCCTCGAATAAAAAATTCAGTTTTAATTGGGCCAAATGCAATACCATCAATTAAGAGAGATATTCAAGGCTTTGATAATTACGATTTGAAAAATATTCCAAGTACCTTAGTTAATAGCATTATTATGTTCGTTCAAAATAAACAAAATTTCAGAAATAATGCTATTTCAGAATTTTGCATAAATACAAATAAGAAGTTTGAAAATAGATCTATGAAATTTTTGGATGAAAGTTTTAGAAAAAATTTTAGAGTAGAAATGGATAAAACTACATATGGAATTAGACCTCAAATAATAGATTTAAAAAATCTGTCTTTTGAAAACGATTTTATTTATGAAAAAATAAATAAAAATATACATATTGTTAATGCGGTTAGTCCGGCTTTTACCTCCTGTTTTGCACTAGCTGATTTTATAGTTGAAAAATTGGATTAATAAAATCTTAAATTCTAATTATCTAAAATCAGATAAATTTTCTAGGAAGATTTTTATGAATTTATTATCAAAATAATCCAAAGTATTTTGATGGATTTTAGATTTTGATTCTTCGTATTCAATTATACTTTGCCAAATATATTCAGAATGTTGTTCATTATTGATCATATTTTTTTTAACTTTTTCTATAAGTATTTCGTAAGGTATCAGAAAAGCTAAAACTATATAGTGAGTAGAAAAATTTCTATTTCCAAGAAAGTTATCTTTATAAAAATGTTCATAAGAACCTATTTCTTTTATACTTTTAATTTTAGATTCATCAACTACATATCCTAGCTCTTCTAGAAGAATTCGACTTAATGCATTTTTTATTTTTTCTTCTTTCCTTATTCTTCCTCCCGGCACAAAAAAAAATCTTTGGCTGGTGAATTTAATCGCTTACCAATAAGTATGTTTGAACCTTTTAGGATACATAAATCAATTGATATTAAAGGAGTGTGGTCTACAATAAAAGAAAAGTCTTTTTTAGATAGAAATGACATAAATAAGAGTTTTAAAAGGAAATAAGATTTTTCTTAATTTTATTTTTAAAATTATGTTTATAAATATAACATTTATTTTAACTTTCTATTCTTCCATAAGCATCGGCAAATCTCACAATGTCATCTTCTCCTAGGTAAGGTCCGCTTTGCACTTCTATTAAGGAAAGAGTTAATTTTCCTGGGTTCTTTAATCTATGCTTGCTACATACTGGAATATAAGTACTTTCATTTTCATTTAGAAGAGAGATTTTGCCATCTATTTCAACTTGTGCGGTTCCCCTTACTACAATCCAGTGTTCTGAGCGATGATGATGCATTTGCAAAGAAAGTACTGCTCCAGGATTGACATTTATTAATTTAACTTGCCATCTTATTCCCTCAACTATGGAAGTGTAATTGCCCCATGGTCTAAATATCTTTTTATGTCTAATTCCTTGAAGTAAACTTTTTTCTTTCATTTGAAGTACTAATTTTTTTATATCTTGAGCCTTATCTATATCTGATATCAATATTGCATCTCCTGTCTCAATTACAACTAAATTTTCAATACCTAATGTTGCTATCAAAGAGTTCTCGCTTTTCAAAAAACAATTCTTTGTATCTTTAGCTAAAACATCACCTTGTAAAACATTTCCTCTATCATCCTTATTAGATATTTCCCAAACTGATTTCCAATTGCCCACATCGCTCCATCCTGCATTTAAAGGGAAAACAACTCCTGCATCGGTTTTCTCCATAACTGATATATCAATCGATATATCTGGACATGATTCAAAAATACTTTTATTAATTCTTTGGAAATCTAGATCTAAAATACTTTCATTTAATGCATTTTTACAGCAATCTATTAAATCAGGTGAGTATTTTTTGAGCTCAGATAAGATCTTACTGGTCTTAAATAAAAACATGCCACTATTCCATGTATATTTTTTATTCTTGGAATATTCTTCTGCAAGTTTTTTATTTGGTTTTTCTATAAATCTAATAATTTTACTTCCAGTCTTGGTATCTATATCTAAGGGTGATTCAGTTTCAATATATCCATAACCTGTATCTGCCCTTTCAGGTACAATACCGAATGTAATTAATTTATCTTTAGAAGCCACTTCTTTAGCTTTTTGAACAACTTTTCTAAATTCAATAGGATCTTTAATTAAGTGATCAGAGGATAGGATAATCAATAATGGATCATCGGCAATTTCTTGTGACTTTAGAGCAGCTAAAGCAATAGCTGGAGCTGTATTTCTTCGGAAAGGTTCAAGAATTATTGATTCTGGAACAACTCCAATTTCTCTACTTTGTTCAGCGACTATAAATCTATGTTCTTCATTACATATAAATATTGGAGAATTTATGTTTTTGATGCCCAAAAGTCTTTTACAAGTTTCCTGAAATAAGGATTCTTTATTATTAGGTTGCACAGATAAAAACTGTTTAGGAAAACTTTCTCTTGAGAAAGGCCATAATCTGGTGCCAGTGCCTCCACATAAAATAATAGGTATAATTAAATTTTTTTTCTTATATTTTTTCATATATTTATTTATTCAATAGATAAAATTAATAAAATTTAGGATCTATTTTACCCTATGAGTAAACAAAAAGTTTGTTAAGAGCTAAAGTTGTATAAAGATATGTTGCAATATTATTAAATTGCTTATCTCAAAAAGCTTTTCATGAAATCTTAAGCAAGATAAATTGAATGATTTAGAATCTTCAAAATAAGAGCAAAATTGGATTTAGTTTTTATTTATATATACTTATCTAAATAATTTAATTTATAAATATATTAATCACCTTAATAAATTTAATGGGATAATAATAATATGGAAAATTTTAGAGATTCAAATAATAAAAATCATTTAATATCTAATCATGATAAAATATTCATAGCAGGTCATAAAGGGTTAGTTGGCAAATCGCTTACCAGGAAATTTAAGCAATATGGATTTAATAATTTAGTTTTTGCTGATAGGAAAAATTTAGATCTTAGAGATAGCAACAAAGTATTGGATTGGTTTCAAATAAATAAACCAAATGTGGTAATCATAGCAGCTGCAAAAGTTGGTGGAATAAAAGCAAACAATAACTTTCCTGTAGACTTTTTGCTTGATAATATAAAAATTCAAAATAATTTAATTGAGACATCCTGGAAAATAGGAGTAAGAAGATTACTTTTTTTAGGAAGTAGTTGTATATATCCTAGAAATGCTAAACAGCCTATGACAGAGGATTTGTTGTTAACTAGTAACTTAGAAAAAACTAATGAATTTTACGCTATAGCAAAAATTTGTGGATTAAAACTATGCGAGGCTCTTCATAAACAATATGGATTTGACGCAATTTCATTAATGCCTTGCAACTTGTATGGCCCTGGAGATTATTATCATCCAGAAAATAGTCATGTAATCCCATCTCTTATAAGAAGATTTGACCAGGCCTATAGAGAAGAAAATAGTGAAGTTATTTGTTGGGGGACTGGAAATGTTTCTAGAGAATTCCTTCATGTAGATGATCTTAGTGAGGCTTGCATTTTTGCTTTGAAGCATTGGAAAATTTCATCAACTAATGCGCCAAAAGATGAAAAAGGCAAACCTCTCTTATTCTTAAATGTTGGAACAGGGAAAGAAATCAAATTAAAAGATCTAGCTCAAATTATTTCAAGGGAAATAAAATTTAAAGGTATAATTTCGTGGGATCACTCAAAACCAGATGGAACACCAAGAAAAGTTCTTAATATTGATAAACTTAAATCCCTAGGATGGATAAGTAATATTGAACTTAAAGTCGGCATTAAGGATTCAATATTTGATTATCAGAATAATACTGTAAGAATGTAAAGTAATTTTTAAATTTAAAATTTTATTATTTATTAAAATGGTTATCCCCATTATTTAGTTAACTTAAAGAAAGTAAATATGATCCGGTTTAATTTAATTTAAAAATTAAGCACAAATTATTCTTAAAGCCAACTTTTTAAAGATTATGATAAAAAAGGCATTGGTTTTTATTTTATTTTTAATTAGACAGTAATGCTTGAGTTATAATTAAATAATGAAAAGAATAAAAGTACTTCATATTTATAAGAGTTCGATAGATGAATGTTTTGGAGGTATTGAGAGCTTTATGCATAATTTATGTGAGGAAGGTAATTATTATGGAATAGATAATTTATTAATGACATTGAGCCCAAATCCAAAAGATAAAGTAATCGATATGGGTAATTATAAGGTAATAAAAGTTAAGCAAAATTTTCATATTTTTCAAACATCTTTTTCTATTCATGCATTTTTTAAATTTAAGCAATTAATTAAAAAAGTGGATATCATTCATTATCATTTTCCTTACCCTTTTGCAGATATATTACATTTCCTCTGTAGGGTAAAGAAACCATCAATCGTTACTTATCACTCGGATATTATTAGGCAAAAAAGAATATTTTTCTTTTATAAATGGTTAATGCATAGATTCCTTAATTCAGTAGATTTAATAGTTTCGACCTCACAAAATTATTTTGCTACAAGTGAAATTCTTATCAATATTTCTCACAAAGTAAGAGTAATTCCTATTGGAATTAATGTAAAAAGCTACCCTAAATTAAATTATTATGATAATAGAATTTTTTGCAAAAAACTACCTAAAGAGTTTATTGTATTTATAGGTGCAATGAGATACTACAAGGGTTTAAAAATTGCATTGGAAGCTGTTCAAAATACGCGTATAAATTTAGTTCTTGCAGGTATTGGGGAGATTGAAAAAGAACTAAAAATAATCGCAAATAAAAGGAAAATGAATAATGTATTTTTTTTAGGAAAAGTTTCTGAATCGGAAAAAGTATGTCTTTTAAACTTGTCTAAAGCCTTTGTATTTCCCTCTCATTTAAGATCAGAGGCATTTGGTATTTCTTTATTAGAAGCAGCATCTTTTGCTAAACCACTTATTTCATGTGAAATAGGGACAGGTACTTCATTTATTAATCAAAATAATGTAACTGGTTTGGTTGTTAGCCCAAGTGATCCAATTCAATTAAGAAAAGCCATGATTTTTTTAATAGAAAACCCAAAAGAAGCAAAACGAATGGGTGATAATGCAAAAAAGAGGGCTAAAAGATTATTTAGTTCAAAGAAAGCTACAGAGAGTTACATAAAACTATATCAAGAACTTTTAAAAAAATAAAATTATATTATTAGTATTTTTTGAATAATTTTTGCTTAATTATATTTGTGGTTCTATTTATGAGATGATATTTCATGATATGAAATTGATATTTAGTATTACTTAAAAACCGCGTCATAATTAATAAATCTTCCATAAGGGAGTATAACTTTATTTAACTTATAAAAAGCCAAAATAGAATGTAAATAATGGAAGTTATTTTAATAATGTAATGAATAATTTAATTAATAGAGTTTGTTCTGTATATTTTTTCTTTCAAAACAATATTTAAAATCAAAGGAATCATTATTAAGTAAATAATATTTAGACAATTAGCCCTAAAATAAAAACCAATATTATATGAAGCAAAAATTGATGTAATAGAAATAAGACATCCACTTAAAATTAAGTTAATAGAATGAACATTATTAAAAATATAAGAGGGATTTTTTAGCCTTAAAAAATATTGATGAATATTTTTAGTAACTTTTATATTCAGTTTTAAGCTAGTAATGTTTATAATTAAATTAGAAGTAAATACAATAATATATTCTGGATTTTTAAGAATTTCCAAAGGAAATATTCCAAAAATAGATATATATAAATATTTCGGTAAGTATATAAACATATTTATGAAAGAAAATGTTTGAGAGAATTCTAAAAAATGTTCAATCCTTTTCGAATCAGCTAAATCATAAAGTTGTGTTAAATTTATCTTTTGTAAAAAAATATCTTTCAGGCCAAATAAATCAGAAAGAAAATATATACAAAAATAAGATATCAACCAGGACATAATAAATAAACTAAACTTAGATAATTTAAATTTAATCTTCTTTTTTAAGAAAGAAAAAAATACTACTAATATTAAAGGCAATGTAAATATTGGCCTTATTATCAAAAGAAATATACTTATTACGATTAATATTGAAAAATTTGATAAAATGGATTGCTTTCTATTTTTAAGATTGTCAAAAAGTAAATGTAAAAGTGTAAAAGAAGTTATAAATATTAGATATTCTTTTGTTGCTGAGGATGTATATATAAAATAGCTTGATATTGGTAAAGATAATATTAATTCCTGAGCTTTTATTTTTAATTTTTTAACAAGTAAAATTTCATTAATGCAGAAAAATATACATATTAATAAGGAACCAATTTTATAACCAAAAAAATTGAACTGCTTAAAAAAAATTGATGCTATAAAAGAACTATAGCTAGTCATATACTTTGATGAATCTTGTTCTGATATAAAATCTTTGGAGTCTGCTAATCCAACTAATTCATCAAAAATAAATATTGCAAAAAAGTAATAGCTTAATCTTATTAAGACATAAGTTATTAATGTATGATCAAATTTTCTTCTATAAAATTCTGTAATTTCATTCAATTTCATCAATTTTTTACTTTATTTAAAGTTAAAGGTTGCATTATTGAACTTATAGTTAATAATACTAAAGCAATAATAAAATTAAGCGGAATAATTTTTATATATGTAAAAAAGAAATAGAAAAGACAAAATACTAATAATAACTTATAAATTTTTTTTACTCTTAATGATGAGAAGTAAACAAATAATTTAAGACACAGAAAAGAATAATAAAATTCTTTCTTGCCAGTAATTATTATAAAAATAAAAAAATTACAGAAATATGAGCTATTTAGTATTGATTTTAAATACTCCAAATTATAATCATTTTTCCTTGAAATTATCGATGGAGTTAAGATGTTGGAAGTAGAGGACAAAATTGTATTAATTAATAATGATATTCTCAAAGATGAATTAATGGAATCTATTTGCGAAATCAAAGTATATGCAATAAGTTCTAGAAAGATAGATAAAATTCTAAAATATGCTAACCTCTTTTTCTCCATTTTTTTGTTATTAAAAGAAAGTTTATTTCTATTCTTTATCAATATTAATATTGAGCATAACAATAATAATAATTGGATTATTGGGTAGATATTATTAAAACTATTTGGAGACAAACCCAAATATAAATCTGGTATTCTTAAAATTAATAAAAGAATTGCTGCATAAAAATATTTCTTTTTTAAAGAATAAATAGTTGAGCTTAAACTTAATCCTATCCCAGAAAGAATAGAAATAATCATAATTAATTTTGTATGAAATAAATTATTATTTATTGATATGAGGTTCAGAAAGATTATAGATCCTATAGTAATAATATATATACTTTTAATACTATTTGGATCATAAATTAGCTTATTAGCTTTATTAATAACTGTTTTTTCAAAAGGCCAACTTACTATTATAAAAGTAAAAATTGATAATATTGTTTGTTTAAAAAAATAATATTTTAATAAATTATCTGCTGCATCAATGGTAAATATAATTGCTAAAAAAGCGCCAATTGCAGCATTACTAAATGTACTAAATAAATATGGTTTATCAATTTTATTCATCTTTAAGTATATTAATAATTACTGATTCTTTTATTTTAGATTTATTAGAT
>MDTA01072366.1_pt1 | contig 10562 bp, 11 predicted proteins | sample 811151 | NCBI WGS metagenome assembly MDTA01 (sample SAMN05326648, study PRJNA326480) | marine metagenome | isolation source: seawater | place: Indian Ocean: South | collected 2010 | reverse complement strand
TTTTTTATTTTTTTTTTTTTATTTTTAGTCAACATTAAATTGTGTATTTCCAATAATATTTTATTAATTTGCGATTGGGATAGAAAATTTTTCTCTATAATTATTTTTTTATTGATAGAAATATTACTCATATTTTCTTCCTAACTCAAAAGCCTCAGCAAATTTAAAACCTACAGTGTTTCCTCTCCATTTTGCTAAAGTTTTAATGCCAGAAATTGAACGTGGATGAGGCGAAGACTTCAGTTCAGATTTATAGCAATTAATTGCTTTCATTTTTAACTTTATTGTATCTGCTACATCATAGAACCAATTTGGATTAAACATATTTTTTTTATTTGATATCTGCCATTCTGAACTGGATGGAATTTCAAAAAAAAATAAAGTTTTTACACTATTTTTTTTTTGTGGTCGACAAGCTGTTACAACTGCTTTATTTACCTTTTGATGATCTATATTTAGATCACCCCAGTGATGAGTAAAAATTATATCGGGTTTAATTTTTTTTATTCTTTTTTCAATCGTCTGTGTTAATTTCAGTAAAGGAATTTTATCTAATTGATTATCTGGGAAATTTTCAAATTCTGGTTTTTTTGTTCCTAATATTTTACAAGATTGCTCACAAGCCTTTCTTCTTAAATTAATTTTATTTTTTAATTTGTTTTCATTAATTTTTCTTGAACTTTCGCCATCAGACATTAACAAAACATATATAACATCTCCATTTTTTGCATGTTTAGCTATAGTTGCCCCACAACCCAAAACCTCATCATCAGGATGTGCGGCCACAACAAGTATTTTTTTTTTATTTTTTGACACTATTTAGAATTTTATATTTTAATTCAGCGTATTTCCAATCCTCAATTGTATCAATATCTTGAACTTTGTAATTTGGAACTTCTATTATCGATGAATTTTTAGAGAAAATTTTTTTTTTTCTTAACCATGAATCGGTTGTGCCCCAATAAAACTGACCAGCATCATGATAGGTAACTTTTAAATCTTGACTATTAAAATTATAATATTTTGGGAAAGTAATACTTAATTTCTTAAATCTAAATTGAAAAGATCTTTGAATTGGATAATCATATATTCCAGCAGAAAACACAAAATCAAATCTAGAATTTTTTATTTTTTTTAATCCAGCAATTAGATCTTTATAGGAAATTAATGGTGCAGTAGCATTTATACAACACACAAAATTTGGTTTGATATTTTTGAGTGATAATATTGCGTGTTTTATAACTTCATCTACACCTGTTTTATCATTAGAAATTTTTTTTGGTCTAATAAAAGGTGCACTACAACCGTAACTTTCAACTAATTTTTTTATTTTTTTACTATCAGTTGAAACAATAATTTGATCAAATATTTTTGTTTTCTGTGCCTGCTTTATTGACCAATATATTATTGGATAACCTAAAAATTTTTTTATATTTTTGTTAAGGATTCTTTTGCTTCCAGATCTAGCAGGTATGATAGCAATATTCATTTTAAATTTTTATCACAAATTTTTTCAATAACCTTAATTACTTTAAAAATCTCTTTTTTTTTTAAATTATAATAAATTGGTAGTGAAATCTCTTTTTTATAAAAATTATTTGAAACTGGAAAATCATTAACCTTAAAATGAAAATTCTTTTTATAGTATGAATGAAGATATATTGGCATATAATGTACTTGGAGTTTAATATTTTGATTTAAAAGTTTTTTGAAAAATGTTTTTTTAGAAATTTTTAGTTTGGTAAATTCAATTTGCAAAGGATATAAATGAAAAGCGTGCAAATTATTCTTTTCAATTTTAGGCTTTTTAAAAATGCTTTTATTAAAATTATTAGAGTAAATTTTCGCTATTTGGTTTCTTTTTTTTATAAATTTGTCTAATTTTTTAAGTTGACTTATGCCTAAGGCGCATTGAATTTCTGAAAGTCTATAATTATATCCGAGCTCTCTCATATCATATTTCCATGGATGATTACTTCTTTTTATTCCATGTGAACTTAAAATTTTAACTTTTTTAAAAATTTTTGTATCATTTGTAAGAATTGCCCCGCCTTCTCCAGTGGTAATGTTCTTAACCGGATGATAACTGTGAATTACTACATCAGCATAATTCACAGCGTATTTTTTGTTTTTTTTATAAGCAGCTCCAATTGCATGGCAGTTATCATTAATAATTTTTATTTTGTATTTGGTTGAAATTTTTTTTAAGTTTTCCCAATCAGATGGGTTACCTGCATAGTCGGTTACAATAATTGCTTTGATTTTAAGTTTTTTTTTTAAATATTTTTTTATTTTATTTTCTAACTTTATAACATCAATATTGTATGAAAATTCATTGATATCTATAAAATCGGGGGTGGCGCCTGAATATACTATTGAATTAGCACCAGCAATAAAACTTACTGCTGAACATAAAACTATATCGCCCTTAGTCCAACCTAAGGCTATACCTGTAAGATATAGGCCTGTAGTACCATTCGAAACAACACAACAATATTTAGAGCCAAATCTTTCACTAAGTTTTTTTTCGAACTCCTTAACTTTTGGACCTTGTGTCAACCATTGACTTGATAATGTATCTAGTACTGCTTTTTTATCTAAATTATCAATAAATTGTTTACCATAAGTAATCATAGTAAATTTTTATGATTGAGTACATTTTTTATAATAAGCTGTTTCAATTCTTTAACGGTTAAAAATTTTTTGTTGTTTTTACTATTATAACTAAAATTATTTTTACATAATTTTCCCATATTTTTTCTTAAAAAAAAATTCTTATTAACATTGTTAAATTCTGAGTCTGATACGATTATATAATAATGCTTAAACTCTATTGTATTTATTGAATCTGATTCAGTTATCATCTCTTCATGTAATTTTTCACCTGGTCTTAATCCTACAATCTTTAATTTAATTTTACTTGAAATTGCATTTGCTAAATCAGTGATTTTAAAAGAGGGTATTTTAGGAATAAATATTTCTCCTCCATACATTTTATTTAAAGAGTTTATAACAAACTTTACACCTTCGTCTAATGTAATGCTAAATCTAGTCATATTTTTGTCTGTGATCGGCAAAAAATTTTTTTTTTTACATTCTAAAAAATATGGAATTACTGAACCTCTGCTTCCCATTACATTTCCATATCTAACTACAGAAAATTTTATATTTTTTTTTCCTCTAAAATTATTAGCAGCAATAAACAACTTGTCTGAAGCGAGTTTTGTTGCTCCGTAGAGGTTTATAGGAGCTGCTGCTTTATCGGTGCTTAATGCTATAACCTTTTTAACTTTATTAGCCATGGAAGCATCAATCACATTTTGCGCCCCAATAATATTTGTTTTAACAGCTTCAAAAGGATTATACTCTGCTATGGGTACATGTTTTAATGCAGCCGCATGTACGACAATATCTACGCCACCCATTGCTTGTTTTAATCTATTTAGGTCTCTTACGTCACCAACAAAAAATCTTACATTTGCCTTATTTTTTGATTGAATATTTTTTTGCATTTCAGATTGCTTCAATTCATCTCTACTATAAATTATTAATTTCTTAAGATTATAATTTTTTAGCAAAATTTCTGTCAATCTTTTCACAAAGGATCCTGTTCCGCCCGTAATTAATATTGTTTGATTATTAAACATTTAATATTTATGATTTTGTTTGTTTTCAAAGTCAAAGTTTTTAAATATATAACAACAATGATTGAAATATCAATTATCTAATTTTTTAGTAATTATATCCGAAAGCATTAATGAACAGGCAATTATTGTAAATGTCGGACCATAAATACTTGATGACGGAAAAAGAGAACTTCCGTTAATATATAAATTATTAAAATCCTTTAAAGTAAAGTCTTCATTTACAGGAAATTCCTTCTTTTTTCCAAAAAGTAGACCTCCATGATGATGGTTATCTGTTTCATAATTAATGCCTAATTTTGAAAAATTAAATTTGTGCTTGTCTAAAATTTTTATTTTTTTTAATTTTTCGTAGTAATATTCTTTACTTTTATTAATCATATTTAAATTTTCTTTTGAAAATTCTGTATTTATATTAATTTTATACGTGTCATCATAAATTTTATTTTTAGATAAAGAAATTAAACTATTAAAAATTGGTTTATGTTCAACAAGCAATGAAAAGTCTATTTGATCAATAAAATTCAAGTATTTCAATATTGTTTTATTTAATAAAAAATTACTACCACGATAATATGAAAAAGAAAATGTGAGTGCAGAATTAAAATTTGTTTGTTTAAGTGATTTTAGAAATATTAATTTTTTCTTCGGATCAAATTCTTTTTTAATATCTGATAATTTTATAGACTTGTTTGGTTTATAATTTCCAAAATTAATTGCCTGATGAAAAGATATATATCTACCAACGTTATATTTTTTTATATACTCTGGTTTATTAAAAAAACTATTAAGAATAATTCTATTATTTTCTAAACATCCACAGCTCAAAATATGTTTTTTTGCAAAAATTTTTTTTTTATTTTTGTTTTCATCAATACATTCTGCAAAATTGATTGTTTTTTTTTCGTAATTCATATTAAACTTCAATAATTTTACGCCAGAAAAATACGAAAAATTTTTACAATTAATAAAATCCTTCTTTATACTTTTATAAAGATTTTTAAATTTATAAGTTAATGTTGATGATGCTGATTTCAGATCAAAATTATCACTAAATGATATAAGAGATGATGGCATAGAATTAGCTTCGAAATCATTTTTCAAATCCAATTTTGTTCTTTTTTTTATTATTTTTATTGCTAACTCATAATATTTGTTAATTTTTTTATAATCAAAAGGCCAAAAATTTTCTTCGAAATCACTAATATCAAATTTTTGTAGTTTTCCACCTACTCCTACATCTCTCCAATATCTACAAGTACCAAAAAAACCCTCAGATTTTTCTTTATTTGTGCCATGATAAAATTTTATAGGCCCAGTCACATTATCAATAATATTTAAATTTTCTTTTTCCTCAAAGCTGCCACTATCAATCACAGCTATACTCATATTTGTGTTATAAAACTTTTCTAAAAAAAATAATGTGGCTGGTCCAGCTCCATAAATTGCAATATCAAATTTTTGATCCACAAAGTAATTATATAATATTTGACTTTAATAAGTACTAATAATATAAGCTCATTGCTGAATCATGGTGGGAAATCAGTGTGAAATTCATTGGCTCTTCCTGGAACCGTAAAGTCGGAGTGCCACCCAGTGAAGCCCTTTGTTGAATGAAGGCCAGGAAAAGTCTAATTCTACAATGAAAAATTAGCAGAGGCATAACATTTAAATAATCGAAAGGTTATTTTTTTAAGAACGTATGCTGAAGATAATTTTTATTTTAATAAATATAATTTTTATAAATAATTCTTATGGTGATGACCAAGACAATTCATGTGCTTGGGATAATAAGAACGAAATTAGCTGTTTAGAAATAAGAAGTCACATATCAAATGAATCTGAGTTTTCTCGTTCTGGAATAAATAAAATTGTAATAAGCAAAAAAAAAATTGAAGAAATTGGTGCAGTAGATCTAATTGATGTATTAAGAACTATTCCAGGTACAAACATCACCCAATCAGGACCAAAAGGACAACAGGCCTCAATGTTTATGAGGGGTACTGGATCTAATCACACTCTTGTTATGATCAATGGTGTGGCTATTAATGATCAGTCAACAACACAAGGACTTCATGACTTTGGTGTAGATTTCATTCAAGCAATTCAGCAAATTGAGGTTTTTCCTGGTTCAAGTGCTAGCCATTTTGGAACAAATGCGATTGGAGGAGCGGTAAATATTATTTTAACAGGAGATTATAAAGATTACGTTTCTTTAGTAAGCGATAATGATTTAAATTATGAATTATCAGGTAATAAGGCATTTATATTCGATAATAGTTCAGTAAACATTAAATTAGGTAGTGTAAAAAATGAAACAATAAGTGCCAAAGGAAATTCTTCTGATGAAAAAGATGCAGTACAAAATTATACTACAAATATAAATTACGAAAAATTTATAAATAAAAACAATAGAATTTATAATACAATCTATTTAAGACAAACTAAAGCGGAGTACGATAATTCAAATACAAATCAAACTGGATATGAAGGTAATAATATAATGGGATCTTTGCAATTTGGATTAGAAAATCAAATTGGTTCTAAAAAGAATAATTATATTTTATATTACAATCTTTACGACAGAGAATATGATGAAAGGGGGGTTGTTGATACATATGAGAGTGAGGTTATAGGTTTAAAATATGATTTATCAAAAAAAATAAGTGACAAAATTTCATTTGGTGCAGGCTCTGAGTACAAATATGACTGGGGATATTTTGACAATAATGGGTCATACCAAGCTTCAACTAAGGGTCATTCCGATAACTTATCTTTATATAGTAATTTAGGATGGAATATTTTTGATAATTTAAATGTTTCATTTTTTGGAAGAAGTGACAATCACAAGCAGACAGGTACAAATAATTCTTTTAAATTTAATTTTGAGCAAAATTTTACAAGATTAAATTTTGGTATTTCCTACATGAATGGTTTAAGAAATCCTACCTTATATGAAATGTTTGGAACTGATAATTATGGTTATTCAGGAAATAGAAATTTAAAACCAGAAAAAAGTAATACATATGAGATTTATTCTAAAATAAGTGTTAATAAAAATTTGGATATGACCTTAAGAGCTTTTAGAGCAAATGTTCAAAATAACATTGAATATAAAAGTAACAAATATCAAAATGATAGTGATAATGTTGATTTGAATCAATCTGGTTTTAATAATCAAATTAATTTAAATTTAAAAAATACAAATATACAATTTTTTTCTTCTTTTCTATCATCAAAAAAAGAAAATGGTGCAAACCAATTGAGAAGACCACAAAAAAATTATGGGCTAAATATTTCAAAGAAAATTGACACTAATTTTTTGGGCAATTTAAATTTAAATATTACATATAATCATTATGGAAAACACTTTGATACACACTCTTCTAGTTTTAATACAATAGAAATGGATAGCACTGATATAGTTGACTTAAAAATCACAAAAAAGTTAAACAAAAGTAACTTTTTTGTAAAAGTCACTAACGCTCTAAATGAAACGTACCAAAGACCTCACGGATATAATCAGGAAAGTAGAATGATAAAGTTTGGGTTTAAACATTAAAAAGTTGTTTTGTTAATTTTGAGTGATATTTTAAATATATGAACAATTTAAAGATTATTTTTGGTGTTTTATTAGCTTTATCTGCTAGCAGATTTATTCCACATCCACCAAATTTTACAAGTCTTTTAGCTTTAAGTTTTTATATTCCTGCGTTATTTGGCATTAGACATATTACTACTGTAATCTTTGCATTACTTTTTACTGATATGATATTAGGTTTTCATTCAATAATGCCATTCACATTTGGTAGTATTATTTTAATTGGTCTGATTTCGAACTATTTTAATAAATCAATCATTTATAGAATCATGGGCGCTTTAATAGGAGCTTTAATTTTTTTTATTATCACCAATTTTGGAGTTTGGACTCTGGGCTCGTATGGTTACGATTTAAATGGTATAGTTTTATGCTATACACTTGCATTGCCATTTTTTGCTTATTCAATAATTTCTACAATAATATTTTCAGTTGTTATAGAGACGGTTTTAAAATTTAAATTTATTAAACTTAAAAATAAAAAAATAATTTAATTTTTTAGAATGAGATTTTTTATACCTTGATCAAGATTAATGTATTTTTTTAGTCTTATGTTTTTTCCTTTTCGCAAATTATAAGTGAAAGGATTTACCCTATAGTTATAAGGTCTATTAGTATTTCTGTATAAAATTTTTATTCCAGGTAAATTTTTTTTTATTTTTTCTAAAAGGTATTTTACTTTTATTTTTTTATTGCCAATAATATTATAGTATCCGTTATTAAATTTTTTTTTTATCATCATTGAACAAATTTTAGCGACATCCTTAATATGTATATAGCTACGTATTTCGTTCCCTTTTGAATTTCTAAGAATCTTTTTTTCATTTTTAGCCTGTTCAATGTATTGTTTTAAAGTATTGAATTTATTTGCCCTCTCACCATAAACAGTGCCAAATCTTAAAATGCAAAAATCGAAACCATATTTTTTAGAATATCTTTCTATAATCATTTCTGCAGATAATTTAGAGGTGCTATAAAATCCACCTTGTTCACTCAAAGCATAAATAGAACTAGCAAAAATTATTTTCTTAACTTTATTTTTTATACATGCTTCAAGGACATTCGTTGTACTAATAATATTATTTTTTATTGTAGCTAATGGAAATTTATTTGCTTCATTTAAATCAGCAGTTGCTGCAAAATGATAAATTACATCCTTATTTTTACAAATCTTATTCAATAATTTTTTAGATCCTATCGAGCCGATAATCATTTTTTGATTTTTTTTTAAATATTTTGACTTCTTTTTGTCAAAAATATAAACCATTTTTCCAATTTTACTTAGTTCGTCAGCTACATGACTTGCTATAAATCCTGATCCACCAGTTATTAAAATTTTATTCAATTGAAAGCCTTTTAATTTTTTTTTATATTGATTTTTTTAACTAAAACTTGCCCAAGTTCAAATTGCCACATATCATCAATGTCGATATTTTCAGGATATTCTAAAATGACAGGATAATATTTTTCACCTACTATTCTACCTTTTGTCTCCATATATTTTTTTTCAACAATGTTAATTGCAAAATTTAATGCTAAAAAGTCAGGTAAAGTTTGTGAGCGTGGATGATTAGATGGATTATAATTTAATGCTTTATTTTTATACCACAGATACTCTTTGATTTTTGTTACTGATGCAAGGGTATAATTTTTATTTCTTTTTTTTTTGAAAAAATAATTAATAGCTGTTTTTAACGTATTGTCTTTTAAAAATGGTGACGTGACATGCAGATAACAAATATATTTTGAGGAAATTTTTGATGCTAGATAACTATACACCTTTTTCATTGGCACCGTATCTGATGCAAATTTTTTAGGTCTAACATCAATCTCAGCATTATATTTTTTCCCAATTTTTAAAGATTTCTCACAATCAGAGCTTAAGAAAATTCTACTATTTTTAAAAATTCTTCTAACTTGTTTGAGTTTAATTTCTAGTAAGCTTGTCTTTCCAAATTTTCTTGTATTTTTATTTTTTACTCTTTTGCTGCCTTTTCTTGTAGCAATTAAAAAAGTTAAGTCTTTTATCATATTTGTCCGCCATCTATATTTATTGATGAGCCAGTAATATATTTTGAAAAAGAAGATAACAAAAACAAAATTCCATTTGACTGCTCCTGGGTTGTTGCAAGTCTTCTTATTGGAATAGATTTAATTAATTTGTTTGTTTGTTTTTTTGTCATAGATTTTTTTAACATTTTTGTATTTGTCTGGCTTGGAGAAATACAATTTACTCTAATTTTAAAATTGCCAAATTCATGTGATAATTGCTTGGAAAGTCCAATTAAAGCAGCTTTGCTTGAAACATAATGTGAACCACTAACAATGCTTTTTCTATGACCAGCAATAGAAGATACAAATACTATCGATGGATTTATAGATTTTGATAAGTTTTTTTTAAAATTTTTAGAAATTATGAACGCTGAAGTAAGATTAATTGAAAATACTTTATTCCATTCTTTAATTGATATTTGAGAAATTTTTACACAATTATTGATACCTGCACAATGAACAAACCCATCTATTTTCTTTGTTCTGCTTGATATTTTTTTACATAACATGTCAAGTTTATTTAAGTCTTCAAGATCACAATCAATAATTTTTTCGCCCTTAATTTTTTTTCTTCCGATTGGAATAATTTTACTTCCCATTTTTTTTAAATCATGAAATACTTGTTGTCCAATTCCACTACTGTAACCAGTTAAAATGAAAGTTTTACCTTTAAAGTCTTTTGAAAAATTTTTTTTAGCTAAACTCGAAAAGAGCATTATTTATAAACATGTTCTACATCTGGAGCCGTAACAGCAAATCTAATTCCTGGCTCATTACCAATACATGTTATTTTATGATACGTTTTTTCAGGTACATTAATGATTGAGCCTTTGGAAACTTCCATATCTCCTTTGCCCTCTATAAACCATCTCCATTTACCTTGAAGAATTACCCAACATTCTGCCGCATTTGGATGTTGATGTAATCTGTTTCCTTCTCCTGGAAGTTGTTGAATAGCTACTCCACCAAATCTATTATTAAAAGTTAACCTTACTGCCCAAGAATTATTCTTGCCAAATTTATTTTTCAGGTCCTCTATATCGATATTGTTTAAATTTTGATAATTGAGAGTATCAACTGAAGATACTCCATCGTCTTTTAATACTTCATTAACATCTGATGATTTTTTTGACATCAGAAGATAATAGTAATTAATTTTAAAATAACAAATGATTAATTATTAAAATAATTTTAAAAATTTTTTTCAGTGCATAAATCAAGCCAATTGAGCTATTAGTACTGGTCAGCTGCACGCATTACTGCGCTTC
>MDTA01016728.1_pt1 | contig 10562 bp, 22 predicted proteins | sample 811151 | NCBI WGS metagenome assembly MDTA01 (sample SAMN05326648, study PRJNA326480) | marine metagenome | isolation source: seawater | place: Indian Ocean: South | collected 2010 | reverse complement strand
TCTGGTCTGCCACTCTGGGGTATTTTATTTAAAATGGAATCTCGTCTACCTCTGGTACTTTGCGTGAACCATTCCACTCATCTAAATTATCATTGCCTTTATTAGATGGTGGTATATCTTTGCGGACAGGTTGGTAATCATTATCTACATCAAATATATTTACTAATATTGAAGCATTGTTTTCTTTACCACTAAAATCAGGAAGCCCTGCAAAATTTATAAATTTATCTATCAACATAAATTGACCGCCATTGTCATTCTCCATAATAGCTCCAACATTTTGATAGTTAGCCTTGGGATTGCCATCTTTATCTTTGTAACCTCGTGTCTTGACGGATAGGTTCTTGATTTTTCGTGCCATAAGGTGTCTCCTTTAGTATGCGTATGCGGACAAATCCTCCAAGTGTGTCGGTGTCCATTGTTGATATAACAGTATTGAATCGTTTGTCATTAATGCGTAATGCATCAGCAAGTCCATCAATACCTGACTTCATTCTAGCAACTAAATTATCTCGGTCATAATTACGTTTGTTTGGTGGTATGAATGTCATTTCTAAAACTAATTTTTCTGGCAATTCATTATATTTATATTTTTTTAATTGCTCTTTTGAAACACTATAACAATCTTTCCTATATATTTTTTTTGCTTTGGCAAGTTTCGCCCAATGCAATCTAGCGTTAGGTGACAAGTCAGATGGTGGCCAACCTAAAACTATACTAATCATCTTCTAACCTCTTTATCTCTGCCGTAATGCGGTCATAATTAATGGCATAAAACTTATCTTCTAAACCTTCAAACATCCATTGCCTATCTAATTCTGCCAATTGGCATTTGTACTTTGCAATTTGTAAGACCCTTGAATCTTCCATCAAAACAAAACTCCTTGTGTACTTGGTTGATATGACGCATCATATCTTTTGTTATCACCCTTTGGATATGGGTGAATTTCATAATTTAAATTTTCTAATATTTTATTTTTATTTTTTCCTTTTATAAATATATATCTGTGTTTCGGGTCTATATTTATTTCTTTTAATCTCAACAACTTTATTACTTCTTGCCTATCAGGATACCATTCAAACGCTGTCATAACATCATCCAATGTATCGTCAAAATGTAGTATTGCTTTTAACTTTAACCAATCATCCACACTTGGAAAACTAAAACCTTTATCTAACCTAAACCAATGTGATGCTGTATCTTTATAACCAAATATTCTGTCCAATTGATTAGCAGTATATGACCGTTTGTTTTCTCTTAAATAGTTTGCAATAACAATCCTATCTAATTCATTTTCATTTATTCTTTTTTTTCTGTGTTTAATATTTTGTCCTTTAAGTTTGTCTTGTATGTGTCCTAAATTTCTAAAATGAAATTCTTTACCTTCCTCATCTACCAATTGTTTAGTGTTAGTTGTTGTACCTGTATATAAAAAATTACAAGCTTGATATATATAGCCATGATGGTTCATGTTAATGTCACTAAAACTAATAATAATTTCAAAATTATTTATTAATTTAATTGCATTGCTTACAAAGTAAGACAAACAATTTTTTGGTAACCCTTCATTTACACATAACCTATTTAATTCTATAACTTTATTCTTATACTTTTTACCTCCTACACTTTCACACAAAGTTGGACTAGGTGGCATACCAAAAGTACAAACACCTTCTAATAAATTGTTTTTATATAGTCCAAATGCATAAGTTATTGATGGCACTCTTTTAGCGTAGTGTTTTTTTAATAGCCATTCTCTGCATTCAATAGACATTATCTGTTTGATTGCGTATGTTTTAGGTATTGTCATTAAAATAAAACTCCTTGCGTTGAACATTCATAACTTGCATCGTATTTTTTATTGTCACCTTTTGGATATGGTTCTATGGCATAAGCTAAATGTTGCATCATTTCTTTTTTTTCTTTTTTATTTGCTATTAAATAAAAATATCTATGTTTTCTTGGTCTATCAATTACATAAAATTTATTGCTGTTAATTCTTTCTTCTAAAGTATATTGTTCGCAAATAGTTTTACTGTGTTTATCACTATCACGCATTCTCCATTCAGTTCGTTTGGCTGTTAACCCTGTGTATATCCAATTAGTTGCTTGATAAATGTAACCATGATGACCCTGAGATGTATCAGCATATGAAACCAGAACACAAGGTTTTGGCAGGTGTCGAATTGATTGTGAAACAAAAAAGCTTAAGACATTTTTACCCAAATTTTCGTTTACAATTAATCTATTTAATTCTAAAAAAATATTAGTGTACCTACCATTAAATGACCCAACAACTAAACTTGGTGATGGTGGTGAACCATAACTAATAACCCCTTGTAATTGTTTGTTTGCGTTGTACAAACCGAAGCAGTTCATAATATTTGGTATACGTTTTGCATAATGTTTTTTTAAAAACCATTCGTGGCATTCATAATTATTTATTTTTTTTACTGAATAATTTTTATGTATACTCATGTATTTCTCCTATAACTATCCCAATCAAAAGGTATCATTTTACCTCCATTTTCTCTTAGCCTATCGGTTACACGCTCTCCCAAATACTCACCTAATTGTTCCTTTGGTATGTTTGATAAAAGTATACTGGGTTTAAGTTTCTCATACCTTTCATTTAAAACGTCAAACAATATTTGTTTTTCAAATTCTGATCCAAATTGCACACCTATTTCATCAAGTATTAATAAATCTGGTGATGCAAAAGCTTCTATTACTTCACTCTCTGTTTCTTCTTTTGTTCTCCAACTATCTTTAACCCTTCTAACAAGACGTTGTACAGTAGTAAATAATGGTGAATGTTGTTTCATAATGCTCAACGCAATGCCTACTGCCAAATGAGTCTTTCCCGTACCCACACGGCCACAGAAAACAACTGAACGTCCTGTCTTCATGACCTCATCAAAGTTTTCTGCATACTCTTTAGCAAAAGCTAATGCAGTTTTTTGATTACTTGTCTTTGCTATATAACTATCTAGTGTTCGATCCTTAAACCTTTCTGGTATCAAAGCAGTATTTATTTTACCCATCCATCTACGTTGTATCCGTTCTTGTTCTTGTCTTATGTACTTTAATTTTTCTTCATCTTCTTTTTTCTTTTTTACAAGTGTCATACATTCTGGACATTCTGTCCAGTAATCACCAATGTAATTTGTTGATACATAGTAACCATGTTTTGGACAATGCTTTTCTTTTTGTGGTCTAACAGTTTTTACTCCTTTTATTTTTTCAAAATTCATATCTCCTGTACCCCATTTCCGTAACTAGTTTTAGAAAATAATGGTTGCTCTTTAGCTACCCAATCACTTTTAAAACTTTGCCATCCTCTCGCCTGTACCATAATTAATGCATCTTCCAAACTTATAGATGTTTTTTTAACCTCATTTTTTATACCAACTAAAGCAGTTTCTGTTAATGGTTTTTTTAAATTTTTTCTATGTAATAAAAAATCCTCCCATGTTTTTTTTGAAACATTACGAGGACGCTTTAGCGTCTTATTAATTGGTTTATGGTTATTGGTTATTGGTTTATGGTTATTGGTTAGCGGTGGTTGACTTGCAGTTAACTTGCGGTTAGCTAACGCTGTACTCTTACCACCCCTAGATGCTCCTTCTATTCTGTTTTTATATTTCTGTATTTCCCCATCTGCCCTTGCAAGTGTCCATCCCTTACCAACACTATGTATAAAATATTTATTTAATACATAGGTAACTTCGGGTAAGTTCTCAGGCATTCTAATTTCACGAGCCACTTCTCCTATATCTTCCAATAATGGTTTCTCATGCAAATAATAAATGTCCATGCATCTTCTATATGCGAGGTCTTCCATCAACGTAAGATGTGCGGTGTGGCTCATATAATCACTAATGTGAAAAGAGAAATAATGCATTATTCCCCTTTTTTAAAATTTTCTATTTCTTGCTTTGCTTGTTCTACTTCTTGATCATTCATACCCATTACTTCTTTTAATTTAGCTAATGGATTGTCTTGTTTATCAGGATTAGGAGTTACGTTTACTGGTTCTTTAAAACTAGTTTCATCATCTATTCGTACAACAGAATTGATTGCATCATTTTTTGGTAGTCGTTTTGCAATACGATGAATCACAGTTTTCTTTGCCATCTGGTCAAACCATTTAACCCAAGGGGAGTGAGGAGATGTATTTCCTCTAGATACCGCACGGCATTTTTCTACTTCTTCCATATTCATAATTTCAATGTATTCGCCATCATTGTGTGTAAGTACATAACAGTAAACGCAGATGCGATTACCTTTGTCACCAACTAGTAATGGTATGTGTTTTACAAAAGGTTTACTTCCTAACTCATACTCAAAACAATCATTTTCGTAAACAACTACAGCATTAATAGTTTTAATTAATCCGCTATTATGCATTAACTTAACAACCCCTTCGACCATAGGAATGTACTTAACTTGATTACCATATAAAACTGCCATTGCTTCTTTACCATCTAAATAAAGACCATCTTTTGCAGAATCCATAAGGGTTTGCAATAAACTATTCCTGTCTGCATTTAATAAATTTTGATTTTTATTTAGCGTTAGCTTTGCAACACTAATAAATTTATTTACCTCCATGTGTTGAGGTAATGCTTCACTAAATTTGTCTGCCATTTTCTCAAGTGAATTTTGAACGGCTACGAGTGGTGATACTGTGGTCATTTTTTTAAAGTCCTTTTGGTTGTGTAAATTTGAATTGGCGAAATGGTTTGCGTGGGTGTAAATATGTACCCACCATTTCTTGGGAAACATATGTACCTTTACTTCCTTTAGTCATGCCACAATAGATTGTTCCGTACTTAGAAACAATTCTTGAAGCACCTTCACTTGTATTTAAAATCTCTGCTTTGAGACTTTTTAATTCGTCCTCGTCTTTTTTAATCGATCTTCTCAAAGTATTGTAATAGTCAATACGTTTGTCCATATCTTCATCTGCAACAATACCTAAATCTGGTTCTGCATGGTTACATAAATTTTTTAATATATAATCAGAATTTTTTAAATAATCAATATCAGGTGGCATTGATAATTTAATCCTATCCCAGAAATGATGTACTTGTGTCCTTAACATTTCCCCTATAGCTCTATCTCTATCTCTTTTTATAATTTTCATTGTATTACCACCAACAAGTGCGACAATACATCCCCAATTAATATCTGCTACTTCCATTTGGTGCTGTAATTGTAGTTCGTATACTGGAGGGGCGACGATCGCTCCCTCACCATCATCTTTCCACCCCATTGCAGTATTCAATTTATTTTTATAAGAATACAAGTCAACATTTTTAACCTCCATTATTCCTACTTCATCACCGCTTGTGATTTTGTAGTCAAAGGAACTTCCCATGCGTGTCTTAGTATTGCTGATATAAAGATTAAATGGCTCTATATCCCATCCTTGGTCTTCAGCACAACCTTCGGCTATAGACTTTTCTAGTTTTCTTCCCCAATACATACGAGAATTATCAAAGCTTTCAACAAACTTTTCTTTTTTCTCGTTATACAATTGGAATTGTGATTTAAATGGATTAAGATCAAACAAGCATGACACTTCAGTTGAGGTCACATCAAGCAATCTGTTTTCTAACCAATCTTGTTTATTGGTTTCTGTAATTTGAAATTCTTTAATGTGTTTTTTAGCCATTAGAATAATTCTCCTTGTTTTTGAATTTTTTCTGGAATAAAATATCGAGCTACAGTTTTACCGCTTGGTGTTGTAAACTTTTCTGTTTTGATGTTATGGCCTTTGTTTCTTAGATTGTTAATTCGAGCCGATAGCCTAAACGAACCAAACTTTTCTAAAGCATCGATAGTTGAAAGTGAGCCACCACTTTCTAAGTATTGAAGGATGGCTCTGTTTTGTGAAGATTCGCTCATAGTTCCTCCGACTTTTGAAACTCAACGTAATCATCATCTCTGACAATTTGCATTTGCCATTTACCAACTGTTTCATAAGTCTGCATATATCTCCAGTTAGGATTTTCTTTGTCGTACTCATAATCATCAAGATGAAATTTTGAAACATCTTGGATGGAGCTAGATTCTTTAAGCTTGCGTACTTTTTTTGAACCATAACTGGAAGGCCAAATTTTTCTGTCTATATCCCATTGAATTTCCTTTAACCTATCGGATAAAGCATATTCGCTATTGGCATAAACTTTGATAGTAAAGCATCTCATTGGCCTTTCTCCTGTAAATGAAGTTCCTTCCATACTGGTGCATCAATTAAGTTGTTGATGTTATGAAGTTGGTCGATAGTTAATTCGCCAAAAACAAGATCAAAGATATCAGGGTAACAACCTTCATCTAGTTCAAGCATTTTATAAAACGCTTGTCTTGTAGTTTTTACTGAGAAGTTCCAAGCTTCGGTGTTAAATGGTTTTTTTGTTTGAGTGGTCATGTCAAGAATGGTTGATAGTATTTTTTAAGAAAATAAAAATGAGGATGCATAAGCATCCCCAAACGATAAACGTGGTCAATTAGATCCTCCGTCTTTCATAGGCAAAAATCTTTCAGTATCCAATGAATTTTTAAATACAAAAGTAACAGAGTTATCATCATGTACTTTGATTGATTGTATCCAAAAGCCAAAAGGTACTTGTTTTAGCCAATCATTAAAAGTTTCAGAAGTTGATAAAAATTCTGAGTAGGTTTGTGTTGGTATTTGTTTCATGAATACCACCTCTCAGCCCAACTAAACTTGACACCTAGTTTTTCTAGCTTTTCAATAAGTCTGATTGCTGTGGCTCTGACTTTACCGCCATACTGTGGACTAACATCTTCTGCTCTGTCCATAGTGCTACCAGATATGCAATCATCTAGAACCATCTTGTCGATGTCATCTAGCTCATCTGGTAATTTTTTGTCGTACTCAAGACTTCTATAAATCTTGCTACAACTATCCCAAACTTTTGATTCGGGATAAACAAGACGTACTGGATCTTTTACATATTGTCCAGTTGAGTATTCTTCGATGATCTCATCGGTCTTGTTATACTCACCGTATTTTTTGATCATGTCTTCTTCATAGAATTGACATGAGCATTCAACGATGCATTCTTCGGGTCTATCTAAAAGGATTTCCCTTTCGAGAGCCGTAAGTTTGATCTGTTCCATGTTAGTTAATAAAATAAATTAGTTAACGGAAAGAGGGGAGGTTCGAGTTAAAAAGCATATTCCTCTGGGGTCGCTTACCCATGCCCCCTCATAAAACACATTACCATAGATGTATACCTTTGTCAAACAATTGATAAATTACCTATAGACTTTTTGTATGAAATATGCCAACATAGAATACATGAATAACACAAAAAATTACCAATCACCTGTAGACATTCTTATTGAAGAGTTTGGTGGTATCAGACCACTTGCTAGAGCCGTAGGGCGTAATAGCGGTAGCATTTGGAAGTGGTCTAAATCTGGATTAGTGCCTTCTAATATGCAACAAAAGGTTTTAACTGTTTGTTGGGATAAAGACCTAAACGTAACACCCCACGATATTATTTTCGGTAGAAATTGATATGCAAGAAACATTATTTAAGTTAGCTGATCCAGAAACTAACTTTAGTAGTGTTCATGTAAAAGATTTTATTGTTAAACCTGTTTCTATACAGCAAGTTAGAAATTTTGTTGAAAATTGGCATTATTCTAAAAATATTAATGGATTAAGAGTTTCTCATGTGTTTGGTTTGTATCACAATAATGATTTAGTAGGTTCTATTATCTATGGGTCATTGTCTATGGCTAACACATGGCAAAAGTACGGCAATAGAGAAGACGAGGTGATAGAACTTAAAAGGTTATGTTGCGTAGATAATACAAAGAAAAATACAGAAAGTTTTTTTATTGCTAAAACAATTAAATTTTTAAAAAAATTTACTAATTATAAAACTATAGTTTCTTATGCAGATCCTTTTTATAACCATAATGGAACTATTTATAAAGCTAGTAATTTTAAACATAAAGGATATACGGATAAAAGTAAGGTAATATTTTATAACGGCAAAATTTACCATGATAAAGCTATAAGGTCTGTTGATGATAATAAAAACTACAAACCATTTACTTATGAAATAAAAAAAGCATTGTTAGAAGGTAAAGCTAGATATATAAACAAACCACCGAAGCACATATATTGTTATCAGATACACAGAAAAAAGGAAAATAATTTAATTAAAACTAAAATAATAAAACAATTAAATTTATTATGAATTGCTATTGGTGTGATGGAAAATTAATTGAGGGTTCAAGTATCGATACTGACGCTTCAATGCATAGAATTTTTTATGATAAGTATTCAGTAATGACTAATTTGCATTGCACTAAATGTGATTCAGAAGTATATATTTTAAAAAAAAGGGATGCTTACGACTAGCCAAAAAAAAAGAGGGTTTTTATACCCTCTAGTGTTTTTAGTGTGAAGTGTGGGCGGTAAGGCGGTTCTTTAAAGAAAGATTACTTACGCTTTAATGATAACAATGTCACCTAGTCAACCTACATACTATGTATTACCAGAATCTTGGTTTACATCGTATTCTACAACTTCCCAAACTTGGATAAATGTTTGTAACCAATCTATTTGTTGACCAGTTAATTTACCCCTATATGGAGGACTTGTTAAATCATCCGCTGACATATTAGGTAGATGATGTTTCTTGCAATAGGCTTGAAACTGTTCTACTAGCCATAATTGTTGTTTAGCTAAAGTCATTTGGTAGCTCCATTTAATTTTTCAATAGTTTCTTGTTTTTTTAAAAACTTTTCAAGCTGTGGTTTAAGCTCATCTACTACATCCTGTTCCTCAATCCATGCAGAGTCAAAGACCCCATGTTGCATATAATCGAAGATTTCAAGTAAGCATCTTGCAGTTTTTTTGGTGATTTTAATGTTGTCCATGTCAAATAAGAATTAAGAATAAAAGTAAATAAGGTAATAGTGCGAAAGTCATTATTTAGCTCCTTTTTTGCGATAAACAACCGCATAACTGCATGACTCCGCTAACTCTGGATTGAGTACGTTTTCACAGAAAACAGAATAATCTGGATGTAACCAGTTTTCTAATTCATTATCTGAATCAGAGTAACAAGAAACTTTTAAATCGCTTCCTCTTCTTACATAATCGAGGTCGATAGCTTCAACTAACTCCTCATAATCACAATCAATAGTAAATACTATTCTGTATTTCCAATCGTGTGTAACCTGATCGGTAAGTATTGGATAATCGCAAAGTGACATTCCCATGGTCTTAAAAAATAAATAATGTGGATAAAAAAAGGGTGAAATTATTCACCCAAGTATGCGTCTACAAGTTCTTTATATTCTACAGAACCTTGGACTAAATCTTTGCTAGTGATGTTAGCAATAGTGGAGCTAGACATAAAAGCATTAATAAATGCATTTTCAGATCCTTTGCTATCAGCTTTAACATCTCTGTAATCTTGGAATAATGCTTGGTCGCAAAATACAACAAATGCACGTTTGCCTTCGGCTTTAGTACGCTTTAGCAATCTTGCATAAGTGCCGTTGAAAGTCATAAACCATAGACTAGCTTCTTCTGTAATCTGGTTTGGTGTAAATCTTTCCATTGTCTGTAGTTAATTAAATTAGTTAGGGAAACAATCGGTTCGACATACCGATTACTATTAAGTGTATAGATAAGTCATACATATGTCAAGAAAAAAAATTAAAAATATTGCGATTTTTCTAATATTTCTCTATATTATGGTTAATTTTACTCTTTTTATTAATGATTCCTATTACTCAGGTTACTAGAGAGTATGTTCAAGTAAATTCTGAGGGTTACCGTATTAATTCTAGTCATTGGAACTGTTCTATAGATCAATCTGTAGTTGAGTCTATTTTATTGTTAAGAGATGAATTTAATTTGGGTTATGGGACATTAGGTAAAGTTTTTAATTTACCCAGAGGTACAATTGCAAAAATCATCAAAGGACGTATCCGTTGTCAAACTCCCGATAGATGGAAAACAATCTACAAAACTAGGACGACCTACAGAGAAAGTTGATCCTGTTGAAGCAAAAAGAATTTGTGATTGGATTGCTCACGGTAAAACTTTAAGGGAATATTGTCGTACAAAAGGTAGCGTTCAATGGAGAACTATTTATAAATGGCTAGATAAAGATGAGGAGTTTCGGTCAGCCTTCGCACGGGCGAGGGATACAGGGTGTGAAATCCTGTTCGAGGAGTGCCTAGAGCTAATTGATGCTCCTCCTGTTTATTGTGGCTCTGAAGGGAACACACGCATCGATCCGAGCTTTATCAACTGGCAGAAAAATCGTGTTGAGACTCGCTTAAAAATGTTGGCTAAGTTCAACCCAAAGCGGTTTGGAGATCGTTTAGGGGTCGATCATGATGGTGGGGTTGCATTAACAGTACTTACTGGAGTTCCTGAGAAATAACAGCATCGAAGATAATGTGCCATCTATCGCTCTCTCCATTGTTCTCTGCGGAGTGAAGAACCTTATTGTTAAACCACCATACCTCTCCTACTTCAAGGTTTAGAACC
>MDTA01119288.1_pt1 | contig 10564 bp, 9 predicted proteins | sample 811151 | NCBI WGS metagenome assembly MDTA01 (sample SAMN05326648, study PRJNA326480) | marine metagenome | isolation source: seawater | place: Indian Ocean: South | collected 2010 | reverse complement strand
TCAGGTTCAGGTTCAGGTTCAGGTTCAGGTTCAGGTTCAGGTTCAGGTTCAGGTTCAGGTTCAGGTTCAGGTTCAGGTTCAGTGGATTTTTTATCTTCAGGTTCGTTAATTTCTGTTTCTTTTTCGGATTTTACTTCATCTCCTTTACAAACACCATCAGCAGTGCAACAATCATGCTTTTCGCCATCAGTGCAACAATCATGCTTTTCGCCATCAGTGCAACAATCATGCTTTTCGCCATCAGTGCAACAATCATGCTTTTCGCCTTCTCCAACTACTTCTTCAATAACTTCAACTTCTTCCTCTGGTTCTTGAATATTCTCTTCCAACCCTTCTTTCTTCTCCTCTTTTGCATCATCCAATTTCTTTTGTTCTGCTTCTTCTTCTGCTTGTTCTTTCTTCTTACGGATAGCTTCTTCTCTTGCGGCTTTCACCTTCTCTCTTTTTTGTTCTTCATAAAACATATCTTTATTAATAGTATTTTCTTTGTATTTTTCCATCATATCATTTAACTGTGAATTAATAAATGTTTCATCTTCAATCTTATCAGCACATGGATCCCATGGTAACCAATATCCGACCTGTCCTACAAATACGTGAAATTCACTATCTATCCCCTGTAATTTCTTTGCTCTTTTTTCAGCTTCTTCCCTAGTATTGTATGTTCCACGAATCTTTAATCCACGGATATTTGTTTTAAAATCGTTCTGTTCATCAAAATCCTTCTGTAGTTCGTCCGAAAACTTGTAAGTAAAGTCTTTGTATTGATCCATGATTTTCTTGAAATCCATATCCTTATCCTTACAAACAGATTGAAGGAACTTGGCTACTTTAAATGACTCCTTTGAATCAATCATCGCTTCAGGTGAAACAAATGATAAACATACATAGTTTTGTCCTGGAATTGGATCATCGACCTCAAGGTAATCAATCTTTTCTTCGTTTTCTCCCATTTTATACTTATTTACTATTATATTTTTTTAAATATTTTAACTTAATATAACAATTAAAATTATGTTAACAACTGAAGGTATTAAATGGATGAATGAGGCATCCAAAGATATGAAGAAAAGAATAACAAAATATAATAAATTATCTGAAAAAAAAGAGAGAAGAGATAAGAAAAATATAAAAAATAAAAAGAAGAAAAAGAAGAAAATAACTCATAAGAAAAGAAGGCTTCCAAAACATTATACAGCTCGTTTATCTAAAAAAGATAGGGAAAAACAAGTTAAAAGTATACGAAGATCATCCAACGCATATAAAAAAGGTAATTATGTCAATCGTCCAAAACTAAAAAGTTATAAACATAAAAAAAGTTCGTGGGTAACCAAGTTTGAAGATAAATATGGTAAAGATGTGAAAACTTACAAAGATATAGAAGATGTTACCGGTATTCCAACAAAGGCTTTAAAAGAAGTTGTTAAGAAAGGGAAAGGTGCATATTATAGTAGTGGTTCAAGACCAAATCAAACAGCTACTTCATGGGGTAAAGCCCGTATGTATTCGTATATTATGGGTGGACCAACACGAAGGGTTGATCAACATATTACTGATAAATATAAAGTTCGATTACCATAATATTAATTAAAAAAACTTATCATATTGAATTACTTCCTTTTCTGATTCAATGATCTTTCCCATAGGGATTAATTGATATTCTTTCATTAATCTGTTCCTATTGGTATTTTTATCTACAATGATAACCATACCAATACCACAATTATATGTGCGGAACATATCCTCTTTATTCATATCAGATTTATCATAGATCCACTGAAATACTTGAGGTATAAGCCATTTTTCGGTTATATGGATATGTTGACCTTTCTCTAATATTCTCCCTACATTTTCAATAATACCACCACCTGTAATATGTGCAAATCCCTTGATTGATCCATTTAATTCTGTTTTTATTTTTTCAATCTCATTGACATATATTTTTGTAGGTTTCATTAATTCGTCTATATTGTATTTTTCTTTCTCTAATAATTTATGGATTAATGAATATCCATTTGAATGGACTCCGGTTGATGGAAGTCCAAAAATATAATCTCCTTCATTGATCTTTTTAGGATAAATATCATTTTCAATAACACCTACTGAAAATCCAGCTAAATCAAACTTTCCCTTCTCATAAACTAATGGCATTTCAGCTGTTTCTCCTCCTAATAAGATACAATTTGATTGTTTACATCCTTCTTGAATACCTTTGATAATTTGTTCCGCTATTTCCAAGTTTAACTCCCCCATCGCATAATAGTCCAAAAAGAATAAGGGTCTACCCCCCTGACAGAGTATATCATTCACACACATTGCTACTAAATCAATACCAATTGTGTCATATTTATTCATTCTTCGACACAATTCAAGCTTCGTTCCAACACCATCTGTTGCAGCAACTAATCGTAATCCATTTTGTTCGTATATTCCACCGAATCCACCAATTATCTTATTTCCACATATTTCTTGAATCGTTTCTACAAATTGATTTCCTTTGTTAATATTCACTCCTGAATTCTCATAATTCATTTACATAGAAGAATGTTTTTAAATTAAAATTTTAAACATCAATAAAAGATAAATTGGAGAATATCACTTACTAAATGACTTGATTTTTCACAACGATGGCGGTTTAACTCTTCTTCATCGATGAAGACACAATTACAAATATGACAAGTTGTATCTGTTAATTGAACTTCTTTATCCTTATTTCCCCTTCTACAGAATGAATAAATGGATCCCATATATTATACTACTTAAAAAAAGGATCTACAATTACATCAATATGTGCGGAATAACAGCAGTAGTCTCCTCCAAAGAAAATATTTTTCCCGATCTCTATGAATCACTCTACCACTTACAACATAGAGGTCAAGATTCGTTTGGATTTTCATACTTTGATGAAAATCAACAATTATTATTAATTAAACAGCAAGGCTTATTATCAAATTCATCCTATGATAACATAGAAACCAATATTGGTCTTGGACATGTTCGTTACCCTACAAAAGGAAAGAATACAATTCATGAATGCCAACCTTTATTTTTAAAAAGTAAATATCATACTATTTCATTTGTTCATAACGGTCAAGTTGAAATTGAACCGATTAAATCGTATCTTCTGAAAGTAGGGGTATCCGTGAACCCATCAATTACTTCAGATAGTTCTTTTTTATTGTATATCTTTGATTATTTACTAAATCAACATGAAAGATTAACAGATGAAATTCTTCTAGAAATAATTGGATGGATACAAGAAAATATCCAAGGTTCATTTAATTGTATCTGTCTGATTGAAAATTATGGTTTACTCTGTTTTAAAGATAAATATAGTATTCGTCCTCTAATTCTAGGTAAGAAGGATGAAAATTATATTATTTCATCAGAATCCATATCAATTACGAGTATCGATTATGATATTATTAATGATATTTATTCACATGATATACTAACCTTTACAGATAAACTTACAATCTATCAATCGCAAACATCCACTTACTTTAAACCATGTATCTTTGAATGGGTTTATCTAGCAAGGGAAGAATCCACGATATATGGTGTTAATGTTTATCAATCGCGTGTAAAGATGGGAGAATATCTAGCAGAAAAAATTAGAAAAACAATTGATATTGATCAAATTGATTGTATAATCCCTGTCCCAGATACAAGTAAACCAGTTGCATTAGAAATATCAAAACAATTGAAAAAACCTTATTTTGAAGCGATTACTAAAAATAGATATGTGAATCGTACATTCATTATGGATTCACAGAAGAAAAGGAAAAAAAATATTAAAAGGAAATTAAATGTCATTCAACACTTAATTCAAGATAAAAATATATTAATTGTAGATGATTCAATCGTTCGAGGGAATACAATCAAATATATAGTAAACTTATTAAAAGAATATCAAGTAAAAAAGATATTTATTGCAATTAGTTCACCAAAAATTATAAATACAAACCATTATGGTATTGATATTCCAACCAAAGAAGAATTATTGTGTTTTCAAAAAACAAACCAAAAAATAGAAACAGATTTATGTGTTGAAAAAATAATCTTTCAAGATTTAAATGATTTAAAACAATCTATCCAATCTTTTAAAGCAATACAACACTTTGAATTATCTGTCTTTCAACCTTAAATATAGGTTATGATTAACCAAGACAATACAAATGTATAAGAAATATATCTTGTCATATTATCCGGAAATAGCTTAATCTTATATTTCTTCATTAAACGATTGTAGGCGTAGAACCAACTGATTGTAAATATACTATATAACAAAAATGTTAATCTTTGTTTATCAATGGTTATACCTAACTTACTTAACCATTTCCGTGTAAAAGAATTTTCAATATCGTCTTCAACCTCTGGATTAGTATCTCCATATTTTATCATATTTGTTAATTTCGTTATCCAACATAATCCATCTTTATCATTCCAGTCAATTACAATATAAGGTAAAGATAATAAATAAACAGGGATATATTGAGTCGGGATAAAATATCCTCCTAAAGATAGATAAAAAAGTATTATTAAATGAATAATTTCAAGTAGATTCATAGTATTATACTATAGTTTACATTTTCTTATATGCCTCTTCAAATGAATTCAATTCTTCTTTCCAGATATCCTTAATATCCTTCTTCTCTAACTCATTAAATTCATTCTTATTCTTAAGAATATCTTCTCTTAATTCTTCAACCTTTTCCAATGTAAAACTATATACAGAAAGGTTCAATAGATAATTATATTCACTCGTAATCTCTTTCTCCTTATAATCAACCATACAATTGTTTTCATAGAAAGGGAATTCAAGTGATTTTAATGCATCAATAATTGATTGCTTCGATTTCTTGTAAACTTGGATCTTCTCTTCAATGACAGATTCAATAAATCTCATTTTTGATTCTAACAATTGAATACCCTTTGTTAGAGTCTCCAGTTGATGATCCTTTCTCTTTTGATACATATTCAACCGAACATAATAATGATCATCGATGACTTGGTAAATTGTATCATACTTTCGGATAGCCCCATCCTTTGTATAGAGATGAATATTTGTAGTTGATTTAGGGGTTGTAAGTTTAAACTTTTCCACAATAACATCTTTGACTTTATAGGTATTATCAAAGAGAGTTTCATCATTTACCTTCACAACAAATTTTACTTTCTCATCGGTAGAATGGTTTTCGTAATCCAGGATCCATGAATCATCCATTTGGATCGTCTTCTCTAAAAACTCCTTAAAATCATGAGTCCAATATCCAACAGGTAGTTCAGTAATAATGACTTTGTCATCTTCAATATGATAATTACCCTTCGTAATGAATTTTGAAATCCCTTTTTCATCGACTTTCACAACCTTTCCCTTAAATCCACGATAATATGGCTTCATTGATAAATAAGGTAGACCATCCATCTTTCTCTTAATATTATTTGAACAATCAAGTGGATTGTATTGAGGAATCTTTGTGCTAAATCCAGTTCCAATCCCAATCATTCCATTTACAAGGACCATTGGAATAATAGGACAATACCACTTCGGTTCAACCATTAATCCATCATCATTAATGTATTCAAGGAGAGGGAGGTCTGCTTGTGGGAAAATTGTATCGACGATTGGATTCAATTGAGTATGGATATACCTCGCACTCGCGGAATCACTCCCACCCATGATACGTGTTCCAAATTGACCGTTCGGTTGAAGTAGATTGATATTATTTGTCCCTACAAAGTTTTGAGCCATACCAACAATCGCTCCTTGGAGAGAAGCTTCTCCATGGTGGTATGCGGCCTGTTCACTAACATAACCTGAAAGCTGTGCTACCCGAATTTCCTTATACAACTTCCGTTTCAAACAAGAGAAGAGAATCTTCCTCTGTGAAACTTTCAAACCGTCAATACAAGATCCAATTGATCTCATATTATCTGAATTGGAAAAATGCTTGAATTCACGATGAATAAAATCGGTAATGTTTGTCTCCTTACAGTTGTAATCAAGGATTTCTTCTTCCTTATATGTTTTTAACCAACTCTTCCGTTGATCGGCTTCTGTTTTCTTAAATGCTAAAACCATAGTCTCATCTGATCCTTCATTCGTAATGTATTGATTCACTTTTAGATCGCGGAAATAATCTTTCGCTTCATTTGATGTGGATGTTCCCAAACCCTTGTAATACTTGATATTCCATTTATTATTTGATCCCTTTTCTTTCCATTTATTATAATCTGTCAAGGTGTAAAAGGATTTAATCTTTTTCCCTTGGTTTGCTTTAATAATCGGTGTCACCATACAATTTACATAATTGAGTTGAAGGAGTTCTGGCCAAAGACTATGAAACATATTCAAGACTAACCCCTTAATATGAGATCCATCATGATCCTGATCAGTCATAATCATAACCTTCCCATAACGAAGGGTCTTAATATTTTGATACTTCTTTCCAGATTCTAAACCGAGGATCTTTTTAATGTTTGTAATTTCGGCATTGTTTACGATCTGTTGAATATTCGCATCTCGAACATTCAAAACCTTACCCTTCAATGGGAAAACACCATACTTATCTCGCCCAACAATTGATAATCCAGCAATCGCCATGGACTTCGCTGAATCTCCCTCTGTTAGAATCAATGTACACTGTTCTGAACGACGGGTCCCAGCCCAATTCGCATCATCCAGTTTTGGAATATCTCTTAACTTATTTTTCTTTACACCATTTGTCTTCTTTGCCAATGTATTTTCCTTAAAATCAGAGAATTGCATCACCTTCTCTGATAAACCAGAATCACATACCTTCTTAATTAACTTTTCATTAATCTCCGGTTTTGATCCAAATTTTGATTTTGGAGTAATCAATCGTTCCTTTGCTTGAGAATCAAATGACGGATTCTCAATAATACAATTCAAATAAATCGATAAATAATTCTTCACATATTTCTCTTGAACATCCTTTTTATGCTTCTTCTTAATATACTTTACAACTAATGATGAAACCATCTTTGTTACAACGTCAACATGAATACCACCATTTGGTGTTGAAATACCATTAACAAATGAACTTTGTTCGAACTTATCATTTGGTGAAACACAAATTCCCAATTCCCACCGTTCTGACAGTTGTTCATATGTTTTTGAAGTAATGCTCGGATACAAATCAATATAATCTTGGAATGACTTAATATTAATCTTCTTACCGTTGTAAAATACACTTACTTTGCTATCAGTTACACCGGCTATATCATGAACCCTACGTTTCATAAGAGCTACCATATCATCGGTAAATCCAGTGATTCCAAATCTAGGAAAATCAGTTTTCCATGTAATCTTTGTATAAGGCTTCCCACTAAACTTCTTAATTACAGGATCATCAACTTTTTTCATATTTTCATGAAAATGCTGAGTATACTTCTTCTTTGTAAAACGATCACCAGTTTCAACATCAAAAGAGGTAGAAAAGATATTCACAATCTTCGCACCATATCCATTCTTGCCACCAACTGTCCTCTTCTCTCCTTTTTTGTAATTACCAGATGTTAACAATCGACCAAAGATAAGCTGTGGATTATATAATCCACTACTATGTTTCTCGATCTTAATTCCATCGCCATTATTATAAACACTTACAACACCTGTCTCTTTATTAATATCTACTTTGATCTCGGTAAGTTGGACGGCGCCTTCACGATCCTTCAACCGTTCTCTCTGATCTCGAGCATTCACAATAATCTCATCAAACATTTTGTAAATAACAGGGATATATTCTGTATCTTGTAAAGAAATATTTTTTTCTCCATCTTTCATAATCGCAAGAGGTGCCTTAATTAATTGATCTGATCCAGCATATGTATCTGTTGTCTCATAAATATGTGTTCGGAGATCCTTCTCCTCATATTCTTCTTCTACTTTCATCTTTTTATTAGCCATATATGTATATTTGTTGAATATTTTTTAAATAGAAAAATTCAAATTTTTTAATTGTTATTATATAATATAATGAAAAGATACGATGGAATTGATATTCTTAAAGGGATTGCTGTCATATGTATGGTTGTCTTTCATTTGTTCTATTTTCCAAATCAATATGGTTTTAAGGAATTTGAATATGATACAATTACCTTAAAAACAGTTGCAAAAATCGCACAGATAATATTTATCACTTGTGTAGGGATTAATTTAGTCTTTGCGAAGAAAAAAAATAAGGATACATCATATCACCTGAAACGTATCGGTAAAATAGCATTTTACGCTGTCCTCATGAGTCTATTTACGTATTATGTTTTTCAAGAAAGATATGTGAAGTTTGGGATTCTTCATTTTGTTGCAGTCTCTTCCCTCCTTCTTTTCATGTTTGTTGATGATACAGAAACAATGAAAATAATTACTACATTATTAGTTACATTATTTATCCTAAATAAGGTACATCCTGAACTATTCCACAGCATTCCTTCTCCAATAGCATTTATCGGTGGTTTCTATAATGATCGTTATTCAGCGATTGATCATTTCCCTATTCTTCCATGGATACTCCTAATATGTGTAGGGGTATTTATTGGACATTATTTACTGAACAATGAAATCAATACACCAAAATATATTGTCGATAATCCTGTCTCTGATGTTTTAAAAAATATCGGTAAACGCTCACTAGAAATATATGCCGTCCATTGGGCGATACTCTATGTTATTTACTGCATCATTTATTCAAAAATACGTTAAAAATTATCTATGGTTAATATTATGAAATACTTACGAGAGTTTATAATTGGTTCTTCTTTTCCGGTTGTATTCTTATTTTTTTATTATACGTATCAACACATTACATCGAAAGGAGATTCAAAGTATAAATATAAATACAGTTACTTACAATATACAATGGTAGCCCCCCTTTGGTTTGGTATATGGAATATAATATCTTTAAAAATTGCTGAAAAATATAGATTATCTGTTAGACAACGTTTTTTGGTAGTTTCATTTCTATCTATTTTATCTATCTATCTAATCGCACATCAGGTATATAATAAAACACAAGAGGAATGGTCTGTATATTACCGTAATCAGTTCATAAGATACATGGTAACATGGAATATAATAATTTATTATATTAATAAATATATATAAGTAATTAATATATGAAAAAACTTATCCTTGTAGTTTTTTTAATTGTTCTAATTTATCTATTGAAAAATTATGATGAAATAAAACTATGGATTTTAAATAGGGTTATTGTTAAAAGAGGTATTTTAGCTCCAAATTGTCCATGGTATAAAATTTCTGATTTATTTTTAAATGATGGAGCAGGTGTTAACCTCTACAATGATTATAAAGAAAAATATGGGGATTTTGCACCATCGACAATGTTTAATGAGAAGATATATGTTGTTACGAATGTAAAATATATAAAACAAATTCTAGATAACTCTCCCGATACATTCGGTGTTGGAAAACTTAAGAAACAGTTTTTTCGATCATTTATGCATAAAAATGTTGGTGTTAGTTCAGGTTGTCCATGGAAAAGAAGAAGAGAAATGAATGAAAAAGCTCTTCTAACAGATCAACTTCATGTTTACTCTGAAAAATACAATAATGATATCCAAAACTATCTACATAACAATTGGAAAGGGAAAAAAAAATTAATGTTTAATGATTTCCTAGAAATAGGGAAATATATGACTACCAAAATAGTATTTAATACAGATAAAATTGATCCTAATATTTTCCAAATGTTCTCTGAAGCAAATACCACAGAATTATTTTCAAATCCAAAATTTAGAATCAAACCAAAGATATATCAAAGATATATCCAAGCAATTAATTCACATATTGATAATCCGAATGTAAATTCATTAGTTGACCTTACAAACAGCATTACAACTAATAAAGAAGAAGTTAAACATCAAATACCTCATTATATATTTCCTCTCGTTGCTACATTTGTATCTGTTATTCCACGATTATTAATATTATTGTTCAATGATAATAATGTATTGCAAAATGTTGTGGATGAAATAAACTCTATCGATCCAAATCTAGAATTATTAACAAAAAAAATTTATAAACTATCTTACCTACGAAAATGTATCATGGAATCATTACGATTAAATAATGTTGTGATTACAACATTCAGGACATTACTCCATGATTATACATTTGATGAAAAATATAAATTTCGAAAAGGAACGCAATTTCTTATTCTCAATAATCCAGTTTTGAGGGAAAAAGAATTCTTTGAAAAACCAAATGAATTTAATCCTGGAAGGTGGAAAGAAGATATGGAGAAATCCTATTATGCAATATCATTCAATCAAGGACCTCAACGTTGTCCTGCGAAAGAATTAGTGATCTTTTTAGCGCAAAGTTTTATTTATCATTTTATATTATCAAATGATATTCACAAAATAAAAGTAAAAAAAATAGACCTTAAAAATGTTCCTCAAGTAATTAACCCATGTGAAATTAAAATTAAATTAAATTAAATTAATCTTTTCTAACAATTTTATCGTATAATAAATGCTTAATCCGGCAAAAATATGTTTTAACGTATGTCCACTGATTGTG
>MDTA01076529.1_pt1 | contig 10564 bp, 7 predicted proteins | sample 811151 | NCBI WGS metagenome assembly MDTA01 (sample SAMN05326648, study PRJNA326480) | marine metagenome | isolation source: seawater | place: Indian Ocean: South | collected 2010 | reverse complement strand
GATTAGTTTTTAGAGACACCGAGAATGGTAAAATTGTTTCAAACAAAATAGGAAAACAAACTGACTTAAAAAACTTACCAATGCCTGATTTTGATGAATTTTTTTCAATTACAGGAGCCGATAAAATGGGATTTTATGTGCCAGTTTCAAGAGGATGTTTTTATAGATGCACTTTTTGTCAAAACGCAACTACAAGAAGAGAGGTAAATGCAGAGGGTAAATCAGGTTTTAGATATTACGACAGCGAATGGTGTTTGAAAAGCTTAGAATACCTTAAGTCAAAATATGGACCTATTGAAAATTTCTATTTCACAGACTCAATTTTTACTTTTGATAAAAAATTTATGTCTGAGTTTTTAACATTATACAAGTCAAGAATTGGTGTTCCTTATGTGATTGCTACCAGAATGAATTTAATTGATGATGACATTTCAAGATTACTTAAAGACAGTGGATGTAGCAAAGTAAACTTTGGTATTGAATGCGGTGTTGAAAAAACTAGAAATTTTTTACTTAAAAAAGCTGAAACCGATAAGCATCTTATTGAGGGTTTAAAATCTTGCAAGAAGTTTGGTTTAAGGACTGCTGGCAATGTTATATTGGGTTTACCTGATGAAACTTTTAATGATGCAATTGAGTCACTTAAAAAATCAGTTGAATTTGATCCAGATATTTTAAATATATATTTATTTCAACCATATTATGGAACTGAGCTAACAGATTATTCAATTAAAAAAGGTTACTTAGACAGGGATTTTACTAAATGGGATCGAACAGGCTCTAAAAACCAAGGTGTCCTGGCACTAGATTTACCTGACAAAAAAAAGATTGAAAACCTAATGTTACTTGGGCCTCTATTTAGAGTAATGCCTTTTGTAAGTTTGTTTAAAGTTTTATGTAGATTGCCAAAAAATAGATTATTTTTATTTACATATCATTTGCCAAGAATTGTGAGAGGTTTAACTTTTGAACTTGGTCAAAAAAGTTTAATGCGGAAATTTGGTTATTTGCTTAACTGTTTTTATAGAATATTCATATTAGGCGTAAGACCTTTTAACAGATAAAAAATAAATGAATATCTTAGGTCTTAACTTAGGACATGATGCATCATGTACCTTAATCAAGAATAACAAGATTGTTGCAGCATGTGAACAAGAAAGATATTCAAAAAAAAAACATACAAGACAATTTCCAATTGATGCAATTAATGATGCGCTTAATATTGGCAAAATTAAGATTAATAAAATTGATTTAATTTGTGTTGCTTTCTTACCATTAAGATATTTAGATGAATTTTTTCTAAGACCTTTACTGACTGATCAAAGAAAAATAAATTTTTTATTAGATGGATCAGACCGAATTTATGAAAATCTTAATTTAGAAAAAATAATAAGAGAAAAATTAAATTATAAAAATAAAATTTTTTTTAAGAGTCATCATCTTTGTCATTTAGCAAGCGCTTTTTATCCAAGTGGTTTTAAAAAATCTTTAATTTTTTCCTGTGACGGAATTGGTGAAATTGACACGACTTTGTTTGGTATAGGGTTAAAAAAAAATATAAAAGTTTTAAAGGAAAATAGTAAATTTCCGCATTCATTGGGTTTGATTTATGCGGCTTTTACGTATTATTTGGGATGGAAACCATTCTATGACGAGGGTATAGTAATGGGATTAGCTCCTTATGGAAATCCAAATAATCAAGTAAAAAAGTTAAAAAAAAGTTACATCGCTTTTTTTAGAGATTTAATCAAGTATGATGGAGGATGTCAGTTTTACATAAACGAGGATTGGATATCATATAATTATCAACGAAATACTTGGTTTAGTGAAAAATTTTATAAAATCTTTGGTAAAAAAAGAGTAAATAATGGCTTAATTTCCCAAAAACATAAAGATATTGCCTCTGCACTTCAACTAAGATTAGAGGAGGTAGTTTTAAAAATTTTAAATTATCTTAAAAAAAAATATAAACTTAATTATTTGTGTATTGCAGGTGGTGTGGGACTCAATTGCTCACTTAATGGAGCAATTTACCGATCAAAACTGTTTAAAGAAATATTTGTAAAACCTGCTAGTGGTGATGCTGGAACAGCATATGGGGCTGCATTATTGGGTGCTGGAAAAAAAATAAGCAGTATTAATCTTAAAACACCAACTTTTTACCTAGGTTCAAGATTTTCATCCAGTCAAGTTCAAAAAGCTCTAAAAAAATATAAAACAAGATTAAACTTTCGAAAGTCAATGAATATTTACACCGAAACAGCAGAACTTTTAAAAAATGGAAAAATTATTGGGTGGTTTCAAGGTAGTTCAGAATTTGGACCTAGAGCTTTGGGGAATAGAAGTATTTTGTCTCGCCCTTATCCAGATTCCACAAAAAATCATATAAATAAAAACGTAAAATTTCGAGAATATTTTCGTCCATTTGCTCCAGCTGTTATTAATAGTGATGCAGAAAAATATTTTAATATTACACAGAAAAGTGAACATATGTTGATTGCTTTTAATGTAAAAAAAAATATGAAAATAAAAATTCCAGCTACTGTTCATGTTGATAATACTTCCAGGGTTCAAACTGTCAGCAAAACCTCAAATTTAAAATTTTATCGACTCCTTACTGAATTTAAAAAAAAAACAGATGTATCCGTTCTATTAAATACATCATTCAACATAAAAGGACAGCCAATTGTAAATTCACCTGAGGATGCAATAAAATGTTTCTTAAAGTACAACCTTGATTATTTGATTATTGATAATTTTTTGATATTAAAAAAATGAAACATAGATTTAATATAAATAAGATCGCAAAAATAAGTATTCAAAAAAAAAATGTTAATCAATTTCTTAGGAAATATTCTAAGCTTAACGAAACGCAAATAATTAAGGCATCTTACGATTTTCAAGCAGGCAGTTATGTCAAAATGTATAAATATAAAAGAAGTTATAAAAACCTAAAAGATTTAATAAAAGAAATTAACTTAACTAAATTTTCAACATTTTTGGATTTTGGAGGTGGAGAGTTAACTAATTTCCATACAATATTAAGAAATATAAAAAACTTAAAATCAAAAATTTTTTTTTGTTGCGATCTATCTTTTTTAAGAATCTATCATGGAGTTGAATTTTTAAAGAAAAAAAAACACTCCTTAAACAATATGAATTTTTTTGTTAATAATGGAGTCGATATTCCATTACCAGACTCAAGTATAGATCTTGTTACAACCTGCCATGTCATTGAACCAAATAAAACAGGAGCCTCTAAAATAATTAAAGAGTTGTATAGGATAACAAAAAAAAAACTTATATTGTTGGAGCCTGACAATACTTTAATTCAAACAAACAATCGTTTAAAAAAAAAAATAAATAATAGATTTAATAAGCATAACTATGTAAAAAATATTGATTCAAAATTAAAGAAATTAAATATTAATTTTAAAAAAATAGAATTAGAAAATCACTTTAATAAATTGAATCCCGCATCCATTTTTATAATTAAAAAGAATAAAAAAAAAACAAACAAACCTTATTTTTTAAATCCATTTAAAAAAAATGATAAACTTTTTAAAACAAAAAATTATTATTTTTCTAAAAAAAATGATAGGAAATTTAATATTATTAATGGAATAGCTTTATTTAACAAAAATGAGAGTTTAATTGGTTAATTACTAAATTAATTCATCAAGACACTTACTATAGTTGAGATATTTTTTGTACTCTTTAAAATTTGATTTATTATCTTGTTTTCTCAAACTATTAATCATTTTTTCTTTACTAATTCTTCTTGTGTTACTAACTTTATAACCTAAATAATTTAATTCTTTTTTACATAAAAATTCTATTGTATTTATTAAATCATTATCTAATTTTTTTTTATAAAATTTCCTAGTATCTTTTATGAGAAATTTACTATTAAATTTATATGATGAATTTGATGACCATTTTTTATCAAACTGGTCCTTAAGATTTTTTATTTCTTCATTATCAAGTTTTAAGAACTTAAATATCTTTTTTTTTTGTTTTGGAAAATTAGTTACAAGATCTTCATATTTTATAGGTAGGATTTTTTTTTTAAATTTTTTACAAAAAAAAACATTTTTTTTCCAATAATAAACATAATATAAAACTGGTCTAAGTGGAAGATTCCCATATATTTCCGATTGTATACCAGAGCTTATAATAGATTTTATATCTCTATAAATAAATAAAATTTTTAAGTTCTTGAAAGCATTGAGGAAAACAGGCAAGTATTCTTCACACCAACTTATCTTGGTTCCAATTAATCTATACTTCTTATATGAATTCATTTTTTTCATTTGTACCAAGGTATCTAAAAAAAATTCCTTGAAACTCTGAGACTTTTTGGAAATTATTAAAGATTTAATTTTTGGATGTTGGTAAAGTTTGTATTTTATTAACATCTTCTTGAAAATTAATTTATTTTTTTTACTTATTCTGTGGTTAAAGCTAAGTTTGGATAAACGCTCAACGAATTTATTTTTTCTTTTTTTATTCTTGGAAAAATAATGATCAATTTCTACTCGTTCATTAAATTTTTTTTTTTTTAAAAAAGCATCATATATTTTAATTAAATATATGTAGGGATCATATACACAATATGCTTTAGAATGAGAGTTTATTAGATTGGAAAGAAAACTTGTACCACTTCTAAACATTCCAATAACTAAAAAATCTAATTTTTTTATCAATTAAAAATCCTATTATTTTGATCTGAAATAAAGATCTTTTTGATGCCTTCTGAATATTTCGAATATCGAATTTTTGTATTTGGAAAACCCTCTAAAAATTCTATATTTTTTAAAAAATTCAAAGTTTTAATTTCCAAAATGTAAAAATTTTCTTTTACTTTCAACACTCCTCTATGAGATTTGAAATTTATCTCTTTATCAATAGTTATTCTTAAATCTTTTGTTGCAAAGTACTCTCTTAAGTAATTTACATATAATTTTGGTAAGCATACACCATAAGAGGGATCATGTTTGCCTTTTATACAAAAATTATTGAAATCCTTTAAAGAAATTTTTTCTGATCTTTTAAACTTCCCTTCAACACTATTAATTTTGAATTCAAAAAAAATTTTTGATTTGTCATTGTTATAATATCTAAACCGTATTTTTTTTCTTGGAACAACCCCTTCCTCAGAGTCATGAAACATTGATAAAAATTTATTGTCAAAATATAAACTTGTTATTAACCTTTTCTCATAAGTCTCTTTAAAATTATTTTTTTGTAAAAGTTTCTTTACTTTAATATAGTCGATTTGGTTTATTAAATATTTATCTTCAATCCTAAAACTCATTTCAACTTTCTTTCTTTTGACCTAAAAATTTTTTTACATCAATTTTTGAGTTAACATCTACATCATATTCCATTTCATAATTTTTACACTCTAAGTTATTAACAGCCAACAATCCTCCGTAAAATTCCTGTTTTTTGTTTTTCGCAGCAATACAATTATAAGTATTATTTGCTATAATATTATTAATTTGTGCAATCGAGTTATCTTTCGAAATAATTCCAATGTGCGAATTATCAATATTTACTTGTTCGGCTTTAAAATCAGAATTTTCACCTATGGATACAGCTTTATCCGCGCAGTTTGAAAGAGAAGCATTATTAATAGAATAGTTTCCATAAGAAACATCAACACAGTCATTCCCACTTTTATTGATTATAGCATTTACGATTTTTAAATTTGAAAAATCTAAATCAATACCGTCGTGAGCTGAATTATTTATAATCAACTCACTTATTTGCCCATCTGATCTAATGAAGTTCACCGCGTCTTCGCATAATAAATCTTGAGTATGTATCTTTAAATTTTCTAAAATTGTATCGATAAAATTTAAACATCCTGTCATTCCAAATTTATCTTGATTTTGTGGTTTTTTTCCTTGATTTATTAAATTGCTATTATTTCGTTTAAAAAAAATTTTCCAATCTTTTAGCTCTGAGTCGTAAAAAACAACTCTTTCTTGAAAAGCGTTCGAAATAAATATTTCTTTATTTTCATGATCTATAGAAATATTAGCTTTTTTATCAAGAAAAATATTAATTTTATCTTTTTTTAAATTGATAACTTTTTTTTCCTTCTCATCTTTTTTATTTGAGTTTTGATAATATGAAATACTTTTGTTTGATTTGGGGACTAATTTTTTTCCAACATATATTAAATTACTTTCATTTAAACTTAAACTTTGAGCTAAAAGCTTACCTTTCTGCTTATTATCAAATTGTATTTCTTCACAATTTTTTCCAAAAATATTGCAACTTAAAAAACCATTAAAGTCTTTATCGTAAAAAACCAATCTGCGATCTATTTTATCTTTGTTATAAATTTCATCGATATTTACATATGGATTTGCATTAATGTTGACATCAATTTTATAAACTCTACTTTTATCTATTTGCGATAACAAAATAAGATTTTTGTCAATCTTATCTAAGACTTTTTTTAAGGTTTCGCGATTAATGTTTGATCCACTATTTTTTAGTTTTATAAACAACTTTTCCTCATCTATTTCTTTAAAAAATTCAATCGCTTTATTAGCTCCGGAAACAGCCGATGGTATTATTTTATGTGTTTTACCATCTGTAAAATAAAGCTTTCTAAAGTGTGGATTGTTAGCGTTTATATGTGTTGGTGTATTTGTAGTAGTAAGGAGTCTTCCCATTCCATCATAATATATTGGATAAAATTTTCTCTTGAATGCATCAAAATAAAACCTTCTATCATCTCGTCCTAAACCATGTGTAGCTTCTAGAGAATACATTAAAGCGTCAAATACCTCTAGATTATGAAAATAATTTTTTCCTATAATTTTTGAAATTGTAAAATAATCAATAATATTTTTAGAGGGTTTTTCACTTTTATTAATTCTTATAAACTCATTTATTAAAGAAAGACCATATTCCGATAAAGACAAGTGAGTATCAGATTTTAAAGGAAACTTTTCGTTATTTATCTTACTAAGAGACAAATTTTCTGTTTCAATAGGATCAAACCATGCATATCTTTCGTCACCTTCCAAAACAATACTTTCTCTTAAATTGTTATTTTCTAAAAATTCTTTAACAATTTTTTCTTGGAATATAAATTTATATTTTTTTTTATTATAATTTAAATTTACATTGTGTGTTTGTGGAGCTAAAAGGCCTAATTCAGATAAAATTGATGAGATTAAGATTTCGTTATCGTGATGACGTGTAATAGGCCTAAATAAAATAAATTTTGTAATACCATTTATATTTCCTTCGATTAAGTTTATATTAAGACTTGGAAGATCTAAACCGCTTCTATGATCTAAGAAATCTCCATGAGGTCTTATTCTTGCCTTTAAAAAACATTTAAAGTTTCCGAACCCCAAAATAATTGATCCTACGGATCTTTTATTATAAGTAAAAAAACGTGAGGGGAACTCCGTATTATTTTTATTTTCGAAACTAGTTGTATGTCCTTTAATTAATCTCCTTTTCCAATCTCTTTCACTATCAAATTTTAATTCAAATTTTATGTTTGATATATTTGTATTCTTTAATATTTGAAGAGTATCATAATTAAGATCCGTGCACTTCGAGATTTTCGAACTAACAAATTTTTTATTTTCATTATCTTGGTTTAAAAAAAAGAATAATGATAGAACCAATAATAAGAAAAAAAATATTTTTCCAAATTTCATTTTTAGGATTGAAGATCAGACTTGATATTAATAACCCTTTTATCTTGAACAAAATCGTCCCTGAATTTATTTAGTTCGTCTCTATTTTTGAAAACTATTCTATAAGAAAAAACCTTTTCATCCTTATTTATAAATGAACTAATGAGTCCTTTATTTTCTGAAAATTCCTTGACTTCAGTTGAAGTCTCAATTTCGAGAGTAAATAATAAATTTCCGTCTCCAAATGAATATTCAAATATATTAAGACCAAAAATTTTTGATACTCTATCCACAAATTTTATACCTAAAACAACAAAAACAATTACAAAAAATAACTTTATAGCTAAATTTAAATCTGCGCTCGCAACTACACCAAGCGTAAGTAATCCAAAAAACATTACAAGCTCAAAAGGACTTTTGACTGGATTCCTAAATCTTACAATTGATAAAGCACCAATCATTCCTAGGGATAAGGCAATATCATTTTTAATAACCGAACTAATTACCATTGCAATACATGGTAACAAAACATAAGTCGCTAAATGATGATATGTATTAGCCCATCTTTGACCAGCTACAATCAAAGACTGCCTAATTACAAACCCAGAAAAAAGTAAAAAAATAACTTTAGCTAAAAAGGGGTTATTGTAAAAAAATTGACTAATCATAATAGTTACTTATTGACCCAAAATTCTTAATTATTCAATAAATTTTACTTTTAAATTTTAGCAGTTTTAAATCAAGCTATAATCTCCTTTACAATTTCATAAGTAGTGTATATAAGTGTTCAAATTTTGAACAACATGGAATATAATCAAGATCACTTCGAAGTATTGAGAAAAATTGAGAAAAGGCCTGAGACAACGCAAAGGAAATTGGCACAAGAACTTGGTTTTAGTCTTGGTAAACTCAATTACTGTTTAAAGGCTCTAAAAGAAAAGGGTCTTGTTAAAACTCAAAATTTTAAAAAAAATCCTAACAAATTTAATTATTTCTATGTTCTAACTCCAAGGGGAATATCCGAAAAAACAAAACTTACTATAAATTTTATGAAAAGAAAAATGGAAGAGTATGATGAACTAAAAAAAGAGCTAAATATGTTTGACAAACCTAAATATGGATTTCATGGAAGATTATCAAGCAGGTTTCCTTCTCAAGTAATGGTTGATTTGACTGAAGTATGTAATCTTGCCTGTATTCATTGTACTCACCCAGAATTTAAAGAAAGCACAGTATATGGAAAAAGAATGTTGGATCCTAGGCTAAACAAAAAAATGATTGATGAAGTTTCCACACATGGTCAAGGAATTACCAAATACATTAGATACACTAGTAATGGCGAACCATTAGTACATCCAAAATCTTACGAGATGATCCAGGATGCTGTGGAAAATTCAAAAACAAAAGTAACTTTGACGACAAATGGAACTCTCTTAAATGAAAAAAGGATGTATAAAATATTGAAAACAGGGCTTCACATGATTGATATAAGCACTGATGCTTATTCAAATGAAACATATAAAAAGATCAGAGTTGGAGGTGACTTAAATATAACTCAATCAAATATTCTAAAACTAATTGAATTAAAGAAGTCAGCTAAAGCTAAGACAAAAATTATTGTAAGTTTTGTAGAGCAGAAAGAAAATTCACACGAAGTTGAAAATTTTAGGGATTTTTGGAATTCCCAAGATGTTGATCAAGTTTTGATAAGAAAGTTACATTCAAATAGTGGATCAAATCCATACGAGAAAACCGAAGCAGACGATCCTTCAAATAGAAGAGCATGCCTGTACCCTTGGGAAAGAGTAATTTTAAATGCCAGAGGCAAATTAGCTTTTTGCCCAACTGATTGGTATGCTAAATCAGAAATGTGCTCATACGATAAAAATTCGATTAATGAAATCTGGAAAAGTAATTTTTACAAAGACTTAAGAAATCAACATTTAAAGTGTAAATTTTCAAACGAATTTTGCAAACAATGTCCTGATTGGAAAAACACTAGTTGGCCATTTGATAAAAACAAAAGTTATGCAGATCTTGTAGAAAGAATTTTATATGAGGAAAGATAAAAAAAAGATTTTTATCACAGGAGCCTCAGGCTTTGTTGGACGTCACTGGTGTAAAAAATTACTTACCGAAGGAAATACAGTTTATGCGATTGATTTAAAAAAAACATATAAAGATTTATTAGAGTTTAATAACTTTCACTTTTATAAGCGGTCAGTTTTTGATTACAAGCTTGTTCAAAGATTAGTAAAAAAAACAGACGTAACATGTCATTTTGCTGGGATAGCATCTCCAAATGAGTATTTATACAACACTCATAAAGTAATAGATTTGACAGTGAATCCATCCCTTAAAATTATAGAGTATTGTAACAGATTTAAAAAAAAACTTTTTTTCACTTCAACTTCGGAAATTTATGGAAAATCTTATAAATTACCTTTTTTTGAGAATGACTATAGATTGCTAGGTTCCACCAGCACTAAGAGATGGTGTTATAGCACATCAAAAGCTCTTGTGGAGCATTCTATCTTTGCAAATTTAAATAAAAAAAAGGGCTCATTTATTATATTTAGACTTTTCAACGTTTATGGGAAAGGGTTAGAAGGTAGAGTAGTTGACGGATTTATTGGTAATGCTCTTAAAAATAAAAATTTAAAAATTTATGGAACAGGAAAGCAAACAAGAAGTTTCCTTTATATAGATGATTGTATAGAAATTTTCTACCGAATATTTAGAAAAAAAAATTTAGAAAATCAAGTTGTTAATATTGGAAATAATAAAGAAACATCTATTAAAAAATTAGCAACTCTTATAATCGAACTAACTAAATCAAAATCAAAAATTAATTATATAAAAATGAATAGTAAAAATAAAATGAAAAG
>MDTA01000489.1_pt1 | contig 10564 bp, 11 predicted proteins | sample 811151 | NCBI WGS metagenome assembly MDTA01 (sample SAMN05326648, study PRJNA326480) | marine metagenome | isolation source: seawater | place: Indian Ocean: South | collected 2010 | reverse complement strand
TATTTATATTTTTAATAGGTTTTAAATCTTCTTTTTTATTGACCAACATTATTGCAAAAATAATTAAAACATTGATAGCCCCCACATAAACCAGCACCTGAGCAGCTGCAACAAAGCTAGCATTTAATAATAAATATAATCCTGCTACACTCATAAATACTCCGCCCAATAAAAAAGCAGAATAAACAATACTATCTAGAAGTACAACTCCTAAAGCGCCTATTATAATAACTGCAGATAAGATTAAAAAACATATTAATTGTGTTGTGATTGCAATTGACATTTAATTATTAGAATTAGCAACAGCCGCTTCCTCTTCAGAAGTAGTTGATACCATCCAATCTAGAACTTCTTCTGGAAGTTTTCCAACTCTGGGGTCAGTGGCGGAAATTTCATGAGGATCCATAACGCCCTTTGGAAGGTAAGTTAATTCCTTTAAGGATTTTACAGTTGGATCAGATGTTACGTTTGTGGGTAACCTCCCAAGAGCAACATTATCATAATTTAAGTTATGCCTGTCAAATGTTGCTAATTCATATTCTTCAGTCATTGATAAACAATTTGTAGGGCAATATTCAACACAATTACCGCAAAATATACATGCACCAAAATCAATAGAATAATTTCTTAGCTCTTTTTTCTTCGTTTCTTTATTCATCACCCAATCGACTACAGGTAAATTAATAGGACAAACCCTTACACAAACCTCGCATGCTATACATTTATCAAATTCATAATGGATTCTGCCTCTATATCTTTCAGAAGGGATTAACTTTTCATACGGATATTGAACAGTAACTGGTCGTCTTCTTAAATGATCAAAAGTAACAGAGATCCCATCAAATAGATACTTGCTAGCTCCAAAAGCTTCTTTAACGTAACTATTGACTTTTTGAAGAAAATCTTTCATTTGATCAATCTATATATATACGTTATAGCAGAAATATTTTGTTTCCGTAAGTAAATATACTTAAATTATCCTCCAAAAAAATTTGGGAGGGCTAGTTTCAGGCCAGCAGTTAAAAGAAGATTTGCTAAGGAAATAGGTAATAGAAATTTCCATCCTAAATCAAGCAACTGATCTATCCTTACTCTAGGTGTGGTCCATCTAAGCAATATAGCTATAAACACCAAAAGGTAAGCTTTCAAAATTGTCATAACGATACCCAGAGTGGCTGTAATAACTTGAATAAAAGAAGTATTGATAGGAATGTTTAAGACATTTGAAATAGTTTCTACAGGGATCGGAAAACCCCAACCCCCAAGATATAAAACAGAAACCAAGAGAGCTGAAAGTATTAAATTTATGTAGCTACCTAGGTAAAATAACGCGAATTTCATGCCAGCATATTCTGTCTGATAACCAGCTACCAATTCTTCTTCTGCTTCTGGGAGGTCGAATGGAAGTCTTTCACATTCTGCTAAGGCACAAATCCAAAAAACAATAAAACCAATTGGCTGTCTCCAGATATTCCAACTTAAAATCCCAGCTCCATTTTGCTGATTAACTATATCAACTGTACTTAATGAGTTAGTCATCATTACAACTGCTAAGACTGATAGAGCTAGTGGAATTTCATAGCTAATTGATTGTGCGGCAGCTCTTAAACCTCCTAATAAAGAGTATTTATTATTTGAAGCATAACCACTCATTAAAAGTCCAATTGGTTGAATACTACTTAAGGCAATCCACAGGAAAATACCTACGCCCACATTACTTATCAATAAATTCTGACCAAAAGGCACAATTAGCCAAGATAAAATAACCGGTACTAAAACCAATACAGGCCCAGCAGTAAATAATATTGAATCGGCTTTTGCTGGGATTATATCTTCTTTCACTAAGAGTTTTAATCCGTCCGCTATAGGCTGTAGAACTCCAAGAGCTCCAGCATATTCAGGTCCAATTCTTTGTTGCGCTGCTGCAGATATTTTTCTTTCTAGCCAAACAGTTACTAAAACTCCTACTACTGCTGCCACTAAAACTAATAGCATTGGGAAAGGAAGCCAAATGATATGAGCTATTTCGCTTGAAACTCCTAAAGACTTTAATAATTCATTAAAGCTATATTCAAGATCTATTCCTGTAGTCAAAATTTTAAACTGAAATATATTAATAGATTAGCTTGAAATAAGACATATCCGTGTAATTTTGGATTTTAAAAAATAAGATTATCTTTTATCTAATGGGACCCAACTTCTTGGTTTAGATCCTGTATATATCTGAGAAGGCCTGAAAATTTTATTAGCTCCTAATTGTTCTCTCCAATGCGCTAACCATCCAGCTACTCTAGAGATTGCAAAAATTGGTGTAAAAAGATCTCTTGGAATCCCAAGCTTTCTGTATACCAAGCCTGAATAGTAATCAACATTTGGATAAATGCCCTTTGCTCCTAACTGAGGAATTGCCTCTTCCTCTAATTTTTTTGCAACTTCGTACATTTCATCCTTACCAAATCTTTCAAACAATTCTTCTGCTAATTTTTGAAGTATTATCGCTCTTGGGTCTTTTACCTTATATTCTCTATGCCCAAATCCCATTATTTTTCTTTTACTCGATATTGAATCTTTTATAAAAGATGATGCATTTGAAGGTAACTCAATATTCTCAAGCATAGCAATTACATCTTCATTAGCTCCTCCATGAAGTGGCCCCGCGAGAGTGCCAACTGCAGATGCCACAACTGCATATGGATCTGTTAATGTGCTGGCTGTTACCCGTGCGCTGAAAGTACTCGCGTTAAGGCTATGTTCTGCATGTAGAATCAAGCACTTATCAAAAACTTTTGCGGCCAAAGGATCTTGCTCTTTTTCAGTAAGCATATACAAGAAATTCGAAGAGTAAGATAAATCATCTCTTGGTTGGATAGGATCTTGACCCTTTCTAATAAGTTGAAAAGCTGCAACCATTGTTGGAATTTTAGCTATCAGTCTGATTACAGCGTTATAAACATATTTTGGATCATCTATTGCTCGTCTTGAGTAGAATAATCCTAATGAGGCAGCGCTTGATTGTAATGCATCCATGGGATGGCCAGAGGCAGGAAAACATTTCATCATATCTCTCACTCTAAAACTCAATCTTCTGTGCATTTGAACTTCGGCTTCAAAATTTTTTAATTCGCTAATTGTTGGTAATTCTCCCCAAATTAGTAAAAATGCTGTTTCAAGAAAACTACTTTTTTGAGCTAATTCTTCAATCTCATATCCTCTGTATAACAACTTCCCTTTTTGTCCATCTATATCGCAGATTGAAGATTGAGCGACTGGGATACCTTCTAAGCCTGGCTTCAAAATTTGTTTTGATGGATCCAAAATTATTACAAAAAAGATTTTATTATATTGTCTAAGATTTTAAAATTATTTATGTTTTACCACAAGCTTTTCGACTGATTATTTCAAAAATTTAAAATTGATCTTTTATGTAGTTAGAGAAAATTTAAATTTGTTTTCAAATAAATTCTTGGGCAAATTTCAGGAATATTTTGCTCGATGTAATAATAAAGTTGATTTAAATTAAGATTTAATTGATCATCAGTCAAAGAATTTATGTAATTTAATAGTGGTAAATTTGATAAGAAATCATTATTAGAAAATTTATTTATGATGATGTAGTCTTTTATAAATTCTGATCCAATATTATTATTATCTTCATTTTTACTATCTAGATAATTATCTCTAATTGTTTTATAATTAGATTGATCTGAAAGTCTGCTTAAGCTATTACTTATAAGGATTAAATCTTCTGATTCGGATGTAAAAATAGGTTTTTCTTCTATGTAAATTAATTTATTATCTTCGGCATTAAGAACATTTTTTGAGAAGACAGTATAATTTGAATTGTTTATTCTCATACTATCCTTATTATAATTATTTAATAACTTTATATTTTTTATAATATTAATATTATCAAGAGATTTATTAAAACCTAGTAACCATTTATCTGATTCATTTGAAAAAAATAATTTACTTTCCAGTTTATTTAATAACTCTATAATAATATTTTTATGAACCAGATCTATATCATGAAAAAAGTAATCTATATATTCCAATAATTTATTTGAAGAAATTAAATTTTGACTTGTTTGAATTTGAACCAGAGTATTTTTATATACATCAAAATTATTATCATTCTTTAAATCAATTGATGAGGATTCTAAGTATAATTTTTCATTTTGGATATTAATAAAACTTAAGTAATATGTGTTTTTATTATTCAATTTAAATTGATCTGTTAACGTCTCAATATAATTATCTTTTGAAATTAAAAGTAATTTTTTCCCTTTAATTTGATCTTGATAATGACTTATCAATTCTTTTTCTATTCTCGTATCTTGACTATTTTTAATATTAATTGATTGTTCAATCAGTTTTTTGTTAGAGGAACATATAATATAATTATCAGAAGTCTTTGTTATATGTGAGAGTAAATTTAATTTACCTTCTCTTTTAATTTCAAATATTTCATTCGTTTTATAAGATACATTTTTAGTCATTAAAAGATCATTAATATCTTTTTTTTCTTTGATCTTGAAAATTATTAGGATATCTTTATTATCTTCTTTTGAATCAAATATTGATAAGTAAAATTCGCCATCATAAATATTATTTATTTTATCTCTTAAATCAAAACCAAGATAAGATAGAGCGCTCTTAGAAAGTAAATTAATTTTTTGTTGATTTTTATTATTAATATTTTTTTTAAAATAATTATTAATCTCATTAGTTTTAAGAGAAGAAATAAATGTGAAATTATTATTAGGTGGAATAAATTCAAGTATTTTTAAATTTTCAATATCATTTGATGAATTTGTTTTTATTGGAAAAGAATTTGTTCCAAATAAAATAAGACTTATTAATGTTATGCCTATTAAAGTTATTGAAAGATACTTTTTGTTCATATTATTTTTATTTTTAACAATTAGTATATTCCTGCAACTCTAATTATTAAATTGTTAATAAGAATTTATTTATCTTTATTATTTTGGAGATTATTCCATTATCCATCAATGCTTTTAAGTTAAGTAATTGGTTAAATTCATCATCTTATAAACCTCTAATTATTGATGTAAGAGAGAATCATGAGTTAGAACTTGCAAGATTCCCCTACACAACTATTCATATCCCAATGAGTAAAGTTTCAATCCCTTATGTTAAATCAGAGCTCAGTAATCTTTTGGACAAGAAATTTGTAATTTTATGTCATAGAGGAATAAGGAGCTTTGCCTTTGGGAAATGGCTTCTCGATAATAATTTTTTGGATCAAGTATGGAATCTAGAAGAGGGAATTGATGGCTGGAGTAAAGATATTGATCCAACAATACCAAGGTATTAATTTATTCCATTCATTCTAGATGAAACTGTATTTACGTCTTTATCTCCTCTACCTGAACAGTTAATAACAATTTCAGAGTGTTTCTCAAGCGTAGGGCACAGTTTTTCCAGCCATGCAAATGCATGAGCTGTTTCTAAAGCAGGAATTATGCCCTCCAATTCACTTACTAATTTAAGAGCATTTAATGCTTCTTCATCAGTTACAGATCCATACTCTGCACGTCCAATATCCTTTAAAAAACTATGCTCAGGACCTACCCCTGGATAATCAAGCCCAGCACTGATTGAGTGAGCCTCTTGAACCTGACCCTCTTCATTTTGCAACAAAAGACTCATGGATCCATGAAGGATTCCTATTTCCCCTTTCGTTATAGTTGCAGCATGTTTACCAGTTTCAATTCCGCTACCAGCAGCCTCTACACCAATAAGTCTTACCTGAGTATCTTGAACAAATGGATGAAATAGTCCCATGGCATTGGATCCACCCCCAATACATGCAAGAAGAATGTTAGGGAGTCCTCCAAAAGCTTCTTTACATTGTTTTTTGGTTTCTTCTCCAATTACTGCATGAAAATCTCTAACAATCATTGGGAATGGATGAGGACCAGCCACTGAGCCTAATATATAGTGAGTGCTCTCTACATTTGAAACCCAGTCTCTTATGGCTTCACTTGTGGCGTCTTTTAATGTTGCAGTTCCCGAAGTGACGACTTTTACTTCTGCTCCTAAAAGTTTCATTCTGAATACATTAAGGGATTGCCTTTTAATGTCTTCTTCACCCATATAAATGATACATTTCAATCCAAATCTGGCACATACAGTTGCGGTTGCTACGCCATGCTGACCAGCACCTGTTTCAGCAATAATTCTTTTTTTTCCCATCCTAATAGCTAATAAAGCTTGTCCAAGAGCATTATTGATTTTGTGTGCCCCAGTATGATTTAAGTCTTCTCTTTTAAGCCAAATTCTGCTTCTTACACCGTTATTTTCAAAATACTGGGTTAGCCGTTTTGCTTCGTATAAAGGAGTCTCTCTCCCAACATAGGTTTTTAACAGATGATTTAGTTCTTGAACAAAACTTGAATCATTCCAAGCATCTTTTGATGCCTTTTCCAATTCAAATAATGCTGGCATCAATGTTTCTGGAACATATTGACCTCCATATTGACCATATCTACCATTTTCTGAAGGCCTTTTTAAAAGATCATTTTTATTATTCTGACCATTTTGAAAAATTGAACTTACCAATTTCTTATACTGTTAATGTTACTTAACTATAGATTAATCTAAAAATAATGCGAAAAAAAAATTGGATAGAATTCAGTAATGAAAATTCTCTAAATAGTGAAAATGGAGTTAATAATATTTCAGCTCATTCACAAAAAATAAGAATCTATATAGATAAAAAGGGTAAAAAAGGTAAAAAGGTTACTGTGATTTCTGGTATTCATTACAAAAATAAGCTACAAATCAAAGAGTTATTGAAGGAGTTAAAGATTTTCTGCAGTACAGGAGGAAAATTAGATGATAACGAAATTAATCTGCAAGGAGATATGGTAGATAAAGTGAGGGATTTTCTTCGTAAAGAAAATTTTCGTATTTAAAGTTTTTGCAGTTATGATAGTTACTTAAGATTTTTAAAATTAATGAGTAAAATAAATCCAAATCTCACAAGTAAAAATATAAAGTGGCATGAATCAACTATAGATAGAGAGAAATATGAGAAAATGAGAGGTCATAAAGGATTAGTTATTTGGTTTACAGGCCTATCTGGGTCTGGGAAAAGCACTTTAGCCAACGCTCTAAACGAAGTACTTTATGAACAACAAATATCTACCTATATTCTTGACGGTGACAATGTAAGACATGGATTATGTAAAGATCTTGGCTTCTCAGATAATGATAGAGTCGAGAATATAAGAAGAATTGGAGAAGTTGCTAACCTATTCATGCAGGCAGGGATAGTTACAATAACAGCTTTTGTCTCACCTTTTGAAAGCGATAGACAAAAGGTAAAGGATATTATTGGTGATGAAGATTTTATTGAAATCTTTTGTGCTGCAAATTTAGATGTGTGCGAGAAGAGAGATACTAAGGGACTTTATAAAAAGGCGAGGCAAGGAGAGATTAAGAATTTTACAGGTATTTCGAGTCCTTATGAAATCCCATCAAATCCTTCTCTCATCATTGAGACTGGAAATTTAGATTTAAATGAATCTGTAAAACAAATTATGAATTATTTAAAACAAAGAAATTTACTAAAAAATGATCTTTAGTAGTAATCATTCCTCAAGATAATTATCCGGTCCAATCTCATACAATTTATTATTTTTTTCTCTCACTTGTGCATGAAGTTTATCTCGATAAATCTTCAATTTCTCCTTAATCTCATTATCAAATATAGAACAAATTTGAATAGCGAGTAAACCAGCATTTTGGCTGCCATTTATTGCAACTGTGCCCACAGGTACCCCTGCAGGCATCTGGACTATTGACAATAATGAATCTAATCCCTTAAGTGACCTACTCTCAACAGGTACCCCAATAACAGGAATATTAGTGGCGGATGCAATCATTCCTGGTAAATGTGCTGCACCTCCCGCACCAGCAATAATAATTTTTATATTATTTTTATCTGCATTTGTGGCATACTCTATCATTTCAAAGGGAGTTCGATGAGCTGATAATATGCAAACCTCATTTTCTATTCCAAATTCTTTAAGTATATCCACTGCTGGTTTCATGATTTTAAGATCTGAATCACTTCCCATTACGACAGAAACTTTATAGTTAGATTTTTTTTTCAAATAAGACAAAATAACAATACAATGCTATTCCTATGATGACGCGCTATTAGTGCAACGCTAGTTAGTTAAAATTAAAAAGACTAAATTTTTAAAAAATTATGACAAATAGCAAGAATCTTGAGAAGAAAGAAGTTAAAGATTATTTTAATGGTACTGGCTTTGATAGGTGGAAAAGAATTTATAGTAAGTCTGATGACGTTAATACAGTTCAAAAGAATATAAGAGTAGGACACCAAAAAACAGTTGATGATGTTATTAGTTGGGTTAAGAAATATCCTAATTTACATAAAATTTCTTTTTGTGATGCTGGATGTGGAGTAGGAAGCTTAGCACTACCACTATTAAAATTGGATCCAGCTTCTCTACAGGTTAGTGATATTTCAGATTCGATGATAGAAGAGACAAAGTCCAGAATTCAGAAAATGGGTATTGGATCAAATAAAATCACTTACAAAATTTGTGATTTGGAAAAATTGGCAGGCACTTTTGACGTTGTCATTTGTTTAGATGTATTTATACATTATCCTCAACCAGTCGCAGAAGAGATGGTCAAACATTTGTGTGATTTAAGTAAAAAAAACTTAATAGTGAGTTTTGCCCCCTATACTCCCCTTTTGGCTATTTTAAAAAATATAGGAAAAATGTTTCCTGGACCAAGTAGGACTACTCGCGCATATACTTTAAGAGAGCAAGGTATAGTAAATGCTGCCAAAGAAAAAGGATTTATTGTGACTCAGAAAAAGTTAAATCAAGCTCCTTTTTACTTCTCCAAACTGATTCAATTTGAAAGAGCTAACTAAATTATTTAACAAGGTTATTCTCAAGAGCGTATCTTACTAACTCAGTTCTGCTTGATGTATTTGTTTTAATAAATAATCTACTAACGTATTTTTCGACATTTCTTATTGAAGTCTCAAGTTTCCGTGCGATTTCCTTATTCATGAGACCTTCCGCAACAAGTTGAAGAACGCTTGCTTCTCTTGGGGTGAAACTTGGAATAGAAACTGCATTATCTTGGTTTACAGCGGTATTATTTGTCAACATTGAGCGTATTTCAGTGATTTGTTTGGCCATTTTACTTACATCAGTATCTGCAAATCTTGCCGCTTCTTTTAATAATCTTTCTTGCCTCTTAATAACATTTTGAACCCGAGCTGAGAGTTCATCAGGATCAAATGGTTTTGAAATATAATCATCTACACCAGCTAAATAACCTTGAGTCCTGTCGAGTGTCATGCCTTTCGCTGTTAGAAAAATCACAGGAGTCCCGCTTAATCTCTCATCTTCTCTTATTCTTTCTAATAGTTTATAACCATTACATCTTGGCATCATAATGTCACTTATTATTAAATCAGGAAAAAATTGCTGGGCTTTATCCCAACCATCTTCACCATCTACTGCCACTGTAATTTCAAAGCCCTCATCTTCAAGAAATGTTTTTACTGCATTCCTTAATCCTGGTTCATCATCAACCAATAAAATTTGGGATTTTCTTGTTTTTTCATCATTTGGATTTAATTCATTCATTGTTAATTAACTTTGTTTAATTTGAACTTATTAAAAATTTTATATACTTAAAATTATGCTTTCAAGTCCTATTCTACTAGATTATCAATCTTCTACACCATGTACTAAGGAAGTTGTTGATGCTATGCAGCCATATTGGACACAAATATTTGCTAACCCATCAAGTAAATCAAATTTATTAGGAATTCAAGCAAGTGCTGCTTTAGAATTCGCAAGAGAAAGCATAAAAAAGAAACTAAATATTCATAATAAAAAAATAATCTTTACTAGTGGGGCTACTGAATCTAATAATTTAGCTTTATTAGGTTTTGCAAGAAGAGCCTATAACAAAACTGGAACTTTTGGACATATAATAACTCTTCAAACCGAACATCATGCCGTTTTAGAACCTATAAGAAAACTTCGAAAAAAAGGTTTTAGTATTACAGAAATATCACCTGAAGAGGATGGAATTGTGTCTATCGAAAAAATTAAAGGAGCCATTCAAAAAGATACTATTCTTATGAGCATCATGCTTGCAAATAATGAAATCGGGGTAATTCAACCGCTTGAGGAAATTTCAAAAATATGTAAAGAAAAAGAGATCATACTCCATACTGATGCTGCTCAATGCTTGGGATATATCCCATGTCACAACTTTGATTCTTTAGCAAATATGATCACTATAAGTTCGCATAAGATATATGGTCCAAAGGGTATAGGTTTACTGCTATTAGATAATGATATAAGTATTGAGCCAATGATTGTTGGGGGTGGACAAGAATTCGGAATTAGATCTGGTACTATTCCATTACCATTAATTTTTGGCTTCGATAAAGCTATTGAATTAGCTCTTCTTAATCAAGATAAAAATCAAAAAAAATTAAGTTTTTATAGAGATAATTTATTAAAAGGTA
>MDTA01228574.1_pt1 | contig 10565 bp, 10 predicted proteins | sample 811151 | NCBI WGS metagenome assembly MDTA01 (sample SAMN05326648, study PRJNA326480) | marine metagenome | isolation source: seawater | place: Indian Ocean: South | collected 2010 | reverse complement strand
TAAAATTTGAAAAGTATACTATACTTTGTAATGTTTTAAGTAGGGGAAAAGTTAAATTGACTAGCAAATTTAATGATAATAAAATTTATTTAACTAAAGTTGATTCGCTTAAAAATATAAATTTTCTTAGTAATTTAAAATTAGGAATTTTTACAGAATACAGTACCAACTCGATAGAAGATATTTTTAAAATAGATGTTTCAGCTTTACAAACATTATCTTATTTTGGATTTAAAAAAAATGAGTTACTTGATGTTTTTAATAACAATAAAAAAAGATCTATTGATAGAATAGTTCCGATTGGTAGCACATTAGAAATGGATATGGATTGGGACGGATTTCCTGTACCTCACATTTTATCAAGAATAGTTAATGTAAAGTAAAAGGAATTTTGATTTGTTGCAAAATAAAAGAATTGTAGTCACTGGAGCAAGTAGTGGAATAGGTCTTGCAATTACTAAATCTCTAATAGAAGCAGGAGCAAATGTTATTGCAATTGTAAGAAACATTAATTCAGATAAAATGAAGTCACTTAATCATGTTAAAAAAAAACACGAAAATGGTCTAAAAATTATTGCAATAAATTTAGAAAGTGAAGAAGAAGTTAAAAATAAGACCATTAAACTTATTAAAGATTTTGACGATATTTTTGGGCTAGTTAATAACGCGGGACAAATATTTAATGGATTAGTGCAAATGACTTCTAGAGGTATATTTAGCAAAATGTTAGATATAAATTTTTTTGCACCTTTAACAATTACACAAATAATACTAAAAAAAATGATAAAAAATAGGGAAGGAAGTATAGTAAATATTTCATCTACATCTTCACAAGACTGTAATGTTGGCAGAGCAGCGTATTCCTCTAGTAAAATAGCATTAGAAGCAATGACTAAGACCTTAGCTTATGAATTAGGTAGGTATAACATAAGAGCTAATTGTGTTTTGCCTGGACTGACAAACACTAAACTTATGAAAGAGAATACAAATGAAAAGGTTATAAGTGATGTATTAAAAAATATTGCTCTAGGAAGGATAGCTGAACCAGAAGAAATTGCAAATTTAGTTAGTTTTTTATGTTCAAGTAAGGCCTCATACATAACTGGTCAATCTATAAGAGTAGACGGAGGGTTAAGGATTTAAGTGATGGAAGATAAACATATAAAAAATATAAGAGAGTTTGCTAAAACGCTTAGAATTAATGTTTTAAATACAGCATTTGCAACGCAGGGAAAAAATGCACATCTAGGAGGTGCACTATCTATGTGTGAAATTTTGGCAGTTTTATTTAAAGAAGTAATGGATTTATCGGTAAGTAACTTTTCATCGCAGAATAGAGATAAATTTATTTTAAGTAAAGGACATAGTGTATTGAGTTATTATGCAGCCCTTAAAGAGTTAGGTTTTATATCAAAAGAAGAGTTGCTCAACTATGAAGGTAATAACACTTTTTTATTTGGACATCCCGTAAGAAAGTTAGATAAGGGAATTGAATTTTCAACAGGTAGTTTAGGCATGGGATTAAGTATTGGTATTGGAATAGCATTAGCAAAAATTCACCTAAATTTGAAAAATAAAGTATATGTTGTTTTAGGTGATGGTGAATGTAATGAAGGATCTGTTTGGGAAGGTGCTATGGCCGCTTCAAAATTTAATCTTAAAAATTTGCAAGTTATTGTTGATAAAAATAACTTCCAACAAACTGGGTCCACTCAAGAAATAATGCCTAATGAGAATATAGGTAGCAAGTTTAAAGAATTTGGTTGGAATGTTAGCGAAGTTGATGGGCATAATATTAAAGATTTAATTTTTGCAATGACTGAAGAAAAAAGTAATGATAAACCTAATGTCACTATAGCAAATACAATTAAAGGTAAAGGAATAAAGTTTTTTGAAAGCGATAACAAGTGGCATCATAATCTACTTACTAAAAATGATTATGAAAAAGCATTAAAAGAGGTTTTAGAGTAAATTGATTTATACTGAAAGAAATATTAAGTTGTGGAATTCAATAGGACAGAGAGCTACTTATGGTTTGTCAATAATGGAGTTAGCTAAATTAGATGATAAGCTAGTTATTGTTACTTCTGATACATCTACGTCAGCAGGTCTTGATAGATTTAAAAAAAAATACCCCGAGAGATATTTTGATGTAGGAATAGCTGAACAAAATACCTTAGGTGTTGCTGCAGGTTTAGCCAATGAAGGTCTTAATGTATTTGTTTCAACATTTGCCCCTTTTCAAACAATGAGATGTTTAGAGCAAATAAAAATAAATTTAGCATATATGCAAATACCGTTAACATTTGTTGGTTTAGCAAGTGGAGTATCATTAGGCTATTTAGGATATTCTCACTGTTGTATTGAAGATTTAGGAGTTTTAAGATCTCTTCCTAATATAAATATAATTTCACCTTCTGATACTTTAGAAACAGTTAAAGCTGTATTTGCTTCTGCAAAATCTAAAAATCCCACCTACATTAGACTATCAGGGGATAATAATTCACAGCAAATTAATTTTGATGACTATGATTTTCAAATAGGCACAGCTAAGCAAGTAATGAAAGGTAAAAAAATAGCAATTTTAGCTACTGGTACTTCAGTAGGAGAAAGTAAAAAAGCTGCAGAAAAACTTAATGAGAGTGGAATTAACTGTTCGCTCTATAACTTTCATACTATAAAGCCTATAGATAGAGTTTGCCTTGAAAAAATTGCTCTGGAGTATGAGTTAGTATTTACTGTAGAGGAACATAATATAATTGGAGGTTTAGGTTCTGCTGTGTCAGAAGTATTGGTTCAAAAAAAAATAAGACCATTACAATTTTTTTTAGGAGTACAGGATACATATAAAAATACAGGATCTTACTCAGAGATTTTAGAAAAATCTGGAATTAGTAGCAAAGCTATTTATAAAAAAGTTTTTGAAAAAGTTAGAAGTCTTTAAAATATGTATTTAGATAATAAAGACATTCTTACATATCAAAAAAATAGATTTCCTTATTTAATGATTGATGTGGCAGAAGAAGTTATTCCTGGCAAATCAGTCAAAGGCTATAAAAATCTTACAGCGAACGATTGGTTCTTTAAATGTCATTTTCCTGGAGACCCTAATATGCCAGGTTTACTTCAAGTAGAAGCCATAGTTCAACTTTCTGCACTAACTATACTAACATTGCCAGGAAACAAAGGTAAAGTCATGTATTTATCTAAGGTCTTCAATTCAAAATTTAAAAAGAAGGTAATAATAGGTGATAGATTAGACTTATACTCAGAAGTAATTTCCTTTAAAAGAGGTATTGCAAAATTTCAAGGTAAAGCTACAGTAAAAGAGTATAAAGTATGCGAAGTAGATTTTGAATTAGTATTACCTGAAGAAGTTGATAAATTTAAAATAAAATAAAGTAACTATTTGATAATTAAATGTTAAATATTAACCAGTTTTATTTTTTTAGTTTTAAAGGAACACAATATGATACAATTACTTTTTGATGCTATTTCCAATAATTTAACAAAATTATTTATAATAATATTTCTTATTTTCTCTGGTTATTTAATTAGAGCCTCATTAATTTTAGTCGGACAATTTTGGGTTAAAGCATACCATCACACAGGTGTTTTCTTGCTTTTACCATGTATAGCATATGTGATATCAAGTATCATTGCAGATAATATTGCACTATCTTTAGGCATGATTGGAGCACTCTCAATAGTTAGATTTAGAAACCCAGTAAAAAGTCCTTTCGAACTTGTTATTTTTTTTGCTTTACTAACATTAGGCATTACAGCCAGTGTTTCAATTAAGTGGTTAACATTGCTTGTAGTTGTAATATTAACAGTAATTATTTTAATAGAAATAATTCAATATTTTTTTAATAAATTTAATGCCGATTTTTATACAATGTCATTTAATGAAGGTATAGAATTAAATATTTTGGAATTAGAGGCAACTACACCTATTAACTTAGTTGAGGATAGTAGTTATTTGAAATCTTATATATATGACAAAGAAACTAAAAATTATTTTTATAGGTTGGGTTTTAAAAATAAATCTAATTTAGATTTTTTTAAAGAAGAGCTAGGAAAATATAAAAATATTAATAGGATAGAAGTTAAATATATTTCTTAAACTATATATGAATAACTATTTATTTTTGCGCGTAACATTTTTTTTTTCTATATTATTAATTTTTTTATTGGCTGCATTTTATTTTGAAAATTCTGTTAATGAAAAAGAACTAGTTAATTGTAAAGATCTTGACTTTGATAGTGCTACATTTATTTCTCCTCAAAAATTTAAAAAAATGAATATTGCTATAGATTTTTTAAATAATAGGAAATGGACAGAAATAATATTAAATAATCATAGTAGTTTTATTAAAAAAGGCTATTTTGAAAACAGTCAAAGAACTGATGCAATTATTACGATAGAATATAAAAAAAATAGTAGCTGTATTTTAAAAGCATCTATAAAACCACATGGTGATCTTGAAGATCATCATATGCCTGTAACAGAATTACCTTCAATGCAAGTATATTTAAAGGAAGGACATATTTATGGAATAGTAAAATTTTTATTATTAAGGCCTGAAACTAGAGTGTCATTAGACAATGAAATTTTTGCTGCTTATATGACCAATAAAATGGGGTTTCTATCTCCAAGAACTGCCAAAATTACAGTAAAACATAATGAAAAAAATACAGATTTTATTTTTCAAGAAAAAATAGTTACGGAACTCATAGAATATAATAACTATAGAGAGGGGTTACTTTTTTCTAACGATGATAGATTACATTACAACCTTGATAATAATCCATATGATGTCAATTATTTTAAAGTCAGTAATTCTAAAATAGTTGAGAGAAGTCAGAGGTATGAAAATGCTTTTTTCATTTTAAATAGCTTAAATAATAAAAGAAAATACTCTGAAAAATTAAATAATAAATCTATTTATGATAGTTTCATAAATAATAAATTTTTAAACTTTGATATTTTGCAATTAGCTATGAATGCTTCTCATGCTTCATTTAATGATAATAGGAGAATATATTATGATTTTATGAATCATGAGTTTCTTCCTATTTATTATGATGGAATGGCACGTTTGTTTCCTTTTCAAAGCGAAGAGACAAAATTAAATAAAAATATTAAAAATGGTGCTTTGCATAATTTACAGATATTGAGGACATTAAATAAAGATTATTTAATAAATAAATTACTAGAATTAGGTTTAGATAAAAGTAAGGAAGAAGCTTTATTAGTACTAGATCTTATTGAGAAAAAATTAATAGATTTATCGGAAATACCTTTTACTGAAAAATCAGAAAATAAAAAAATAATTAAAACGGAATATTCAAATGAAGTTTTTTATTTAGCAATATTAATAAGTACTAATAAGTTATATCTTTGTGATAATAAAGAAAAAAACTGTAAAGTTTTAATTATTACAAAAAAAGATTTGAGAAAACTTCTATCACAACGTTTTGAATACAATAATAAACCAACTATACTAATAAATAACTTTAGATATAGTAAAGAAAATAATACTAAACAAATGAAATTTATACAAGAAAATGTTAAGAAAATAAGCATTGGAAAAATTAACTTAGTTTTATATGGAGATCTTGATTATGCTTATAATGAAAAACAAAACAAACTTTTTCTGATAAAAAACTCCTTAAATGCAAGGGCGGTAATTAATAATAAATCAATATTAAATAAACTCATAATTGAGTTTAATGATAGAAGCACACTTAAAGAAAATTTGCAAATTTCAGACTATTTAGTTAGTAAAGAAGGTAATACAGGCTGTCTAACAATTTATGATTCAATATTAAATGATGTTAGGGTTTTTGCTAATAATAGTAATTGTGAGGACGGGATTAATATAGTTAAGTCACAAGGAAATATATCAGAGATATTCATAAAAAACTCAGTAAGCGATGCTTTAGATGTAGATTTTTCAAATTTAACTATAGAAAATCTAAAAGTTGAGGATGCTATTAATGATTGTATAGACTTTTCAGGAGGTAGTTATTATTTGAAAAATTTATTTTTAAGAAATTGTACAGACAAAGCTCTTTCTGCAGAAAATAGTAATATAAAAGCAGAAAATTTAAAAATATTTAATTCTTATTACGGAATAGCCTCTAAAGATTTTTCATTTATAGAATTAGCTAAAGTAAATTTTAAAAATGTAGAAATATGTATAGATGCTTATAATAAAAAACAAGAATTTGGTGGCGGATTTATTAGTATAAAAAAATTTAACAATATTAACTGTAAATTAGATATGGAATTAGAAAAAAGTTCTAAAATTGTGGTGCATTAAGTGAGTTTTCGAACAGAAGAAAAGTTTTATACAGATAGTGATAAATATATAGATCTTAAAAGGTATTTAATATTAAAAAATGGAAAGCAACAATATTCTAAAAGATTAATTAGTTCTATTTATTTTGACAATCATAAGTTTCAATCATTTACCGACTCGCAGGAGGGGTCTGTAGTGAGAAAAAAAATAAGAATAAGAAGTTATCCAAACAACAAAACTACAGATAATCAAAATTTACTAGAGAGTAAAATTTCAAGCATAGAGGGTAGGTACAAGACATCATGTAAACTAAGTGACAAACAATGTAATAAGATTTTAAATTATGGTTTTTTTGACACTCTGTATGGAATTTGCGTGCCCTTAATTGTAGTAAATTATTATAGGGAATATTTTGTTTTTAAAAATGGACTTAGAGCAACACTAGATAAAAAAATAGAATATCATAAATATAAGGAGCCAATTAAGAAAATAAGAAACAATCAAATAGTTTTAGAAATAAAAAATGCTAACCAAGTTTGTTCTAATATAATTATCAATCAGTTCCCATTTATTAAAAACAGATTCTCTAAATTTGCTCTTGCTGTGCAAGCTATATATAATAAATCTTATTAAAACTAGAAACTGATTACTTATTGAAAAATATTTATGTATAAATTTCCTTTTGAAAAAAAAAATATTAGCAAAGATAAGATTGCTATTATTACAAAAGATAATGCTAAAATCACCTATGGGCAGTTATTCAAAAAAGTTATTTATGTTAGTAGGTTAATATCTTATAGATCAGTTTGTTTGATAAAGACTTCAAACAGTTTAGAAGGTTTAATAATTTATTTAGCATGTCTTCAAAAAAAATCTGTAGCAATACTTATAGATAATAACACTAAAGAAAATAGTTTTTATGAAATAATAAATAGTTTTAAACCAAATTATATTTTTAGTTATTCAGGAAATTTTGAAAATATTAATTACAGAAAATATAACAATGAAGTTTTAAGTAATTTTTTCATTCTAAAGAAATCCAAAAAAATTAACATTAATAGAAGCATAGCTTTATTAATTTCTACATCAGGGTCAACAGGTTCTGTTAAATTTGCTAAAATTTCTTATAAAAATTTACAATCTAATACTATTAACATAATAAATTATTTAAAAATATCACAAAGTGATAGAACTATAACGAATTTACCTCTATTTTATTCTTACGGCTTGTCTATAATTAATACTCATATATTTTCAGGAGCTAGTTTAATTTTAACAGACAAAGCTTTAATTGATAAATCTTCAATAAATTTAGTAAAAGAGAACATTATTACAAACTTTAATGGAGTGCCTTTTACTTATGATATAATTTTTAAATTTAAATTAGAAAAATATTATTTTTCTAATGTAAACTTTTTGACTCAGGCTGGTGGAAAAATTAAGCAAGAGGCATTTAACAAAATAATTAGTATTTTAAAAAATAAAATAAAATTTTACATAATGTATGGCCAAACAGAAGCATCACCAAGAATGTCTTATTATTTAGTGCAAAATAAAAGTTTTATTAATGGAGTAATAGGTAAGCCAATAAAAGGAGGGCAATTCTTTTTATTAGATAAAAAAAATAAAAAAATATCAAAACCTAACACTATAGGAAAGTTATTTTATAAAGGGCCAAATGTTTTTTTAGGTTATGCTAGTAATATTTTAGAAATGAAAAATAATGAAAGCTCAATGAGATTACTAGATACTGGAGATATGGCAAAATTTAAAACCAATAATCAATTTATTCTTGTATCAAGAGATAGTAGATACATTAAAATAGAAGATAAAAGAATTAATTTAGATGATATTGAACATAAACTGCAGCAAAACGGAATAGAAGTATTATGTACCGGAAGTGATCATTTATTTATATGGTATACAGAAAAAGGGTTAGCAATAAATCAGATCTATCAAATAATTAAAGAAAATTTTTTAATAACAAAAAGAGTAATTACTTTTAAATATATCAATGAATTTCCTAAAAACAGTGCAGGAAAAATTTTATATAAAAATTTATTATTGACATAATTAATAATTTTATAGTTTATAAATTAATAAGGACGAAATTTCTGTTTAATTTTTTCAGGGTAATACTTTCTTAAGCTTAATAGATCTTTTAACATTATATTACCAGCTTTTTTAGCTTTTAGCATGGATAAGGGTATATTTTTATATTGAGAGATAAATAATATTTTTTGTCTTTCTAATTCATTCCAAAAACTGATATCATAATCTCTTCTTTTTTTGTATTTTAGTTTTCTTACAAAAGCTGAATAGGTTTTTAAACTTTTTTTCCCATTTATATCTATATATTGAGATTTAAATTTTTTTACAAACCTATATTCAACATTTGCTTTTTGTTCAAAATAGTGCAGTATTGAAAAACTCTCACTAGGTGGTGTGCCCAATGAAACAAGTTTAATATTATTTTTAAAAAAAAAATCAAAAGGAGAATCAAAATTGAAGCCACAAATATTATTATAACTTATCAAGGTTTCTTTATACTTTCCTGTTATTAAAAAAGAGTAAATTGGATGAGTGGTGCGACTGAATTCAACTCTATTTTTTAAGACAAAATTGGCTAAAGATCCGGTTTGAGCGGGACTATTAATTATGTCATAGGGTTTTCCTTGGCAAAAATCCCAATTAAAGGAAGGTATTATTAAAGTACCATCCTTACCAATAACATTTAATATAGAATTTATTATATCGTTCGGATTAAAAGGCTTTTTCTTTATTTTGAGATATATAATGATTTTTATAAGGTCACTTGCTAAATATACGGTATCTCCTTCACAAATTTGCATCTCTTTTACTAATTTATTATAGAATATTTTATTATTTATTAATGACACAGCTCTTCCTAATATAAAATTAAATCTAATTGTAATCTTTATAGTAAATTTAGTAAAAAAAAATAATATGGTATAATAATTTTTATTATAATATACAATTTATTATGAGTTTTTTATTTATCACTAGACTCTATTCAGGATTTGAGAGTAGTTTGGAAAAAATGAACTGGAAGCCTGAAGGGGTACCGACTATTTATAATCTATTTGATACAATTGCAAATAAATATGATACTTCAATTATTTTCACTGCAAAAGATTCTGGAGCCACGTATACATCTAATTGGATAAAGAAGAAGGATATTAGTATAAAACTAAAAAATTTAAATGCTAATGTAAAAATATTATCAGGTATATTTTATTTTCCTAGTTTTATCCCAAGAAAACTTGCAATGATATTAAGAGATGTTAGACAACTTTTGATTATTATAATTTTTATTAAAAAAAATAATCCTGATATTGTATATTGTGATTCAGCAAACGTAGTTATTGCATATTTTTTAACTAAATTTTTTCCAAATAAACCTATTGTAGTAAGAGTATTAGGTGTTTGTTCATTTTGGCGATCAATACTAAATAGTAAGAGATTAGTACATAAAATTTATAAATTTGCTTTTAAAGGTAACTTTGCATCTGTTATAGGAACACAGGATGGAAGTGGAATTGAATATTGGTTTGATGAGGTTTTAAATAAAAAAGTCCCTAGGCATGTTTTACTAAATGGTGTGACTAAAAATAAGATAAATACTTCAAGACGAAAAAAAAAAAAAATACTTTTTGTAGGAAGGTTAGAAGATTATAAAGGTATATTAGTATTTATTAATGCAATGATTAAAGTACTAAAAAAACATGAAAGAAGTATAAGTATTATAATCATTGGAGATGGAACCTTATTTGATAAAGCATTTTCTCTAACTAAATCTTCTGGATTTGTGAAAAACTTTAGCTTTCTGAAAAGCATTCCTCATAATGATGTATTAAATTATTATTCAAACTCTGATATATATGTTTCTGCAAACACAGATGGAAATTTGATAAATACTAATTTAGAAGCTATAAGTTCAAGTTGTTGTATGATTATACCTTCTCCACAGACAAAAAGATTTATAGATATTAAGACCTATCAACTTTTACAGGAAAGTGTTCTTTATTATAAAGTAAATAGTGTAGAGGATCTTTCAAAGAAAATTTTGTATTTATTAAATTACCCTGATAACATAGAAAAATTTAAAAATAAAATATCAAATATTAAAACTAACTTTATTAGAACCTGGAAAGATAGAATGGATGAGGAGTTTCTGATACTGAAAAGTTTAATTGATAAATAATTTAAAAGAGGAAAAATGTGTGGTATTTTTGG
>MDTA01060168.1_pt1 | contig 10565 bp, 9 predicted proteins | sample 811151 | NCBI WGS metagenome assembly MDTA01 (sample SAMN05326648, study PRJNA326480) | marine metagenome | isolation source: seawater | place: Indian Ocean: South | collected 2010 | reverse complement strand
ATGATGACCTCATATTTTCATATTAAGCATGTAGAATTACATGTCTGAAAAAAGGCGCTATTGTACGTAAAAAACGTAAAAAAGAAAGTGGCTACTAATTTAACATAGAAAATAACGATTATTTTACACTTAAATACATGCTGAAAAAGCATCACGGAACATCTATTCTTTAAAAAAAATATTAAGTATATTATTTATAGCATTGATTAATATAGGATTATTATATGGAATTATATGAAGAGAAAGCACGATTGCGTAAAGAATTAAAAAAAAGGCGCCATAATCTTAATAACGACACAAGAAAAGAAAAAAGTGAGCAAATCGCCCAAAGATTCTATCAGATAAAAGAATTTAAAGAGTCAAGTAGCGTATTTTGCTACTTATCTTACATGGATGAAGTTGATACAACTCGATTGGTAAAATATATTCTCAAGAAAAATTTAAAACTATATGTTCCAAAAATTATAAATAATGAGGAAATGGTTGCCACGAGATTGAGAAAAATGGCTGATTTAGAGCCAGATAAAATAGGAATATTAACGCCCAAAACAGGCGAAATTTTATTAGAGTCAATAGACATAGCCATCACACCTGGACTTGGTTTCACAAAAAGATGTGAAAGACTAGGATATGGCAGGGGTTATTATGATAGATGGTTCTCAAAAAATCATGCAAAAATAAAGATCGGTGTTGCATTTGAAACACAATTAGTAAATAACCTACCATTAGAAAAAACAGATATTACAATGGACATACTAATAACAGAAAAGAAAGTGATTAAGAAAAAATAGCCCTTTAAAAACTAGTTTACTTCGAAGTGGGTTAATTCAACTGATAAAGTTCCTTTGTCTAACGCCTCACTTTGTGTTTTTTCAAGCCTTTCCATCTTAACAAGGCCTACACCAGGAGCATACCAATTTGTTTGTTCTACGCTTACTAGCGTCAATCCTACATAATTTCCTGCATCCTTATAGGATGATCCAGTCATTACAACTTTCATGCATTTATCGAATTGTCCTGCTGGCACATTAACAATATCTTGAAATGATACTATTTCAACTTCCATTGGTACTTCAGCAATTATTTTAAACTCAGTTCTTTGAGGTGGGCCTGTTTTTTTCAATAATTTTGTATGAGTTACCTGTTGCCATTTCTTATTAAGAATTAATGGATATGGTATAACGAGAGATTGAAAAGAACTTAATTTTGGATCAACAAGTTCGTTAGCTACACTACCTAAATAATATATACCCTCATCTGTAATCTTATAAAATAAGTTTGTACCATCAAGAGATTCTCTTCTATAAACCAATTCTCCATCAATTTCCTTAGAGCCAGCATTAAGAAGAATATATTTTTGATTTTCAAGCCCATCTCTTGTTGTAAGTGACACGCTATAGTGCCATTTCAAACCACTACTTAGCGGAAAATATGAATCATCATTCTTTGAACAACTAATACATAAAAAGGAAACAATTATTACAAAAAAAATATTTTGCATAAAGTTATCTTGAATTTTTGCTCTTATTATTAATTTTTAAATCTATTCGTTTACAGCCTTCATGCTAAGTCTAACTCGACCCTGTTTATCAACCTCCAGAACCTTAACCTTAACAAGATCTCCCTCGCTAAGCTTATCACTAACATTCTCTACTCTTTCCTCTGAGATTTGTGAGATATGAACTAATCCATCTTTTCCAGGGAGAATATTTACAAACGCACCAAAGTCCATAAGTTTAGCAACACGACCCTCATAAATTTTACCTACTTCAATATCTGCTGTTATTTGTTCGACACGTTTCATTGCTTCATCCCCAGCAGCCTTATCGGTTGATGCGATATTAACTACACCATCGTCGGTAATATCTATAACAGCACCAGTTTCCTCTGTTATAGCTCTGATTGTTGCGCCACCTTTACCTATAACATCTCTAATCTTATCGGGATGAATTTTAATAGTTGCAATACGTGGAGCATATTCGGACATTTCTGTTTTATGAGACGATAAGACTGCATTCATTTTTTCTAAAATATGTAATCTACCATCATTTGCCTGGTGTAATGCGGTTTCCATAATCTCTCTCGTTATACCGTCTATTTTTATATCCATCTGTAATGCAGTTATGCCTTTTTCCGAACCTGCAACTTTGAAATCCATATCACCTAAATGATCTTCATCACCCATGATATCGGATAAGACAACAAATTTTTCTCCATCTTTTATAAGACCCATTGCTATACCTGCAACAGGTGCCTCTAACTCAACTCCCGCATCCATTAGTGCAAGACTGCTACCACATACTGAAGCCATTGAGCTTGAGCCATTTGACTCAGTAATCTCAGAAACAACTCTTATGGAATATGGAAAATCCTCCATGTTTGGCATTACACCCAAAATTCCTCTTTTAGCTAATCGTCCGTGACCAATTTCACGTCGTTTAGGTGTGCCTACCCTGCCTGTTTCATTTACACAGAATGGAGGGAAATTATAATGGAATATAAAAGGTTCTTTTCTCTCTCCTTCAATAGCATCTATAATTTGCGCATCACGTTGCGTACCTAAAGTTGTAACGACTAAAGCCTGTGTTTCGCCGCGTGTAAATAAAGCAGAGCCATGGGTTCGTGGCAAAACTCCAGTTTCGATAGTTATAGGACGAACTGTTTTTGCATCACGACCATCTATACGATTTTCACCGGAAAGGACACTATTTCTAACTATATGACTTTCTAGCTTTTCAATTTCTTCTACAACCTCAGCAGGTGACCAAGTCAAATCTTCATCGCTTTGAATTGTTTCAACTACCACATCTTTAATTTCTTTAATTCTTTCTTTTCGCTCAAGTTTATTATTTATTGTGTAGGCCTCTCGCAGCAAATCAAATGATTGTTTCTGTATTTCTTTTTCTAGAGAACTATCTTTTTCTGGTGCTGACCAATTCCATGATTTTACATTTGCATCTTTAACAAAGCTCTCAATACTATCTATTACTACTTGTAATTCTTGGTGCCCATACATAACAGCACCTAGCATAGTATCCTCAGATAACTGTTTTGCTTCAGATTCAACCATCAAAACAGATGATTTAGTGCCTGCAACAACTAAATCTAAATCAGATTCTTCCAAATCTTGAAAAGATGGATTCAATATATACTCTCCATTTTTATACCCAACTCTAGCAGCTCCTATTGGCCCATTAAAAGGTGCACCGGTTAAAGATAATGATGCTGATGCCCCAATTATCGCAGCTATGTCAGGATCTACAGCAGGATCAAGCGACATTACTGAAGCTATAATTTGAACTTCATTCTTAAATTCTTTTGGAAAAAGTGGACGTATAGGTCTGTCAATTAGCCGCGAAGTTAAGGTTTCTTTTTCTGATGGTCTCCCTTCACGCTTAAAAAAACCTCCTGGTATTTTACCAGCAGAATACGTTTTTTCTTGATAATCAACTGTTAAAGGAAAAAAATTCTGATCCTCTTTAGCTTCTTTTTTTGCAACACAACTAACTAAAACAACAGTGTCTCCCATGTAGACCATTACTGCTCCATCTGCTTGTCTTGCAATTCTACCTGTCTCAAGGGTGACTTTTTGATTGCCAAATTGAAATTCTTTTTTTACTACACTCATGAAATTTTCCTAGTTAATATTTATAAAAATGAATTTTAAATGCTAAATATTTTATAAAAACCAAAACCCGCTGTTGCGGGTTTATTTATTATTATATTCTCGTCGATAAAATATTCAGAAGAGTTTTATTTTCGTAGACCGAGTTTATCAATTAACTCGCGATAACGTGCTATATCTTTATTTTTTAAATAATCGAGTAATTTGCGTCTTTGATTCACCATGCGCAATAAACCCTGTCTAGAATGATGATCTTTTGTATGCTCTTTAAAATGATCTGATAGGTCTGTTATTCGTGAGGTTAGCAACGCAACCTGAACCTCTGGGGATCCAGTATCATCATTAGATAGCTGATAGTCTTTAACAATGTTTAATTTTTGTTCATGACTTAGCGACATATAATTACTTCTCCTACTACTCTTTTCTTCTTGCTTAATTTGGCGCGTATTTTACCCGCGCATATTCCGCGGAACAAGTGAAAGATTTTTTCTATATAATAAATTTTTTATATTCTAATTAAGTTATATTAATCAATCGCTTAGGTGAAACTCGTCCATCTTTTGTAATTTCTCCTAAACCTATAAATTGGCGCGAACTATCATACATTCTCAATTTTCCACATTTATGTGATCCATTAGTATTTATAGATTGCCCCCTTGTTATTGAAAATACCTCTTCATTTTTCAATTGTATTTGAGGAATGTCTTTTAAAGCTGTATCCATTGGTAATAGTAAATCAGAGAGCGCGACTGGATTATTTCTAGCAATATTTTCAATCTCTTCTAATGTTATTGAATCTGATTCATGAAATGGTCCTGATATTTTTCTATTAAGAGTCAAGACATGTGCTCCACACCCTATCTTCTTACCAATATCTTCAACAAGTGTTCTAATGTAAGTGCCTTTAGAGCATGTAACTTCAATATCAAAAAAATCACTGCCTCTATTTAATAAATTGATTTTATAAATTTTGATGCACCTAGACTTTCGTTCAACTGAAATACCTTTATATGCAAGCTTATATAATCTTACGCCTTGGTGCTTCAATGCAGAGAACATAGGTGGAGTTTGTTTAATTTCACCAATAAAATTTTCCAATACTTCTTCTAGCTTTAATTTATTACTTGGAGGAATTTGTTTTCTTTCTAACAGATCTCCTTCAGCATCGCCTGTAGTTGTAGTTTCACCTAATCTACATTTAGCAAAATATTTTTTGTCTGACCTCAATAAATACTCAGACACTTTGGTAGCCTCACCAAAACAAATCGGCAGCAATCCTGTTGCAGGAACATCTAAACTTCCTGTATGTCCTGCCTTTTTTGCATTATATATTCGCTTAACTTTTTGTAATGATTGATTCGAACTAACACCCGCTGACTTATTAAGAAGGAGAATGCCATTCACATCGTTATATTGCTTTTTTTGTGATTTTTCTTTATTCATATAAATATAATTATTTTTTTATTTATCATTTACAGAATCAATTATTTCACTCAGTCGCTGAGCACGCTCAATGGATACATCGTAATTAAAAGATATAGATGGGACAGTTTTTGATGTTAATAAACGAGAAATCTCGTGGCGAAATCTACCAGCTTCTAAATTAAGCTCATTAATTAGATCATCACGAGACTTTTTCATGTTCAAACTAGTTACGTATATAATAGATTTTTTTAAATCAGGAGACACATCAACATTAGTTAGAGTCACTAAACCATATTGACTTATTGGAAATTTTTTTTGTATCAAAACTGCCAGCTCTTCTTTTATAACTTGAGCTACGCGACGATTACGGCCAAATTCTTTTGGCATATGCTAATAATCAAATTTTTCGTGCGACACTAATTCTTTCAAACACTTCAATCTGATCACCCTCTTTCACATCATTATAATTCTTCACGCCAATACCACAGTCCATCCCAGATTTTACCTCACCAACATCATCCTTAAAGCGACGTAATGACTCAAGCTCTCCTTCGTACACCACTACGTTGTCTCTCAGGACTCTTATTGGATTATTCCTTTTAATGAATCCTGTTGTAACCATGCAACCAGCAATATCGCCAAATTTTGGAGATCTAAATATTTCTCTAACTTCTGCTACACCAATAATTTGTTCTCTAACATCCGGTGATAATAATCCGCTAAGTGCTGCTTTTACATCATCAATTACATCATAAATTATGCTGTAATATCTAATATCTATACCCTCTGTATCTGCAAGTTTTCTGGCGCCTGCATCTGCTCTAACATTAAAACCAATAACGATACCTGATGATGCCATAGCAAGATTAATATCAGACTCCGTTATCCCGCCAACACCGCTGTTAATAACACTTACCTTAACTTCTTCATTACTCAATCTTAATACAGCATCAACTAATGCCTCTGCTGAACCTTGTACATCTGCCTTAATAAGAATATTTAACGAGATTATCTGTCCATCCTCCATCTGCGTCATAATATTCTCAAGCTTCATTGCCTGTTGTTCTGCAATTTTAGATTCTCTATATTTACCCTGCCTGAGCATAGTAATTTCTCGAGCTTTTTTCTCATCTGGCACAACAATCATTTCGTCACCTGCATTTGGCGTTCCCGAGAGTCCAAGAACTTCAAGAGGTGTTGATGGGCCTGCTGAATTAATATTTTTTCCGCTATCGTTAATCAATGCTCGAATACGTCCAAATTCATGTCCGCTTATAATTATATCTCCTTTTTCAAGCTGTCCGTTCTGAACTAAAATAGTCGCAATTGGTCCTCGACCTTTATCAAGACGAGATTCAATAACAACGCCAGATGCAGGTCCTGTTGCTACCGCCTTTAATTCTAAGATCTCAGCCTGCAAAAGAATATTCTCTAATAAAGACTCTATACCCTCGCCCGTCAAGGCAGAAACAGGTACAAAAATTGTATCTCCTCCCCAATCTTCCGGTATGACCTCATGTTTTGCTAAGTCTTGTTTCACTCTTTCAGGGTCAGCATTTTCTTTATCAATTTTATTTATTGCAATTATTATAGGAACATTGGCCGCTTTAGCATGTGTTATTGCTTCTTCTGTCTGCGGCATAACTCCATCTTCAGCAGCAACCACAATAACCACGATATCTGTTGATTTTGTTCCTCGTGCTCTCATTGCAGTAAATGCTTCGTGTCCAGGTGTATCTAAAAATGTTACATCCCCGTTATCTGTTTTAACACGATACGCTCCAATATGTTGTGTTATACCACCAGCTTCACCTGCAGCAACTTTTGTTCGACGAATATAGTCAAGCAACGATGTTTTGCCGTGATCAACATGTCCCATAATAGTTACAACAGGTGCGCGAAGAATTTTTTCACACTCTTCTTGATTTGCTAATATAATTTTTTCTTCAAGTGCGTTTTCATTTTGAATTTTTACTATATGCCCCATCTCTTCAACTACTATTGCAGCAGTTTCTTGATCAATGATTTGATTTATAGTTGTCATAGTCCCAAGACCCATTAAAATTTTCACAACTTCTGAGCCTTTAACCGACATTCGTTGGCCAAGTTCTGAAACTGAAATATTCTCTGGAATTTCTACCTCTCTTACGATTGGCGCGGTCGGTTTTTCAAACCCATGCTGCTTAGCAGTTTGTTGTGGTATAACTGGAGTTGGACGAGACTTTTTCCTTCTTCTTCCTGTAGTTTTAGTAGTAACATGAAGCTCTTCACGTTTGTGCTGAACTTTTTCTTTTTTATTCTTTTTTTCTTTTGTCGTTGATTTTTTTTCTAGAATATCAGGTATTTTCTCAACTACTTCATTATTAATTACTTTTTCCGATTCTATTGGAATGTTTGCCTCTTTTAGATCATCTGTATTTTGCAGTAATTCTTTACTATCTTCGGCAGTATTTTGAATGTTATCTTTTTCTATATCCTTATCTGGCTTTACTTCTTCTTTTTTTTGTACCTTTTCTTCCTTAGATTCATTTTCATTTTTTAAATTATCAACTAACTCGCTTCTCTTTGCATAAGTACGACGTTTACGAAATTCAATACTAACGGTTTTAGATCTAGGTTTTAATCTCCCTTGACTCGCTACAGGAACTTTTAGTTCACTAGTAGTTTTACGGCGTAGTGTGATTTTACTGAGGCCTTCTCCGCCATCTTTTCCATGTTTTTGTCTTAAAAAGGATAATAGTTTCTTTTTTTCTTTATCCGTAATGACATCATCAGCATTTTTATTTGATAGCCCTGCTTCAATCAGTTGCTCTTGTATTCTTTTAACTGATACACCTACGTCTTTTGCAAATTCATCGACTGTAATATCGGGCATTAATCTATACTCTCGTCAGTTGACTCAGCGTTTTCAAACCACGGTATTCTAGCCGTCATTATTAATTCCCCAGCCTTTTCTTTTTCCAAACCCGATATCACTAATAGCTCATCAACAGACTGCTCAGCTAGGTCCTCCATTGTAATAACACCGATACTAGCTAATTCATATGCCAATGATCTTTCCATACCCTTCATATTCAAAAGATCCTCAGCAGGAACTGCATATCCAATTTGCTCTTCTTTAGCAATAGCGCTTGTTAATATTATATCTTTAGCCCGATCTCTTAATGCAGTTACAAGATCGTTATCAAATTCCTCAATTCTCAGCATTTCATTTTCTGGTACATAAGCTATTTCCTCTAAGCTTGAAAAACCCTCTTGTGCTAAAATAATTGCAACCTCCTCATCTACATCCAGTTTCTCCATAAACATAGCCTGTAATACCTCAGATTCTTTTTCACTCTTTTCGTTAGCCTGTTCAACTGACATAACATTTAGTTCCCATTCCGTTAATTCTGAAGCAAGCTTAACATTTTGCCCGCCTCGTCCTATTGCTTGGGAAAGATTTTCGTCTGTAACAGCGATATCAATAACATGCTCGTCTTCATCAACCATGATTGATGAAACCTCAGCTGGAGCCATTGCGTTTATAACATATTGAGCTGGGTTATCATCCCAAAGAATAATATCTACACGTTCACCACTTAATTCATTTGAAACTGCTTGAACTCTTGATCCACGCATTCCAACACATGCGCCAATAGGATCGATCCTTGGGTCATTTGCTTTGACAGAAATTTTAGCTCTGGCGCCGGGATCTCTTGCACCACTGATAATTTCAATCATTCCTTCATTAATTTCCGGTACCTCAATTTTAAAAAGCTCAATTAATAATTCAGGAGCAGTTCTACTAAGAAACAATTGTGGTCCGCGTGTAACTTCTAACTTAATCTCCCTAAGATATGCACGAATACGATCACCAGAACGAATAGCTTCACGTGGGATAATTTCATCTCTTGGAATAAATGCTTCAGCATTTTTCCCAAGATCGACTATGATACCGTTCCGCTCTGTTCGCTTAACTATTCCACTAACCATTTCGCCAACTCGATCACCATATGTATCTACAGCCCTAGCTCTCTCAGCTTCACGAACTTTTTGAACAATAACTTGCTTAGCTGCTTGTGCCGCAATTCTGCCAAATTCAACTGACTCCATAGGTTCTTCCAAAAATTCGCCTACTTCTATATCAGCAGACATTTCACTTTGTTTGAGCTTCTCATGTGCATCATTGAGAAATATCTGTCTAGTTGGCGCCTCAAGGATTTCATCTCCATCAGGCATAATTTCCCAACAACGATATGTTTCATAATCTCCAGTTTCACGATCTATAGAGACTCTAACTTCAATATCTTCGCGATTACGCTTCTTTGTTGCACTCGCAAGAGCCGCTTCAATTGCCTCAAATATAACGCTTTTCGCAACATCTTTTTCAGTGCTGACTGCATCAACAACCATTAATATTTCTTTATTCATAAATCTATTAATTACCCCAAATAAAACTAAAATTTTGCGACTATTTTTGCTTTTTCAATTAATTTAAACGGTATCTTTTCAATATTTCCATCAACCTTTATTGTTACGTCTGTATTATCAGTAGCCTCTAAAATCCCAACGAATTTCTTTCTTCCTTTTTGTTTTTCAAATAATTTCAATCTCACAGTTTTACCAATATTTTCTTTTATCTGCTCTTCGGTAAATAATGGCCTATCAAGGCCTGGTGAAGAGACTTCTAAATTATATTCACCCTTAATTGGGTCTTTTACGTCTAATATGCCAGTTAATTGCTGACTAACTAAAACACAATCGTCAATATTGATCCCACTTGATTTATCAATGTAAATTCGCAAGAGAGAATAATTGCCACCTCTAGCTAGCTCGATACCCAATAACTCGTAACCCATTGCAATTACTTCGGGTTCAAATAAATCAAATAAATTCTGATTTTGTCTACGCATAGTTCAAAAAGCAAAAATGGGCCCAAGGCCCACTTCAAAAACTACATTTATAAATCAAGCGCAAGTATAACTAGTTAGTATTAGCTATGCCAATTTTTAAAAAATATTTTTAAGAGAAAGATTCGGTCTTTTCTCATATAAATAAGAAATTGGATTTTTATGAGAATTGAAAGTCTTAAGATAGTTGGTAGCGGGGGCAGGATTTGAACCTGCGACCTTCGGGTTATGAGCCCGACGAGCTGCCAGACTGCTCCACCCCGCATCAGAGCCCGCGAATACTACAGTGGCGTATAATGATTTTCAAGATACTTAGTGTGCACATAATAAAAAAGGCCCCTTAACGGGGCCTAATTCAATCAAGGTGCACTTAAAATTACTTCTTTATTAAGTGCTGAACCAGGGCTTTTCGCCTTTTCTTTCTTGCTTCAATAATTCTTCTGGCTTTCTTTCTGAGAAGTTCATCTCTTTTACCAAAAGATATTGTAGCTCTATCTCCTTCTCCTGGTTCTCCTTTTAGCTTTTTTTTTGGCTGTTTTACGTTTCGCTTTACGTTTCGCCTTTCTTTTGGCTACTTTACGCTTCGCTTTACGCTTCGCCTTCTTCTTGGCTACTTTACGCTT
>MDTA01206567.1_pt1 | contig 10566 bp, 7 predicted proteins | sample 811151 | NCBI WGS metagenome assembly MDTA01 (sample SAMN05326648, study PRJNA326480) | marine metagenome | isolation source: seawater | place: Indian Ocean: South | collected 2010 | reverse complement strand
TGTGGCAGAGCGTGGCCGCCTTCGCTCCCAAGCGCTCGGCCGCCGCCAAGGCACATTTTCGCCGCGCGCTGAGAGGCTTCAGGGAGACGCGCAGCGCCGCCGACCGCGCCACTCTCGCCCGATTCTGGAGCGGTGGTGAGAGTCTGCGCGGGCCAGGTGAGAGTACAAACGAGCAGCGTAAGTTTCACTCACCGCCCAGGTGAGAGTACAGTAGGTGAGAGTACAGAAAATTGAGAGTACAGTAGGTGAGAGTCTGCCCTAGCCCCGGCACTGCGCTGAACTGCTATATTTTTTTCATCTCAACGCACGCCGATGCAGCTGCACCGCGCACCCGAAGGCGGAGGACCTCATCAAACCAGGCGTTTGAGCAGGTCGACAGGCACCCGGCTGTCACGGAAGCCGCCGTGCAGGGTGTTCCCTTTGGCCGCATCGGCCGACCGCAGGGACGAACTCTCTTGGTCATCGACGGCGCAGCAGAATGCGACGTAGTTGATCATGCCCTCGCCGTCGTCGTCGAACTTTTTCGCGAGGAGACTGATCTGTTCGGCCGAGGGCTCGACTCCCAGCCGCGATAGCGCCTTGACGAATTGCGACTTGGTGACGTGATCGATGACCATCGGGTATCCCACTGCGGCCGGGCGGGGCGGGCGGGTGGGCGCGCGGGGAGGAGGAGGACGAGGGCGAGAGGAGGAGGGAGCAGGGCTGGGTGGGAGGGAAGGAGGCCGAGGAGGGGTTTTTTTTCGGGGCAGCGCTGGGCGTGTGACGGGATGAGCTCGAACGCGGTCGCGGGAGGGGCAACGGCGTGCCCCTCGATCGAGCGAAATCTGCGAAGAACTGTTTTGGATAGATGGAGCGTATCGAGCAACGTCTGCGCATGGCGCCGAGGATCTCCGCGACGCGACGCTCCTCCTCGTCGCTCAGCGCCACAGCCTTTCGCTCGATCCGACGAGTCAGAATCGGGGCGTCTGGATTGGCCTCGAGATGGGGCTGAACGGCCGCGCGCTCGAGGTCCTTGCAGAAGTCGCGCCAGCGGAAGAAGGTGGCTCCGTCTGCCATGACGGCGGCGTACGCGCGCTCGAGCGTGAGGAGCTCGTCCTCGTGCACGTCCGCCCGCACGTACGCGCCGCCAAATGCGCGGTTGAGCGCCGCGCGGAACTGCGGCACCGTGATCGCCCCCTTGCGGTTCGTGTCGTAGTCGACGAAGGCGTCGCGCACCGGGATGGTGAATTGGATGCACTTGTTCTGCAGACGCCACATGAGCTCTTCGAGAGTGCCGGGCGGCTTGTTTGACACGAGCGTCGGCACGGTGGCGGATTGCTTCGACCGGCCTGGCATGTGCTCCATTGTTTTACGCGCATTGAAGCCCCCATTCTTCGCGATCCGCGCCGACTGCGCGGTGCGCGCAACGGCGGCTGGCGCGGCCGCGTCGCGTGCGGACGCGGAGAGGTCGGCGTCAATTGCGGTCGTAAAGTCGATGTAATTGATCGTGCCATCGCCGCGGTCGTCATACTTCTTCCGCAGCAGCGCCACCTCGTCGGCAGTTGCCTCGAGGCCGAGACGCCCGAGACACGACATGAACTGCTGCGACGTCACGTGATCGACGACCCGCATGGAACGGCGGGAGCACTCGAGGTCGAGGAAGAAGGGTTTGACGAGTAGCCGGCGCGTGCGCACGTGGAAGCGGAAGCGGTTGAGAAGTGCCTGCGGGTGGCGAGTGGGAGGCGTCGCGCGACGGTGTGGCGATCGGAGACAAAACAGTACCGAGCGAAGTTCTTGGCAGGGGCCGGCAGCGGGCACGCGGGAGCACGCTACCTGCAGCTCTGCGTCCTCCTCCGCGGAAAGTCGCGTCGTCGATACCTTCGGCGGAGCTGGCGCGACGGGGGCGGGAACTTCCTGCTCCGGATTGCGCTCGAGGCCCGAGGCGGTGAAGATTGTGTTCACGTCGTCGACGAACGCCTTCCATTTTACGTGCAAGGCTCCCGGCTTGGCGACCTGGTAGTGGTCGACGAGCAGCGCCACGTCAGCGCCCGAGAGCGGGTCGAGCTTGCCGAAGGTCATGTTGAGCGCCATCTGGAACTGCCCCACGGTGATGGTCCCATCGCGGTGGCGGTCAAAGTCGCGGAACATGTCTTCAACGCGGATGCGTCCGCGTGCGGCGTCGGCGCGCAGCCGGTTGAGCAGCTGCTCGAGTGTGGCCGACGGTGGCGCGGGGATGACGCGAGGGCAGTCGTTTGAGAAAGCGGGTCGGCCCGGCTGGTAAGGCAGGCCATCATTCACATGAGCCTTGGTCCAGCCCTGGGTGTTCTTTCCATACGACACTTTCCCGTAGTCTGGGTCGTGCGGGAAAGTGTGCTGCGTCACGTTGCGGCTCGAGAACGCCTCGTAGGGGTCGATGTCGCGCACGAGCGCGATGTAGTTGACGGTGCCATCGTTGAGGGTGTCGTAGCGTTCGAAGAGGAGGGCCGCGTCCTCGGCTGTGAGCTCGACGTGCAGCCGCGAGAGTGCCTGCACCATCTGCGAGCGCGTGATGTGATCCACCACCTTCGCCGAGTTTACCTGCTGCTCGTAGTCGGAGAAGAGCGGCTTTACCAGCACGCGGCGCACCTCGACGCGACGCCGCAACGCGGCGAGTATCGCCTGCACACGCTCCTCGCGCGGAGCTGGGAGCTCGATCGGCCTCTGCTCACCGAAGACCTGCCGCTTCACCTGCAGGTCGGGGTCTTTCTCCATCCCAGCGGTGGTAAACGCTTCCTCGATGTCGCGCACGAGGTCTCGCCACAGCACGTGCGTCGCCCCGTGCGGCATGACTCTGCCGTAGCGGCTCACAAGCAGCATGATGTCGTTCTCCGTGAGCGACAGCACCTGTGGGAGCCGCTTTGTTAGTGGACGGGGCAGCGGTTTGTGTGTGGGTGTGTGGGAGGGGGGTGGGGAGGAGGTGGAGGAGAAGGAGGAGCGCGTCCACGGCCAAACACCTTGTCGTACGCGACCGAGAGGATCTTTATGAGCTGCGGCTGGGTCACACTGCCGTCGTTGTGCTTGTCAAAGTCCTTGAAGTAGTACTGCAGCCGCAGCTGGTACTGCTTCGCTTTGTCCTGGAGCTTCCGTATCACTGCCCACACGTCGGCCGATGCCGGCGTCTTGTCCTGCGCGCGAGGGGGCGTGAGCAATGGCGGCAGCGCGCAGACTGGGTGGATGCCTGCCGGCATTTTGCGACGAGGCGCACAGGCTTGTGCTCGAGGGCGGCGGCCATGGGGCAGTCCGGACACGGGTTTGGTGTAGGCGGGGGGCAGGGAAGCGGCGCGCCATCGGGAGCCGCGGCTGAGAGGCGACGGTGGGCGCGCGGCCCGGCTGGTCGCCCTTGCCGACGAGCGAGGCCTCCGAGACGCGGGTTTGCCGAAAGCCCGAGTGCAGGGTGTTGACGAAGACCGACTGCGGCTCGCGCTTCGAAAAGATCTTCTCGCCCTCGTCTACCGCGCACGCAAACGCGACGTAGTCCACGAAACCCTGCGCCTTCCCAGCGAAGCGCCTCACGAGGAGCTCCGTCTCCGCCGCGGTGACCTGCAAGCCGAGCCTCGCGAGCCCGTTCCGGAACTGCGGGGTGGTGACGTTGTCGACTTGGATCGGCGAGTTCGGATTCTTGCAGTAGTCGTCGAACCAGAGCTTCACGAGGAGCCCACGGACGCGGACCTCGTGCGACAGGCGATGGAGCACGGCGGCGGTCGCAGCGTCGGTAGGGGGCTCCGGCGGAACGAGCTACGCGGGGCGGGGAGGGATGGAGAGGGGGCGGGCGGGCGGAGCGGAGGGAGGAGGGAGGGTGGAACGAGGGCGGGAGGAGGGGTGGGAGGGGGGGAGGGGGCGGCGGCGCTGCGTGGCAGCGGCGCGGAGGCGCGTCGGTTGTTCCGGCACTCACCGTAGAGATGAAATCCGGCACCGCGGAGTCCGGGTCGCGCTCCATGGCGCTCGATGTGAAGACCGAGTCGAGCTCGACGAGGAAGTCCTTGTAACGCACCCGGCGCGCGTCGGCCGGGTCGGCGTAGTGCGCCGAGAGCGCGCGCATCTCCATCTCCGTCAGCTTGGCGATTCCCGAGGCCTCGATGGCCGTGCGAAATTTGCCCTCCGTCACGAGCCCGGTGCGCAGGCGGTCGTGGTCCTCGAAGAACGTGCTCATCCGAATGCGGCCGCGGTAGACGGCCTCCTTCAGCCGGCCGAGCAAAGCGGGAGCGTCTACGTCGGTGAGGAAGTCCTGTGCCATCACTGAGTCCGCGCGGCCGGCCATTTTCAAAAAAGGACTCGACGAAGCACAAGCACCGAGCACAGCGCAGTAACGACTTGGAAACGATTCTCACTGGAAGTCCTGCGGCTGAAGGATTCCTAGAGCTCTAGGAGCTGTTGCAGCACACACAGAATACTGTCCGACTGCACCATAGAAGCTCTGCGTTCATAAACAATCCGCCAGGCTCGGCTACTAAAATGGCGGTCACGGCCCTCCGCGAGAGCCTCCAGAGAGGAGACGCGCCGTCGATCGCCGCGGTTCTCCGCGACCTCGCCGAGAGCTCGACGCGGGACGTGCAATCCTTCCAACGGGAGAACGGCACCGCGGTGGTCCTCGCTTGCATCCTGACGCACCTGAAGCTCGAGGAGCTGCTGCTGCCGGCGCTGCAGGTGCTCGCGAACGTCTCGCGCGCGCAGTCGCAGATAGTGCTGCTCGTGCGAGAGGGAGGGGTGCCGGCGGTGCTGGCGGCGATTCTCGCGCACCTGCGCCACACCGAGGTGCTGCGGGCGGCGCTCGCCGTCCTGCGCAACATCGTGGCGGACGAGCAGTCGGCGCTGCGGCTCGGGGGGCAGGGCGCCTACCGCATCGTGTTCGCCGTCCTGCAGACGCACTGCGTCGCGGAGGAGCTCGAGCTCGTGCGGCTCGGCGCCGCGGTGCTCTGGCGCATGCACCTCGCGCGGGCGCCCGCCGACGCGCTGCTGCACGCGCAGACCCGCTTCGGGGAGAGCGGCGGCGACTGCACGCTCGAGGACGGCCGCGACGGGGGCGGCGGCCGCCGAGCCGCCGCGGACGCCTCGTCGTCGTCGGACGACGGGATCGCCACGCCGCGGAGCGGGCACGGCGCGAATGAGCCGCCCGGGCTCGGGCTCGTCGTGCCTTTCGTCTGCTTCCGCCGCGGAGGCCACGCGCCATTCATCGACGCGGTGCCGCCGGCACCCGAGCCGCTCGCCGAGTACTCGCACGGCGCTACGCACGCGGACTACGTGGTGCGCTCCATAGCCTCGGAGGCCGAACGGCTGCTGCACCCGATGCGCACCTCCTCCTCGGCCGCGCCTGCGGACGGCCGCGCCGCGCCTGGCGCGCGCACGACGGGAGGCGCGCGCAACGCGAGCGGCGCCCCGGCCCCGCCGACGGACGGGGCGGCGCGCGTCGTGTTCGAGGCATACCCAGCTGCCGGCGCCTCGAGTCACGACGGCGCGAGGCCGAACTCGCTCCTCTTCGACGCAGACTTTGAGTCGGCGAACCTGCGGCGGGCCGTGCAGGTTGGGGAGCACGAGTACGACCTGGTGCTCAACTGTGACTGCAACACGCGAGGGCATACGCAGTGGTTCCTCTTCCGCATCCGCAACATGCGCGCGGGTGTCGCGTACAAGCTGAACCTCATCAATCTGATGAAGCCCGATTCGCTCTTCTCCTCTGGCATGCGCCCCGTCGTGTACTCCGAGAAGGATGCCGAGCGAGGCATCGGCTGGGTGCGACGAGGATCCAACGTCTGCTACTACCAGAACCAATATGTATACACCCCCGGCTCGCGGGGGAAGAAGAGGGGTGCCTCCTCTACCACGCACAGCTTCTACACGCTGTCGTTTGCGCTCACGCTGCCGCACGCCGCCGACGCGGTCTACGTCTCGCAGTGCTACCCGTACACGTACACAATGGCGACACGCCACCTCGGGTCGTTGGTCGAGCGCCGGACCTCGCTCGTGCGCCGCGAGCTGCTCTGCCACACGATGGGGGGGAACGCGTGCGAACTCCTCACGATCACCGATTTTTCGGCCGACGCCGCGGCAATCGCTGCGCGGAAGGTCGTGCTCATCTCTGCGCGCGTCCATCCTGGAGAGTCGAACGCGTCTTGGGTGATGCAGGGACTGCTCGAGGCACTCACCGCGGACTCGGAGCCGGCGGCAGCGCTGCGCCAACGGCTGGTGCTGAAGGTGGTCCCGATGCTTAATCCCGACGGCGTCCTGCTGGGCAATTACCGCTGCGGCCTGTCGGGCACAGACCTCAACCGGAATTGGGCGGAGCCGAGCGAGGAGCGCACCCCGACGATCTACCACCTCAAGCGGCTGATGCGCTCGCTTGCGGCGAGCGACCAGCTGCTGCTCTTCTGCGACCTGCACGGCCACTCGCGTAAACGGAACATCTTCACCTACGGCTGCGAGGGCTCCGGGCGCACCCGGTTGCGCGAGCGTATCTTCCCGCGCCTCCTCGCCGATTGCGCGCACTTCTCGCTTCCCTGCTGCTCGTACAAGGTGCTCCGCTCGAAGGAGGCCACCGGCCGCGTGGTTGTCAACCGGCAGCTCAATCTGGTGCACTCCTTCACCCTCGAGGCATCTATGTGCGGTTCTGACGCGGGCCCGGGCGCCGGCCGCCACTTCTCCACGGCAGACTTGCAGGAGATGGGGGCGGCTTTCGTCCCTGCGCTCCTCGACATGGCCGACCCTGCACAGGTGCGTGCGAATGCAATCCTGCTCGAGCTCGAGGCGGCCCTTCCTGCCGAGCACTCGGACCAGGAGGAGGAAGCGCCCGACGGCGCGCGAAAGGCGCGCAAGGCGTCGCGCGGCAAGCCGCGACGTCGCAGTTAGTGGTCGAATAGGGGAGAATAGTAAAAATGGTGTCGTTAGAATGCAGATGGACTGCAAATGGTGTCGTCAAAATGGTTATCGTTGTACGTTGATGGACTTGTAGGGCGGAGCTATCGCGCGAGAGAGTCGGCGTTCCGAACACGTGCCATCCGACAGCCGCCGGCCAGGCCGCCGGAGTCCGATGCTCTCAGTTCCCACGTGTGCGCGCACGGGGGGGGTTCCTCAGGACAGCCTCGACTCGGATCAGCTCGTTTTGCTGCGCCTCAGCAGACTTCCTAAGAAGTCGCGAAGATCCGACTCCTCACGCTGGCACAGGACGAGAGCGTACTCGGCGCAGAGCTCTGTGCTGCATCCGAGAGACGGGAGGTGCCGGTCACGCAAGTAAGAGACGAATTGGTCCCCGAACTTCGCGAGCAGGGTTTTCTGCAGCCCGGCAATCGCGTCGAGCACTTGAATCGCGGCAGCATTCTTCAGTTCGAAGTGGGGCTGGCTCAGCGCATGGAAGCACACCGGCAGCATGTCCTGCAAAACGTACTGGTCGAAGGCGGTCAGCGACCCGGGCTCCGCGCGCGCCCAATCCTCCACGAGCCGCTGTAGCACGAGGAAGCACTGGCGCTGCAACTGCAAGTCGGGGCCCGCAACGCACCCCTGCTGTAGCAGCCGCAGCATCGGCTCGACGTTCGCGGAGTTCGAAGCGGACGCGAGTACCGACGTGAGCTCGTTGTGCACGAGGGTGTGGACGAACGAGGACAACGAGCGGAGGAGCGCGTGCCGCTCGCGCACGTCGTCGCTCTGCGGGGCGTTCGCGTCCGCATCGGCGCCAGCGGCGGCGACGGCAGCATCGAGCGCGGCGATATGCGTGAATATGGCGGTGGTGAGGGGGTGGATCAGATGCTCCATGGGCACGGCCAGCTTGCCTTTGAACCGCAGAACGAGCTGATTGAGCAGCGCAACGAGCTCCTGGACCTCCTTCGGATCCGCACCCGCAAGCAGCTCAGGAAGTGAGGACGAGAGGAAGGGCGCAAGGTCCTCTCCGAGCGTCTCGACCATTCGGTGAAGCAAGACGAGCGTCTTCGTTCGAACCTCCACAAAGTTGCCGTAGTGGGGCAGCGCCCCGAGCGCCTCGTGCATTACGCGAGAGAACAGGGTTCGCACGTCGAGACTCCGACCAACCTCATCGGCAAGATTGCCGAAGCCCTTGGAGACGACAGCAACGACCGAGATGTGAAACGCGACAGCGGCGGCACGGGTGGTGAGGAGCTGCTGAAGCGCCTCGTCGCTGCCGCTCGGCTGGGAGGTGCGTGGCGACATGAGACCGGGCGCACACAGCCTTCGCAGCTGCACGAGAGGCTGCTCAAAGATAGCGGACAGCCAACGGACCGTCGTCTCGGGCGCCGTCGTGCCGCCTCCGAGCAGCACGCCGCAGGTTTCGTACAGGTGAAGCTGCTCTGCCTCGTTCAGCCGCGGCAGCGCCTCAACGCCGCCACCGCTGGCGGCGTTGAAATTCTGCGCCCCGCCTTCTGCGAGAGGGCTCTCGCGGTGCTGGAGCCGCTGCGGCGTGGCGCCCGGCACGCCCAGGCGCAGCAGTCTGACATCCTGCTCGAGTTGCTCGCTCGGCGGTTGTGAGAGGACGTCAACGAGGGCACCGATGATTCCTTCAAGGGAGGCAGCATCCGTCGACTTGAGCGTGAGCTTGGCGAACCGCAGCAGCAAATAGCAGCAGCGCGAGCGCACGCGCGGCTGCTGGTTGTGCAGCCCACGCCCATCGAGGAAGCAGGCCAAAGCGACGGGTAAAAAGGTGGGGTTCGCGAGGAAGAACCGATAATATCGCACCGCCGTCTCAAAAAAGAGCAGCTGGACCCCTTGGTGCGGATGTGCGGACGCCGGCGAAGAGAGAAGCGCGGTCATCATGTGCTGGAAGACGCCAGATTTGTCTCGCACGGACGCCTCCGGCAACCCCTCCCCGAGCTGGAAGAGCAGGAAGAGCGCAACTTCGAGGTGAGTCCAGGGCACGTCGGGGAGAGCGGCTAACGTTGCCTGCAAAGTGGCGCGCACGAACTCTTGCGCAAGCGACGGGTGGACTCGCGCCACCCCCTTGAAGAGCGTCGCCCCCTCGCGCCGGAATGCATTGAAGAGCTCTTCGGATTCGTCCTCGTTCTCAAAGTCGAAGTCGTCGGGATATAGCGACTTCCGCGCGAGCGCGATGAGCAAGTGCTGGAGGTGCGGCTCGTGTTCCGCCAGCTCTGCTGGCGACCGCACGAGCTTGCGAAGCCGGCCGACGTACGAATGCAGGAAGCTCAGCGTACATGCTGATACTACTAGCTCGTCGGCGGCAAGGCAGCTGAGGAGCATCGGCATCGCCCGCCGCAGCAGCTCAGAGGCCTTCGACGCCATCGGCCCACTGTCGGCGGCGGGTGTTGTGCGAGTGCTCAGCCGGTCCCAGCAGTCGAGCAGCTCCAGCGCAAGGGTGCTCACGAGCGAGCCAAACCGTGTGGACAGCTGCACACCCTGCGGCACACGGAAAGGGAAGCGCTCGCGTAAAGTCGTCACTTGGGCGCGGCGGCGACGGGAGGACGGGTGGTGGTGGTGGTGGAGGAGGAGGAGGGTGCGAGTGGAAGGGAGTTGGGTGGTGACAGTGGAAGGGAGTGTGTGCGAGGGCGAGGAGGGGGCGGGGGGCACCGCGGTCGCCGCCTCTGATAGAGCACCGACCAGCTCGAGCCGCTCGATGTGCTGGAGCTTGGCAGGAGCCTCCATGCGCTTCAGGACGATCTCGCCGAGGCAGAGGCATGCGCCGTCGTGCAGCTGTGGCTGGCGCATGAAGGGCAATAGTAAGCCCACGAAGCGCGGGTGCGAGAGCAGGGCTATGTCCATCCAGTTGACGTAAAGGTGCATCGTGTTCAGGCATGAGACGACGAGGCCGGGCGCACTCTCGTGCAGCTGCAGAATCGAGAACCACGCGTCGGTGATTTGGGGCAGGCACTGCTCGCGCATCGCATCTTTGATCTTGGACGCGAGGTGTGGGTTGTACCCGCCGCCATCGGAGCAGATGACTTCTTCATGCACAGCATTCAGCACCCTCAGGAACATGTCTATTGAGCCCGGGCCGCATTGAAGCACGTCAAGGAGCTGCGTGAAAGCGTGCGGCCACATCTGCGGGTAGTCCCGCGCGATCACGGCAACAACGAGCTGCGCGAACTTGTTCTTCACGAAGGGCGCCTCCTCGCGTGTCGGAGCACCCTGCGCCTGGACCCAAGCAATAAGCGCGGTGCGGAACGTCGTTTGCTCGTCCGGGGAGCTGAGGGGCTCCGACTTCGCGTGGCCACGCTTCACGAGATCCACTAGTGTCTGCAAGCACCAGAACTTCACCTGGTCGTCGGTGCTGCTGCTGAACGCGTGAAGGCAAAAGCCCCAAGCCTGCGGGCGGTTCGGGACGTGGTGATAGGTGGCCCAGATCCAGAGGTGCGTGTGGGGTCACACCTGATCCGAGCGCTTGAGCTGGTCGAGCGATGCTGCGGCCATCCCGCGAAGGTGCGGCTCTGAGAGCGGGTCGAAGGAGCAACGCACGGCATGGGTGAATTCGACGAGATCCATCCCTAGGAATTCCTAGATGAGCCTCGCACGGAGGATGTGGCGAGCACTCTCTCACTGCTTGGGTACATGGGTGCTCGGACTCTCTCGTGGTACCCTGTACTTTTGAGATAGCTCTAC